>ENA-ORVC01002279-ORVC01002279.1-human-gut-metagenome-genome-assembly--contig:-NODE-2279-length-13267-cov-3.291402_pt1 | contig 13267 bp, 14 predicted proteins | sample MGYA00242092_ERZ509234 | MGnify/ENA primary metagenome ERZ509234 (study PRJEB26280, sample SAMEA2338800) | human gut metagenome | biome: human gut; feature: human-associated habitat; material: faeces... | reverse complement strand
TCGCCATAATGCCGGCGGCGGCAGCGGCGCCAGCCTTGAGGAGGTTGCGGCGGCAGAGATTCATTTCGGACATTCTTATCTTCCTTTGAAGAGTGATCCGTTCAACTCGGAGCAGAGCGCTCCAAGTCTCAAGGGAATTACGGATTGTGAGAAGCTCGTCCGACGGGAGCCCAAACAGCTCCTGCGTCCTAAGCGATGTAGGTATTCTGAAGCGTTTCTGAAGTACCGCGGCTAGACCAAGGTATAGGTGATCTCTCTGAGAGACAGCTGCAGTTGACAGCCGCGGCGCCGGTACAATGACGAAGCGGCGGATGCCAGTATTCGCTGCAGACTTTTGCGCTCACGGAAGCTGAATTTCGCTGGCTGTCTGGATGCTGCGCCGGCTTTGGCAAAACACCGATTTGGTGGACGATGAAGGCTGCTTATCCTCATTCGCATTTTTTTAAATCGATTGGCTGCACAATCCTCATGCGCAGTGCTGCTGCCGGGCTGATATTGGCTGCGGTGACGGCATCCGCATCGCCGGATGTTCCGACGGCGTCCGCCAGTCAGAGTGAAGCGCAAACGGTATCCGAGGTGGCGGCTGTTTCCGGCGCAACTTTCAACCTTTCGGAAGTCCGCGCAATGCACTTTCGTGAGGACACGGGCGTCGAAGGCGTGTCTCGCCTTGAAGCCTCGACGACAATCGGTCCCGATGATTTCGTTTTCGCGGTCGAGGAAACAGATCGCAATGAGTCGTATATCCGAATGCTGGCCAGTCTTGCCGAAGGGCTGCGCGTGGCTTTTCCGGATCGCCGCACACACATTCGCCAAATTCCTTCGCGCGGATTTATTGATATTGTCAGGGCGGAAAAAATTCCGTTTGTTTTCGCGACTGCCGGCACCATGGTGGCGCTTGTCAATGAATCTGGCGCAGTGCCGCTCGCCGCACGGGAACGACTCAATTCTCATGCAGAAGAATCCTCGCAGAGTGCTGCCGGCGGACTGCTTGTCGTTGACGCCAAGCGCAGGGATTTGGGCAGTTTGGAGAGCCTCGAAGGCGCACGCATAGCGGTAGAAAGCAGTGTTTCCTTTGGGCCTTGGCAGTGGCTGGCGGGGCGGCTTTTAGCGGATCACCATGATCCGCGGAAATTCTTTTCCGAGGCAGTTTGGCGGCCGCACGACGTCCCTGAGGTGCTTAATGCCGTTCTTTCGGGGCGTGCGGACGCAGGGCTTATCAGCGTGTGCACTTTTGAGGCGCTTGCCGCTGAAGGGATGATCGATCCCAAAGCCTTTCGTCCGGCAGCAGTACTAAAACGAACGCCGGGCGCGTGTTTATCGAGCACACCGCTCTACCCAGATTGGACGCTTGGATACATGGCGTGGGCGGACGGGGATCAGGTTCGGCGAGTGGCTGCCGTTGCCTTCAGCTTGCCCGAGAACGACGGCTGGCGCTGGGGGCTGCGCGTGGATCTGTCGAGCGTACGCAGCTTAATGGAAGCGCTCCATTTCGGGCCCTACAGTTATTTGGATGAACAAACGGTCGTAGGTTTCATGAAGAGCCACGCAGAATGGTTCGCTGCGCTCGTTGCGGTGTTTCTCTTCGTACTTTTCCATGCGCTTCGATCCCGCTATCTGGTTCGCATGAAGACTCAAGCTCTGCGCACTGCGTTGGAAGAGAAAGAGCGGATGGAAAATGAAGCAAGGGTGTCGCGCGAGCAGCTTTCGGCCATTGAACGAGCAGGCATGCTTTCGCAGATGAGTTCGATGTTTGCGCATGAACTTAAGCAGCCGCTCTCATCGCTTTCCAACTACGTGGGAGGTTTGAAGCTCTGGAACGCTCATCGACAGACCAATGATGCGGACCGTGCATTAGCCGAGGATGCACTTTCAGCGATGGCGGAGGAAGCCAACCGCATTACGGCAATTGTCAACCGAGTGCGCGGGTATGCCAAAGCTTCTACCGAACCGCTTAAACCCACCGACTGGACTGCAGTTGTGCGGCGGGCGGAATTGATCGTTGAGCGTCATGATGCGCGGCGGGTGCCGATTTACACGGCCCCGGGCCCCTATCTCGCTGCCGATCCCGAGGACGATCGTCCTGCCTGGGTATTGGGTGACGCCTTGGAGCTTGAGCTCCTCGTCCTCAACTTCATTCGCAATGCAGCGCATGCCGCACAGAAAAATCCCAAAGGGTTCGTGAGCGTATCGCTTGCGCGTGAAGGAGACAACTATGTGCTGCATGTGACAGACAACGGTCCCAAGCTGTCGCCGGAAGGATTTGCCAGACTCACCGGATACGGCGACAGCGTGAAGCAGGAGGGCATGGGCATCGGTCTTTCTATTTGCCGCGGGATTGCTGATCGCCACGGCGGACAGCTGAAGTTTTATCAGCTCCCGACAGAGGGTGTCTGCGCTGAAGCCGTGATTGAGGCTGCAGAACCGCCGGAAGGGACGCATGAGACGGATAAAGGCAGCAGTCAGTCCTCAAGCGCTGCGGCTGAAAAAGGAAAAGGAGGAGTGCAATGACAAAAGCTTTGGATACGCCGCTCGTACGGATTGTGGATGATGATGCCGAGCAATTGAAAAGTCTGGCATTCCTGCTGCGTATGGGCGGCTGGGAGGTCATGACTTACCAAAGTGCAGCTGCATTTCTGGAAATGGATGATCCGCGGCGCTCGGGCTGCCTGCTCCTTGACCACCGCATGCCCAACATGACTGGGATGGAGCTCCATGAGACGCTCGTTGAGCGAGGCAGTCTGCTCCCTGTGATTTTTTTGTCCGCCCATGGCGATATTCCCATGGCTATGCAGGCCGTGCATCGCGGAGCCATGGATTTTCTGGTAAAGCCCGCTGCGCCTGAGGTGCTTCTGGCTGCGGTGGAAAAAGCCGTGAAGAAAAATTTGGCAGATATCGCTGCCGAAGCCGGGCAGGTGGACTTAGCTCAAAAAGCAGCGCTCCTCACTGAACGTGAACTGGAGGTGGCGAGGCTTGTGGCTCAAGGACTGCTCAATAAGCAAATCGCCGATCGACTGTCTATTTCATTGCCGACCGTTAAACTCCATCGCGGCAATGCGGCAAGAAAGCTGGGCGTGCGGTCGGCTGTCGCAATGGCCAAGGCATTGGAGATGGCAGGGCTTCTTGCCGAGACCGACAAAGCGGGAGGTTCGTCATGACGATTTCCCGCAGGAAGCTCGTTGGAGCGGCGGGTCTGTTGCCTCCTTTTGCTGCCGCCTTCACGCTTTCCCCCGCAGTGAATGGTTCGGAGCCTGAAACGATTGATGCTGAAAGCTGCAGCGTGGCGGTCATCGGGGCTGGGGCTGCGGGACTTGCGGCAGCAATCGCCGCTAAGGAAGCGGGAGCGGTTCGTGTGGTCGTGCTCGAAAAAACAGCACTTGCGGGCGGCCACATGATGGTGAGTTCCGGCATGCTCAATGCCGTTGACCCTGAAGGACAAAAGCGTTCTGGCCGAACCGATTCAGTGGAGCATTTTTTTCGCGACACCTATGAGGGCGGCGGCGGTCTGGGTGATCCGGACCTCATCGCAACGATGGTGCGATCGAGTGCTGACGTCTTTGCTTGGCTCAAGAGCCTGGGGGTTGAATTTGATCCCGCGCTTTATGAAGCCTACACCGGTGTCTATCCTCGCGCGCATCGAACGATCCAAGCGCGAAGCGGCATGGCATACAGCCGCGCTTTAATGCGTCGTGCCCGCAAGCTCGATGTCGAGGTACGCTACCGCCAACGGGTCGAAGCGCTCGTCATGCATAACGGCCGCGTGCTTGGCGTTGAATTGACCGATATGGATGCGGATTCGCCCCAGCACAAAACATTGATGGCCAAGTCGGTGGTCATTGCTTCAGGCGGTTTCGGCGCCAATCGCCTGATGCGTGCTCGGTGGGCACCATGGATTTCCATGGATTTGGGGACTACCTACAGCCCCGGGCGAATTGAAGAAGATCCGGCAACCGGTGACGGCATCCGCATGGCCGAAGCTGTCGGTGCAGGTTTGGTCGGCATGGAGTATGTCCTGGCCATTCCTTTCTGGGGCGGACGAGTGCTCGATTATCCCGGAGCAGAAATTTTCCTCACTGCCCGCGGCGAAAGATTCACCGATGAAACGGCCTCGTGGGATACCGTGCTTGCCGATCTGACTGCTGCAGGAGGAAGTGACTTTTGGGTGATTACGGACAGCCGGAGCCGAAAAGGGTCGACTTTTGCGACGAAGGTTCAGCAGGGATTGGTGGAAAGTGCAGCATCACTCAAAGAGCTTGCAAAAAAGATGAACATTTCGTCAGCTCAGCTCTCCGAAGTGTTTGCCCGCTATAACGAAGCGGCAAGGACTGGCGCGGATCCGGATTTCGGACGAACGCGGTTTCTGCAGGAATTGAAGGAGCCGCCCTTTTACTTTGGCCGAGAACGGTTCGAAGTGCATTACACGTGCGGCGGCATCGCCATTAATCCCAAGGCAGAAGTGCTTTATGCCGGCAGTCAAAAGCGGCCCGTCCTTGGGCTCTATGCGGCGGGTGAAGTCACCGGCGGCGTGCATGGGAAATTCCGTTTGGGCGGCAGCGGACTGCTTGATGCATTTGTTTTCGGTCGTATTGCTGGACGGAACGCGGCGCAAACGAGTCTTATCGACGCAATGCGGTAGAGTTTGGCGCTCATTCTGTTGACTTTTCTTTTCCCGGAGCCTGCACAAACATGTTTTATGAACGAAGCTGTTTTATTTTTGATTTGGACGGTACGCTGATTGATTCGCTTGGCGTTTGGTGTCAGGTGGATCAAGAGCTGATGCGCCGCTTGTCAAACGGCCGCGTAATGCTCTCCGAGGATGAAGCAGGAACGCTTCGCATACGGGCGATGAAGACCTACGGCGAGGGGTCTGATGCTTATTTGAAGTACATGGCTGATCTCAAGCGTGCTTTTGACCTGCCTGGAACCCCTGAAGAAATTCATTTTCAGCGCTACAGCCTCGCTCAGGAATTTTTGCGCACACGCGTGCACTATCGCGAAGGGGCGGCAGAGCTCATCAAATACCTCAAGGCACTCGGCAAGAAGCTCGCAATCGTTACCACAACTCGTCGGCGCAACATTGATGTTTATGCCTCTCAGAACAAATCGATGATCGCCGCTGCGCCGCTCTCGGAAATCATGGATTTGATTGTGACGAGAGACGATGTCGCACACGTAAAGCCCGATCCAGAAGGTTTTTACAAAGTGCTCGATGCATTAAAGGCAGAGCCCGAGGAATGCATCATGGTGGAGGATGCGCTTGCCGGCATTCGCGGCGCAAAGTCGGCCGGGATCGATTCAGTCGTGATTGAAGAGCGCCATAACGCCGATGACCGAGTGCAGCTCGAAGCTGCCGCACTGGCGCGATTTGCGTCGCCGGCAGCGCTTTTAAAAGGGATTCAGGCAGAAATAGAGGCCGCAGCGGGCGGGATCCATTGCATGCGGTCGAGCAGCTGAGGCGGCTCGAAGTCCTTGAAGCTGCTCGAAGGTTCGTGATGAATCTGCAATCAGCAGGCTTCCTTACTGTAACACTGTTATTTATTTGATCTTAGAGTAAAAACCCGCGGTAAACCGTGAGTAATTGCGCCGACGCATAAGCCGGCCAAAGAATAACGTTCAGTTCTTTCGAACGGTATCTAAAAGAGATACATTGAATTTGCAGGGCATACAGCTCGATCGAACCGCTTGAGCCCTTCCGCATTTCTGAGCCTCCTTGTGCGGATGATGTGTTCGCGGATACTTCTTTAGTGAGCGCCCTGTTTCCCCCCGCAGCCGGCTTCCTCCTCCCTCCGCTTTGACCGGCTGCGGGATTTTTTTATGCTCGTTTTTTGAAGCGGCATGGATTTTTTTGGCCCGATTAGGTGTCGCATCCCCGCCATTTGATCGGTGCTGAGGAGCCGACAAAACACACTCGAACACTCTCTGAGAGCGCACAGCTTCTTCACCATATAATCCTTGAACCAGCAGTCCGTTGAGAGGCTGCGGCAACCTTAATCTCACAGTTCATACGATCCCTATGACTCAGGAAGATCCCAACAACAGCATGCAGACACACCCTCCTGAGGAGGCACTTTCCGGCGCGCTCTCTATTCGGCCAAGTCTGGCCGATCCAACCGCAGCCGCAGAGCTTTTCGGCTGTGCAGCATCCGATTTTCTTCATGCCGTTTATGGTCAGCACGCTGGTATGGAGTCTGAGGGCGAAAGCGATGAACGCATTGCCGCAATTGTCTTTGGCCTGGCTGCGCTTTTTGAAGATCAAAGCGGCATTGTGGAGCTGCCTGCAGGCTTTTCGACGGCGAAGGCGGGTGCCCGACTTCGTCAGCAGCTTAGCCGTCGTCTGAATGCAATGAGTGCGGAGGACCGAAAGCTTTTTGACGACGATGCACAAATCGTCACGCTTGCGGTCAACGTCTTTTTTGAAGAGCTGCTAATGATGGCCGATGCGTGGTTTCAGACGACGGACCGCGAACCCGATGAAGCTGCATTTCACGACTTCCTGTCTCAGGAGACGCTCCATGCCTGGATGCTCGGCTGGGCGGAAAAGATTTTGGGCATTAAAGCGCGCTGACTGCCGCTGCTGCCGTGAAAGGATAAAGGATGGAAAAAACGCTCATCAACCAAGCCCTGGAAAATGCGGTTGGCCAGGAAAGCTGTGAGAACACTTCTGTGCAGGAGGCCGAGAAGATGGATCCCGCAGCGCTTTCCGCACGCGAATTTGAGGATTTTCTGGCAAGCATCGTAACGGGCGTCATTCAGAATGTTGTGGATGTGCGTGCAGGGAAACTCAAACCCGACGAGGCATCGAGCCGTGATGATGCCACTGTGCGCACGCTTGCGCAGATTCTGATGGGCGAGCATGAACGAATTCGTCTTATGCTCGCGCCGGGTACGCCCAAACCCGGTCCGGAGCTTGTTGCTGCAATGAAAGCGAATCTGCCTGCACTTTTTCGCGATCTGCCGCAAGGCGTTGACGCGGGGAATCCGCGTGCGCTCATGGTGCATGCGTCGCGGGTCTTTCTGCGAGAAATCTATACGATGCTCAAAGCCGCGGCAGCCGAAGGCGGCGAGCTTACGCCGGAACGTCTTAAAGTGCGAATCGAACGCACGGCATTTGTTTGGGGGGAGCGCTTTTTGGGCGACACCCTCAACGAAACAGAAGGAATGCGCTGATGAAATGCGGATCCTGCGGCCCTCGGCGCTGCGGCGGAGGGTGTGGTGCAGATTACAGCAGCAGGGCGGATCAAAAACCCAGCCTCGGAGCCATTGATATCGTTGACGGTATTTTTCGGCAGGCGCTGCGCAATATGGCCAAGCGCCTCTCGATGCTTCGTACGGGTGAAATGACGCCCGAGGAGCTCGATGCAGCCAATGAGAAGCTGGTTTTCTGGCTTGCTTCTACATTCTCAGGTGAAAACCGCCATTTTGAGACGGTGGATGAATGGCATCCGTATGGCTTGAGTGACGAACTCGAACGTATCTTTGGCGATCATCTTTCGATTGAAGGCGGTCAAGGCGATGACCGGACCATTGCACGAGCGGCTCGCCTTTTCGTTCGTGAGGGTGAAGCGATGCTTACCGAAGCACTTGAAGCAGGGCTGCCTGCATCGAGTGCCGCTGAGACGGAACCAGCCGTGATCTTTGCTGCACGCTGGGCCAATCTCTTTGCCGGTCAGCTTGCCGAATGGCCGGAGGATTAAAAATGTCGGGAGAACTTGACCCGCGCCTCAAAGCTGAACTCGAGAATCGGCTTCGGGAAGAAGCACTGGGACGCATTTTCCGCGGCCTTTCGCCTGAAGCCATGCGGACGCTTCGTGCCGTGAGCGAAATGCGCAATCGTTCACCTCAGGATGTGCTTCGTGACGAACTCGAAGGCTACATTCTTGAAAAACTCCCGCCGGTTGACGTCGAGGGCATCATTCAGTCGATGGGAAGCAAGTTCTATCAGCTGGGCTGGATGTGCGGCAAGGCCAAGAATTTCATCCGTGCATGGAACCGCAGTCGCGAGGACTGAGGGTTTATGGTTTGCTTTCTCTTCAGCATAAAGGGAAGGCCGCCGTCTCAATGCCCGCTGAAGGGACGCAAGCTTTCGAGAACCCGAGGCCGATGCCAGTGAACTGCGAGAAGCTGCGCCCCATCTCGTTAGGGACAGCTCAGAGAGCAGAGACCGAGCCGCGCGGGGCCAAGCACAAGCATCTATTCGCGCTCCTTGCGGCTGCCGATGGGTTCAATGAAGACCGGATGCGGCTTCTTGTCGGAATCTTCAGCTGTGAGTTTATCGAGTGCTGCCACGCGTTTCTGAATGCGCATCACCGACCACGTCTGCAGTCCGACTGAGAGTGCAATGAAGGCCAGGCCAATGTAGAAGGAGAGGCCGAGATCTTTGGCTTCACCGAAAAGAATCATTGCGAGAATGATGGAATAGATGGGTTCCAAGTTATAGGTGAGGTTGACGGTGAAGGCGGAGATTTTTTCGAGCGACTGAATCTGCAGGATGTACATCCCAATCGTGCAGAAACTCGCGAAGATGAGTAAGTAGAGGAAGTTGATTGGGGTGGGCAGGAAAGACTCCGGCGGCGTGATGGAGAGGTACCAAGGCATGAGCACGAGCGCACAGGCCAAACCGCCGAGAAGCTGCCAGCTCATAACCGTCGTTGCGCGATACTTTGCTTTGTACATACGGAAAAAGACGGCAAGCGCAGCGGCAGCACTTGTCAAACTCAGCATAATGCCGGTTCGGTACTGCGTATCAAAGTGAAAGATGAGCGAAATGCCGAAGACCGTGAGGATTGAAAAACCGATCTCTTTGATGCTCATGCGCGTACGCGTAATGAGCGGCTCGAGGATGGCAGTAAAAAATCCCATGGAGGAGAACGTGACAATCGTGATGGAGACGTTTGAGGCCTTGATTGCAGCGTAAAAAAGCGTCCATTGAATCATCAGCAGCGCACCGACGGCCATAATGCCGAGACGGTCTTTGGGACGCACATATTCAATCGCGCGCCGCAGGGCTAGCCATCCCCAGAGCAGGGTGCCGGCGATGATGATTCGCCAAAGCACGATGAAGCCTGGCGACATCGTGATGAGTTTGCCGAAGATGCCAGTCCACCCCGCGAGGAGTACGGAAAGGTGGAGTTGGAGAAAGGCTTTTTTCATAAAGAGCAGCGGCTGAATTTGAATGTGATGCGCGATGATAGACGTTTTGCTTTCGCTTGAGGTAAGGCTCTAGATGCTTGGTCCAGATATGGCAGGCTGAAAACGCCTTGTTTTTTTGTGACGTCTTCTGACGCTAATTTGGCATACACTTTCTGCCCGGATCAAGTTCGATATGCTGAACGCTTGTTCAGTAAGGAAAATTTGGCTATTTTGTCAAATTGTGTTAAAACAAAACAAAGAGAATCGAAAGCGCTTGTAGGCGATGATTCCATCGCCGAGCCAGCTGGTTCGAGAGGGAGGTCATATGACCGAAAGAACAAATGGACATGGGATGTACCCGTGGGGCCGACTGGTTCTGTTTGTGCTCTTCCTCATCTTTCTGGCGATCGTTCTGAAGGCGATGGGGTGGTGCGTCGGCGGCGTCTGTGATGTTGGTCTCGATGCTTTGCTGAAGTAGCCTGTCTCGGTCGAATAAACGAGAAAAACTGAACCGAACTAAAGTCATGACCTGAATTCACGGCATGATCTGCTGAAATGAAAAGGCCGGAGATAATTCAGATCGGGTTCAAGCGGCGTCAAGTTGGATACGATGGTCCGACGGCGCCGTTTTTTGTGGGTTCTTAAGCGGACCGCCTTCATCCCTCAATGATGTTTATGGGAAAAAGAGCAGACGATTTACGGCTTATTGGCTTTGAGCCCGTTGTCGGCACTGAGCCGAGGATTCTGATTTTAGGCAGTATGCCGAGTGAAGCTTCATTGGCCGCAGGCTGTTACTACGCGCATCCAAGGAATCGTTTCTGGCGAGTCGTTGGAGAGTGCTTCGGATTTGATCCTGCCCTTCCGTATAAAGAGCGGCTTGAAGCGCTGACGGCATCCGGTGCTGCGCTCTGGGACACTATTGAAAGCTGTGAACGGACGGGGAGTTTAGATTCAGCCATTCTTCGCCCGCAGGTAAACGATTTTCCAGCATTTTTCGTCGCACACCCCACGATAGAACGCGTTTGTCTTAATGGGGGAAAGGCCGCTCAAATGTGGCGCCGTCACGCTGTCCCCGTTCTTACTGAGCATGCCGATATGCTCAAAGATTTGGATGTGCGCGTTCTGCCGTCAACCAGCCCGGCGAACGCCAGAATGGGACTTGAGGACCTGCTTGCGCTTTGGCGGCCGGCTTTGGATGTGCAGTCAAATGTGGGCAAAACGGTGAATAAAATAGTTGCCTAATTTTTAAGCTGCCTTGATGACGCCTGAGATACAGGGGAAATAAGAGTTGCCCACAGCATTCTCCACCCGACTTGTGGATTCTTCATGTGGATAACTCGCTGGCCTCAGCAGGATTCTCCGTTCCTTGATAAATCGAATGCAAATATCGGATTGAGGCTGGCAGGAATAAAAAAGGCCCGTCAGAATTGATCTCCCGACGGACCTTAGAAACGGAAAAAGTGTATTTCCGCGGTAATGAGAAAGCGCGCAGCTCAAATTAGTACAGACCGATCACCTTCCACCAGGCCATACCAATGGTCAGCCAAATCACGACGTTCATCGTGCAAATGACAAAGCCGTTGCGCCACCATTCGCCCTGCGAAACGTAGCCGGCACCGAAATAGACGGGACCGCACCCATTACCGTAGTGCGTGAGCGAGATCGGGCAGTTGGCGAAAAAACCAAAAGTAAGTGCCGCCATTAAAGCCGGCGTCCCGCACGCCGCCGCTACGGCGACAAAAGCGGCATACATGGCAGAGATACGCGCTGTCACTGAGGCGAAGCAATAGTGGCAGTAGGTGTAAAAGAGGATCACAATGAGGAAGGAGGCGATCCATCCGAGACCGGCACTGCCGATGATTTCAGCGGTGTCTTTGGCAACCCAGGTGATGAAGCCGGACTTGCCCAGCGCCGTGGCGAGCGACATGAGGCCGCCCATCCAGAACATGGCGTCGTAGGCCCCTTTTTCAGAAAGAATGTCCTGCCACGAGAGAACTTTGGCAATCAGCATGATTGCGATGGCGAGCATGGCGATCGGAGTTGCGCCCAGATGCGTCCAGCTGCCCGTAGCCCAGAGCACGAGACACATGACGAAGACAAAGGCAAGCACCTTTTCATCCTTTGACATCGGTCCCATGGCTGCGAGTTCTTTTTCCGCGAGTTCGCGTGCATTGGGAATGGCTTTGATTTCAGGAGGCGAAAGCAGGCTTACTACCCAAGGAACAAGCGCCAGTGAGATGAGTCCCGGGACAATGGCGGCCAGCGCCCAGTTAGTCCACGTAATTTCCACGCCGACGGCGGAAGCGGCCAGCCCCACACAGAGTGGGTTGCCGGCCATTGAAGTGAGGAACATCATGCAGGTCGTGGCATCGGTGTGATAGCCGACCTGCATCAGATAGGCGCCGATTTTGCGCGAACTCGGACCTGGCTGCGATCCGAAAGCTTCGGAAAGCGAACGAACGATCGGATAGAAGACGCCGCCGCCTCGAGCCGTGGCTGACGGCATGGCCGGCGACACCACAAGTTCAGAGAGTGCAATGGAGTAGCCGAGCGTGAGCGAAGAACGCCCAATCAGCTTGATGATCACATAAGCAATGCGGCGGCCGAATCCGGTTTTGATGAAGGCGCGCGAGAGGAAGAACGCGCAGACGATGAGCCAAATGGTGCCGTTGCCAAAGCCCATCAAGACCTGACTCGTCTTCAAGAGCCCCGTAAAGCAGCAGAAGGTGAGTGAGATGAAGGCAATGGCGCCGATCGGCATCGGGTGAAGAATGAAGCCAAGCACGGTTGCGACGAAAACCGCGAAGATGTGCCAGGCGTCCGGTTTAAGTCCCGTCGGTATCGGCGAGAACCAGATGGCTGCACCGACCACTAAGATGATCAGCCAGTTCCGAAGGGTTGGGTTCATGAGGATTTCTCCTTTCATATGGAGACAAGAGTGCGTAGATTGTTTTTCTCCGTTGGGTTGGGGAACACGGAGACATGCGGCTCTGCGGCGCTTAAAGCCATCCTACTCCGCGTTGTTCAACTAAGGAATACCGATATAAACATCGTTCACATTGCCATAAACGGTGTTTTGGCTTAAATATCCACGGCCTCAGGATAATCCGGTGAATTCGGCTTTTTGAACTAAAGGAGTATTTGAAATATCCGTCAATTGGACTAGGTGTTTCTATTTAAAGCCTGTTTTCATTCAAAGGGATGCATTCATGCATGCGTTTTTTGCATGCGCATTGACAGTGCAGGCCGTGAACACTGCATTCGCAGCCCTCATAAAGGCAAAAAACGCCGATGAAGCTCAGCTTCACCGGCGTCGAAAATGGTTGGCAGGCGGGTTAGGTTATTTGGAGAGCGCAGCCTTGGCGGCGGAGGTTCCTGCAGCACGTCCTGAAGCATAGGCAATCAGGAGACTTGTTCCGGGTTCGTAAACGCGGTTGTAGAAGGCCCGATTGGCCAGTTCGCCTGCGGCCCAAAGCCCTTGAATGGGCTTGAGTGCATTGTCAAGCACTTGGAAGTCGGGCGTGACAACGAATCCGCCGATCGTTCCGGAAATGACAGGACGGACCTTGACGGCAAAGTAAGGGGCTTGTGTGAGACTGGTGAAATTGATGGGATCGCGGCCAAAGGCAGTATCCTTTCCCGCGGCAGCGTCGGCATTGAGCTTTTCAATCGTTTGCTTGACATTGTCGGCGCGTGCTCCCATGCGGCGGCCAAGTTCTTCAGGCGTGTTGCCGTGAACGACGGTGTCAAATCCCAAGTAATTGCGCAGCGTCTTGGCTTTTTCGGGATCCTTGCTGTCTGTGATGAGCCAAACGTCGAGCTGCTGACTCATTTCACTCGTGATATTGGGAAGGTCTTCCTTAACGAAGCGCAGCCCTTTTTCATTGACAAGCGTTGCGCCCGCAAAACCTCGCGGTCCGAGCATGGCGGCCGTCATTTCGGGGTAAGCAGGGGCAAATTGAGTGCCCATCAGCCAACTGTCGGAAACTTCCTTGGCACCGACCTGCAGGCCCATCGTCAGTCCGTCGCCCGTGCTTGTTTTAGCTGCGCCGGTGCGCTCTACATAAACTGCCCAGCGCGGCTGGCGAGAAGTTACCTTCATGAGGTCTGCAGCAAAGCCGCCGGAAGCGAGCACGACGCT
>ENA-ORVC01002276-ORVC01002276.1-human-gut-metagenome-genome-assembly--contig:-NODE-2276-length-13282-cov-2.144628_pt1 | contig 13282 bp, 13 predicted proteins | sample MGYA00242092_ERZ509234 | MGnify/ENA primary metagenome ERZ509234 (study PRJEB26280, sample SAMEA2338800) | human gut metagenome | biome: human gut; feature: human-associated habitat; material: faeces... | reverse complement strand
GGTCTAGATAATCAGGCGATAGGTTTATTGCCGTTGTTGTTGTTCATGTTTTTGGACAATTATTTTTCTTATTTATTATCCTTTATAATTGGGGTTACTTTCTGTTTTGTTTGTATTTTTTTGTTTCAAGTGTTGAGTAAGGATAAGGTGTACCAATTTATGCTTCTGCCATCGGCGGGCACATTGGTCTTATATTCCGTATTTCTTTGTCTCCAGCTTGAACCTGTGTTGTTTATATACTCTCCTCTTATCACGGAAGTATTACTGGTCGTGGCGTTAGCGATCGTGGGGTTCACGAGGAGAACGGTCATACAACGTATACGCGATTCGAAACGTCCCTCTTTTAAACGTACTTTGCTTCGTACTACCTTGAACGAATTTTATTTCCTCGCTCAGTTGGTACAGAACCTGTACACGTTGCATCTTTTCATCATCTTGTTATATAGCATCTTGCCGGAAACGATGCAGAATATGCGTACCGAACGTTTCTTATACCGGGAGTTGGGATTGGTAATCGGTGTTTTGGTCATTGTTTATGAGCAAATACGTTTGTCCTTGATGCAAGGTAGCTTGAAAAAGGAAATGTGGGTTCCCGTATTGAATGACAATGGGAAGGTGATCGGTTGTATCGCACGTTCGGTCAGCCGCTCTTTACCGAAGAAATACTATCATCCGATCGTGCGTATCGCCGTTGTTTATAATGGTATGTTATATCTGGTGAGACGAAGTAAGGATGAGTTTGTCTCTCCGGATACGATGGATTATCCGTTCCATAATTACGTGCTCTTCCGACATAGTATAGATAGCACGGTCAAAGAGACTCTCGGAAGTTTGGCGCAAGATAAATCAATTGCTCCACGCTTCCTGATCCGTTATACATTTGAGAACGAGAAGGTGAAACATTTGGTATCTCTCTATGTTATTTGTTTACGTACGGAAGAGCAATTAAATCAATGTAAGCGCCGTAGCGGAAAGCTTTGGACAGCGAAACAAATCGAGGAGAACTTGAGTTCCGGGGTATTTAGCGAATATTTTGAGAAAGAGTTCGCTTATTTGCAAAATACGATTCTTTTCGCCGAGAGTTTCTGTTGCGGTAACTAATCATCTTATAATGCCCGATTCCCTAGCTCTATAACTTCCAAATCTTTGATATCCTTTCCCTCAATAACGAAACGTAATAAGGTACGTACTTGATGAAAGCCACTTTTTCCAGCCGCTCCAGGATTCATATGCAGACACTTCAAGCTTCGATCGAATACTACTTTCAGGATATGCGAATGTCCGGAGATGAATAGATTTGGCCGTGTATCGTATAATTCTTTGCGGATCTCGGGATTGTAGCGGCCCGGATAACCTCCGATATGAGTCATCATAACGTTCACGTCTTCTACCTTGAAATGAGCTACTTTAGGATATTGCAGGCGAATGGCTTGTCCGTCTATATTTCCGTATACGGCTTTGAAAGGTTTCAAAGCCTCGAATTTCGCGGCCAAAAGATCGGAGCCTATATCGCCCGCATGCCAGATTTCATCGCAATCTTTAAAATATTCGGCGTACTTATCATCCCAGTACGCATGGGTGTCTGAAAGCAATCCAACTTTAATCATAACAATTTCTTTTATTGCTCGAAAGTATCTATATTTACACGCCTAAGATAAGAATATTATGGAGAATTCATATCAATATTTTAAACGGGACTTAAGCTGGTTGTCGTTTAACTACCGTGTCTTGCTGGAAGCGGAAGATGATACGCTGCCTATTTATGAGCGTATTAAGTTCCTTTCTATCTATTCCTCGAATCTGGAAGAATTTTATGAGATCCGGGTTGCGGAACATCGGGGGGTAATCATGAAAAAGAATTATTCGGAGGAGAGCGCAGCTGAGGCGGAAGAGACCTTGGCGGCTATCACCCGGGAGGTTAACCGCCAGCAACGGGACTATTACCGTATTTTCTCGGAAAAGATATTGCCGGAATTGAATCGCCAGAATGTTTACTTATACCAGAATGAGAAGCCGGAACCTTTCCATGAAGAGTTTGTCCATAATTTCTTTAATGAGGAGGTTTTCCCATTCCTGTCGCCGGTCATGATTCAAGCCGGTGATATACGTACGTTCATCCGGGATCGTCGGCTTTACCTTGTGATCCGTATGATTAAGCGGAGCAAGCGGATGAATGAGCCGGGCTTCGTACCCGAGTATCATTATGCGTTGATGAAGATTCCTTATGCGAAAGTTCCCCGTTTTATCGAGTTGCCTCCGCATGACGGGAAATATTATATCATGTTTATCGACGACATTATCCGTGCGAATTTACAGAATGTTTTTCCCGGTTATATTATTGATGGCTGTTACAGCATCAAGATTTCCCGGGATGCGGATATTTATTTGGATGATGAGAGCCGGGCGAATATCGTGGAGAATATCCGTAAGAAGGTGAAGAAGCGCAAGATCGGAGCCTTGAGCCGTTTTATGTATGATCAAGCGATGCCGGATGATTTTCTGGCTTTTGTTTGCGATGCCTTTGGTATTACGTCGGAGGACTTGGTGTTAGGTGGACGATATAATAATTTGCAGGACTTGATGAAATTGCCGAATCCGGCAGGAAAGCATTTGGAGCAGCAGCCACCGGTGCCTATGCGTGTGCCTTTCCTCGATGAGATGGGGTCGGTATTCAAGGCCGTGAAGAAGCGGGATATCTTATTGCATTTCCCTTATGAGTCATTCGATTATTTGATCCGCTTTTTGATGGAGGCGGCCTTTGATCCGAAGGTGGATGAGATCAAGATTACCCAGTATCGAGTGGCAGAGAATTCGGCCGTGATTAATACGCTGGTCAGCGCTGCCCAGAATGGTAAGAAAGTGACGGTATTTGTGGAATTGAAAGCCCGTTTCGACGAGGAGAATAATATGAGTACGGCAGAGCGTATGGAGCAGGCCGGTATTTGTATCATTTATAGTATTCCGGGCTTGAAAGTACATGCGAAGGTCGCGGTCATTCTTCGGAAGGATACGTCCGAGGGACTTAAACGGCGTGATTTCGCCTATTTGAGTACCGGTAATTTCAATGAGAAGACGGCTAAGATCTATTCGGATATGGCGCTGTTGACTTCGAATACGGAGATTATTACGGATATCAATAAAGTATTCGCTGTTTTGGAAGGGCGTATGAAAGAACCTACTTTCCGCCATTTGTTGGTGGCCCGTTTCAATATGGTCTCGGAATTGACTGGTAGGATTCGGCGGGAGATCGAGCATGTGCGGGAAGGCCGAAAAGGACGGATCATATTAAAGATGAACGGACTGCATGACCAACATATGATCGAGGAACTCTATCATGCGAGTGAGGCGGGGGTAGAGATCGATCTGATTGTTCGGGGGATTTGTTGCCTGGTACCGAACCAACCTTATAGCGCTAACATCCGGGTTACTCGTATCGTGGATATGTTTTTGGAGCATTCACGGGTTTGGTATTTTCTGAATGATGGTCAGGAGGATCTTTTCCTTACCTCGGCTGATTGGATGCGTCGGAATTTGAACCGACGGATCGAGACGGCTTTCCCGATCCTCGATCCGGATCTGAAGAGGGAGATAATCGATATCTTGAATATCCAGCTAAGTGACAACGTGAAAGCTTGTTATTTGGATGGCGAGTTACGTAATAATTTTAAGTGTGATGATAATCCGGTAAAAGTGCGTTCGCAATTGGCTATCTATGATTATTTGAGAAATAAATCCATACGGTAACCGGGATGGGGGAGTTTTGGGGATTTGTTGATTGGGGGGCTGGTTGCTTAGCCTTGATCGTGGCGGTGGTATTTAGCTTTTTGTTGGGAGTACGTACGGGACGTATCCGGGAGAGAAATGAATCTGTCCGTTCTCGCATTCGGCAGAATAAAGCGAATATGTATCGCTATAAACAACAATTAGCCTCCTATCAAGAGCAAGTCGTACGCTTGGAGCGGGAACGGGATTCTCTGGTCATCCGCTCGGAGGCTTATGACCGGATCGAGACGGAGCTGACGGCCTATCGCCAGAAGATGGAGCAGTTGGAGAGAGAGATCCTTGTTCTTTCCGGCGATAATAACTTATTGGACAATGCTACCGGAAAAGTAGATGTGGATGTACCTAAGCTTTTATGTGCCCTTAAAGATGATCCTCTCCATGTGAATCCAAGTAAAGAGGAATGGGCTGAGATTATTGGTATGACCGATCTTCTGTTTAATAACTTCTTAACCGATCTGAGAAATAAATACAGTATTACCCGCCATGAGCAGGAAATATGTTGCTTGATCAAATGGAATTTCTCCCGAAAGGAGCAACTAGCCGTGTTTAATAATACTCCGGATGCGTTAACCAAATCGAAAGGCCGTTTAAAAAAACGTCTAGGCTTGGATGAAAAGACGGATTTGGATGCCTATGTCCGTTTATTATAAAGCTTAAAGTTATTTTGTTTGTCGTGATTGTCCGGCAATATTATCCGTTTATCTCCCATTGCGTGGTTTATATGTGTGATTATTAGTTGTTTGATGTTCGCTTGTTTTGTCCGGTACCATTTCTTTCCTCTTTACGATCCTTCCTGTACTTTTGCGGTGTGTGATTTAATTTTTAAGAACGAATAATCAGGAATGCTATGAGAACACAAACTGTACTACTATGGATCAGCCTTAGCCTAATGGTGGGGCTTTCCGCTTGTGATTGGACTTCGTCCTCTCCGGTGGCCTCGCTACGGCGGGCTACCGGATGGCCTTTCGAGGTGGTGGTTGTAATGGATCGAGACGCATGGAATGGTGAGGTGGGGGAGTTGCTGCAAGAACAATTGCGAGCGCCGATACCTGCTTTGCCTCAAGCGGAAGCGTGTCACCTATTCGGAGCCATCGGGCTTTTCCGGTTTATTACGATACGTACGAAATATCTTGATCGTATCTGTAGATCCTAACCGGTATACGAAAGCTGGAACAAGAGAGAGTCCCGATGAATGGGCCAGCGGTCAGAATGTTGTGACTCTGTATGCTCCGACTACCGCTGCTTTAACCGAGTTCCTTTTATTAAATGAAGGACGGTTGGTCAACCATTTCAATCGAGTGGAAAGGGAACGTTGGATAGTTGGACTTTCTAAGAGCCATAGCAGTTGGATCAATGAGAAGTTGAAGTCCCGTTTCGGTATCTCGCTGTTCGTGCCGGAAGATATGTCGGCCTATAAGGAAGAGACCGATTTCTTTTGGGGTTCGAATAACGCAAATCGGGGACGGACTGATATCTTGGTATATAGTTTTCCCTATACGACTCAAGAGGCATTTACCGAAGATTATCTGGTCGCTATGCGTGATTCTGTAGTGAAGCGGAACGTACCGGGCTCTTTCCCGAATTCTTATATGAAGACTGAGCAGCGTTTCGAGCTTTCTTACGAGCCGATCACCTATCGTGGCGAATACCGCGGCGTATTGCGTGGTCTTTGGCGTATGGAAGGAGATAAGATGGGCGGCCCGTTCGTCAGCCATGCCCTGCTCGACAAGAAAAAAGGGCGGGTTATCGTAGCGGAAAGCTTTGTCTATGCCCCGGAATCAAAAAAGGCGAACTTGATCCGCCGGATGGAGGCCGCCTTGTTTACGTTGCGATTCGTGGATTAGGATTGATTCTCTCACGTATATAGGCGTAACCTCATGCGTATATACGCATCGGCCTACACGTACGTAAGTGTGGTCTTATACGTATATACGTGTGGCTTTATGCCTGTATAGTGGTCTTATCGTCCTAAAAATAGTTTGATTTCCTCCGGAATATATCCCGTCCGTATACGCCACTCTTGCGGATACAGGTTATTGGCCCGGTTGCCAAGGTTCTTTACAAAACCTAGCGGAAGTCCTTGGTAGCGTACCAACACATATCCCTTATCTGTACCGGAGGGTAAGACGAGCGCCTCTTTCTTTAAGAATTTAATAGCGTCTTCCCATTCCAGTTCCACGGATGGAAATGCATTGGGGGTTAAGGCAGTACTTAAAGCCAGCTCTTGAGATGGGATAAAGTCTTTCCCTTTCGCTTCTCCTAGGCAAATACCGGCGGAAAGTACCCGTAAAGGCTTGGCATTGATGAGTGAAAATAGATCCGAATGGGCTTTGGGATACGCTCGAAGGAAACTGCCGTTCCATTCGAGAGAAAACGAAGTTTCATCCGAAAGGAACAGACGGGCCTCCTGTGGGATGGACAGAGCGGCTTTTCCTCGCTCTTTTTTCCCTTTGGACTTGACACGAATTTCCTCGATCTCGCCTTCCGCTTTCCGGAGGGCGGCGAGGAAAAAGCCTTCGCCCCGTGTCTTATGCGGGAAGAAGCGGTAAACCGGATGTTCAAACCGGAGGGCGCCGGTGATCTGCCATTCCTCTTGGGTAGGGATAGGCAATGCCTCGGCTCCCAGCTCCTCTATTATATAATGTATGTTCTCCTCATCCTCTTCCGTATTATAGGTACATGTACTGTAGATCAAGATACCTCCGGGTTTCAAGGCGTTCCAGATATCATGGATGATGCGCCGCCCACGGGAGGCGCAAAGCCGTACGTTATCTACGCTCCATTCGCCTGTGCTATCCGTATCTTTCCGGAACATGCCCTCACCGGAACAAGGTACGTCGGTGACGATCACGTCGAACAGATGAGGCAATGCCTCGCCGATCTCCTCCGGGTCATTATTGATAACGATCGTGTCCGGGTGGCCCCATTTAGCGATATTCTCGGCCAATACATAACTCCGGCTGCGGATCACCTCATTGCTCACTAACAGGCTTCCATCCGGCAATAAGCTCGCCAGATGCGTGGACTTGCCACCCGGGGCGGCGCATAAATCCAGGCAACGTACCGGCTCTTTCACGTATGCCTTGATCGCTTGTTCCAGAAACATGGAAGACGCTTCCTGCACGTAATAGGCCCCCGCATGGAATAGAGGATCGAAGGTGAAAGACAACCGTTCCGGCAAATAAAAACCGCTCTCGCACCAAGCGACTGGAGCACCTGCTTTGGGAGCGGGAGTCCCTTTCATCGGGTTGATACGGATACTTACGGGAACATCAGCGCTTAACGCTGCCTCTAAACGATCGAACTCCTCGCCAAGTAAAGCCCGTGTACGGGTAATAAAATCAATAGGAAGTGCCATGATTATTCTGTTAGTTTGCGGCAAAAATACTACTTTCGCGGAAAACAAACAGTATGCGAGCATCTCTTTTCCTTATACCAGTTACCTTGGGCGATACGGAACATCGCCGTGTTTTACCAGAGTACAACCGTGACGTGATCTTATCCATCCGGCATTTTATCGTGGAAAACGTGCGTACGGCACGCCGTTTCCTGAAAAAGACAGAGCCTTCGATCGTGATTGACGATCTTGTCTTTTATGAATTGAACAAGCATACGTCGGCCGAAGCCGTTGCCGCTTATCTGGCTCCTTTGGCGGAAGGCGAGTCGGTCGGTGTGATCTCGGAGGCCGGCTGCCCGGCGGTTGCCGATCCGGGGGCAGATGTGGTGGCTATTGCACAGCGTAAAGGTTACAAGGTGGTTCCGCTGGTCGGCCCTTCTTCGATCCTGATGTCGGTGATGGGTTCCGGTTTTAACGGGCAGAGCTTTGCTTTTCATGGCTATCTGCCGATCGATGCTTCACAGCGTACGAATGCGATCAAGAAGCTGGAAGGGCGCATTTATTCGGAGAACCAGACGCAGTTGTTCATCGAAACGCCTTACCGCAATAATAAATTGGCGGAGGAGTTGATCCGTACGTGCCGCCCTTCGACCAAATTGTGTATTGCTTCGAATATCACTTGCGAAGATGAATATATCCATACGCGTCCTGTTAAAGAATGGGCCGGAAAAGTTCCTGATCTGAGCAAGAAACCGACAATCTTCTTAATATATAAGTAAATGGAAACTTATAAGGCACATGAAACAGCCGTTATCGATCCCGGATGCACAATTGGAGACGGCACACACATCTGGCATTTTTCCCATATTATGCCGGGGTGCACAATCGGTCGGAATTGTAATATCGGGCAGAATGTCGTGATCTCTCCTCTGGTGGTTTTAGGGAATAATGTGAAGGTACAAAACAATGTCTCCGTCTATACCGGCGTGACTTGTGGGGATGATGTTTTTTTAGGACCCAGCTGCGTTTTTACAAATGTGGTCAATCCCCGCAGTGCCGTTTCCCGTAAAGACCAATATTTGAAGACGTATGTCGGCAAAGGTGCTTCTATCGGTGCGAACGCAACGATCGTTTGCGGGCATACGATCGGCGAATATGCCATGATCGGCGCAGGGGCCGTGGTCACCAAAGATATTCCGCCATACGCTTTGGTTGTCGGCAATCCTTCCCGCCGGATCGGTTGGGTGAGCGAATACGGGCATCGCCTCTCCTTCAATGAAAAAGGTATCGCCACATGCCCGGAAAGCAATCAGCAATACCTGTTAGAGGGGGGCGTCGTGACGCGTATTTCGTAGAGACGAGATCCGCCCGCCTTAATGTCTTTAGCAAGCCTTAAAGCTCATATCCAGCCCCTTGACAGAGTGTGTCAGGGCTCCGACTGAGATATAATCCACACCGCATTCGGCATAATCGCGAAGCGTGGCGAATGTGATGCCACCTGAAGATTCCAGCTCGTAACGTCCGGCAACCATTTCGACGGCTTTCTTCGTATTCTCGATATTGAAGTTGTCCAGCATGATACGGTCGATACCGCCGACACGCATTGCTTCCTGTAACTCGTCGAAGTTACGAACCTCGATTTCAATCTTCAAATCCTTGTTTTTCTCTTTCAGATACTGATGGCAGCGTGTGATGGCCGCTTCGATACCGCCGGCAAAGTCCACATGGTTGTCCTTCAGCAAAATCATATCGAACAACCCGATACGATGGTTGACACCTCCACCGATTTTAACTGCTTCTTTTTCGACCATGCGCAGGCCCGGAGTCGTCTTACGCGTATCCAGTACGCGTGTTTTCGTTCCTTCCAATGCTTTGACATATTTGCGTGTCGTGGTTGCAATACCACTCATGCGTTGCATGACATTGAGCATCAGGCGTTCCGTTTGCAACAAAGACTGTACCTTCCCTTCGACAACGAAAGCGATATCGCCTTTCTTCACTTCGGCTCCGTCATGGATGAATGTCGTCATTTTCAGCTCCGGATCGAATGTGTGGAAAATACGTTCAGCCATTTCGACACCGGCCAATACGCCGTCTTCTTTCACGATCAGCTGGCTCTTCCCCATTTCCGTAGCCGGAATACAACATAAAGTCGTATGGTCGCCATCTCCTATATCTTCTGCGAATGCCAGGCGGATCAGTTCCGCAATCAGTTGTTCTTTTGTCTCTTGTACGTTCATGTTACTGTTGATTTATGATTTATGATTTATATGCGACAAGGTATAAATCATAAGATCTTGTTATTCAATTCTGATAGACTGTATAATCGCTTTGTTTCCTTCTGCACGGTATGTCACGTTTACGCGATATTCACCGGATGAAGTAGGTAGTTTACCGACAAAGAAACCAGTCTCTTTTTTATCAGCATGGTGAACGACTGTGAATCCTGTCGGCTTGTTCCCTCCGAAGAAGGCATTCAGCATTGAAACAGCGTCGTTTGCGTTGCACTTTTTGGATGAACCCGGTAGGGCCATGTCGACTTCCTTGTCCATTGATCCACTGAGCGACGAGACGTTGCCTCTTTTAAAAGCGTTCGATATAGGAACTATGTCGGCAGCCATTACACTCAGAACCGAGAGAACCAATGCCAACGTCAAAAATAATCGTTTCATAAGCTTTCTCCTCTTTTTGTGAGTATTATCGTACAAAGGTATGTATTTTTTCCTGTAATTTAGCACCCTCAATCTCTAAAATGTAAACGAATGAAAATTGCGCTGATTGTGATCGGCAAGACGGATGCCGGCTATTTTGTGGAAGCGATCAATGAGTATAAGAACCGCCTGGTCCATTATATCCCTTTTGAAATAGAAGTGATCCCTGATATTAAGAACGTCAAAAATCTTTCCGAATCCCAACAAAAAGAGAAGGAAGGAGATTTGATTCTGAAAGCATTACAGCCGGGTGACTATTTGGTTTTGTTGGATGAAAAAGGAAAAGAATTTACATCGGTGCAGTTTTCCACCTATATAGAAAGAAAGACGCATACAGTCCCGAAGCGCCTGGTTTTTGTTGTCGGTGGTCCGTATGGTTTCAGCGATGCTGTTTATAAAGCTGCCGCCGAGAAAATATCCTTAAGCAAAATGACTTTCTCCCACCAGATGATCCGCCTGATCTTTATCGAGCAGCTCTATAGGGCGATGACAATTCTGAATAATGAACCCTATCACCATGAATAATTGGCAATTGACAATTAAAAATACAATCTGATAATTGTCTGATACATTTAATTGTCAATTGTCAATTCTCAATTTCGGATTTTCTGCATAAGCAGAAAATCCAACAGTGTCATTGCTGCCATTGATTCGACGATAGGGACAGCTCGAGGTAAAACACACGGATCATGGCGTCCGCGGGCTTTCAGGATCGTGTCTTCACCTTCCATATTGACGGTTTCCTGTTCCATCAGGATGGTGGCGACCGATTTGAAGGCAACACGGAAATAAATATCCTGCCCGTTCGAGATACCTCCCTGTATGCCACCGGAATGATTCGTACGGGTGTTGATGTGTCCGTTGTCGTTGAAGAAACGGTCGTTCCGTTCCGAGCCACGATATAAGGCCGCTTCGAAACCGTCACCGTATTCGAACCCTTTTACGGCATTGATTGTCAACATCGCATGTCCCAATGCCGCATGCAACTTTCCGAATACCGGTTCGCCCAGACCAATGGGAACTCCCTGTGCTACGCAGGTGATGACGCCGCCGATCGTATCTCCTTTGGATTTCACTTCGGCGATCAAAGCCTCCATTTTTTCGGCGGTCGCCGGGTCCGGACAACGTACGGCCGTATCTTCCGCCTTGTCCAAGTCGTAATCCGTGTATGAACCGTTAAGTTTGATGTTCCCGACCTGTGAGGTAAATGCTTGTATCCGGATACCTTTCTGGCGAAGAACCAGTTTGGCAATTGCTCCGGCTACGCAACGGGCGATCGTTTCACGTGCAGACGAACGTCCACCTCCGCGCGGGTCGCGGATTCCGTATTTGGTCTGGTAGGTGTAATCTGCATGGGAAGGACGATAAACATTCTTCATATTATCGTAGTCCGCCGAGTGCTGGTTCTTGTTCCAGATGATGAAACCGATCGGAGTCCCTGTCGTTTTTCCTTCGTAAATACCGGAAAGGAACTGTACTTCGTCGTCTTCCTTGCGTGGGGTTGTGATTTTGGACTGTCCCGGTTTACGGCGGTTCAGTTCACTTTGGATAAATGCCGTATCTAGTTCGATACCAGCAGGGCATCCGTCTATTACGCCTCCGATTCCGGGACCGTGCGACTCTCCGAAAGAGGTCAGCCTGTATATGTTTCCAAATGTATTCACCCTTGCTAAAATTGTCAATTGTCAATTCTTTAATGGCATCCGCCACATCCGCATCCACCTTCGTGGTTATGGTCGCCACAACCGCTTCCGCAGTCGTCACATCCGCAACCGCATCCACCTGCCGGAGCTGTGAGGGCTGCGATTTCTTCAGCTGTCGGTTCGTGTACATCAATAACTTCACCATTGAAATGCAATGTTTCGCCAGCCAACGGATGGTTGAAGTCCATAACGACAACATCTTCTTTTACTTCCAAGACAGAACCGTTCATGCGGTTGCCGTTCGAATCCATCATCGGTACCGTGTTGCCTTCTTTGATCATTTCTGAGTCGAACTTGCCGTCTACCTCGAAAATATTCTTCGGAAGATCCAGTACGTGTTCCTCCACATATTCGCCGTATGCATCAGCCGGAGTTATGGAAAAATTAAATTTGTCGCCTACTTCCAGTCCTTTCAGAGCGTCTTCAAAAGCGGGGAGCATAGCGCCTGTACCAAAGATGAATTTCAGAGGTGTTTCAGCTGTTGCTCTTTCCATCAATTCGCGTTCTTCGCCTTCGCCTACATTCAGATCGTAAGTAACTGCAACGAACTTATTTGCTGTAATTTTCATTTGTAATTGTATTTGTGATAAATAAAATGGTGACAAATTTACGTATAATTTCCGACTTGTCTGCCCAATCTCTGGATAATTAAATAGGCAAACGGCTTTATTTCTTATCTATCGCTTTTTTCAAAGCATCCAGTGCGGAAGACAGGACGGAACGCGGACAGCCGATATTCAAACGCATATGCCCTTCACCTCCGGGACCGAACATGCTTCCGTCGTTCAGCAACAGGCCGGCTTTATCTTGGAACAAGCTTACCAGTTCAGGCTGGCTTAGTTTCAGGTCACGGCAATCCAGCCATACAAGGAAAGAAGCCTGTGGTGGATAGACCTTGATCTTCGGGAGTTTGGATTTGCAATATTCATCTACGAAGCGGACATTCTCAGTGATATACATCCGCATCTGTTGCAACCATTCGGCTCCGTATGTATAAGCCGCTTCTGTTGCCGTATAGGCAAAGATCGTCCCGGCATTGAATTCTCCTGCTTCCATGAAGGAATAGAATTTTTCTCGTATTTCCGCATTGGGAATGATCGAGTAGGAGGTGACGATTCCGGCAATGTTGAAAGTCTTGCTCGGAGCCATGAAAGTAATGCTGCAATTGGCGGCTGTCTCCGAAACCGTTGCAAACGGATGATGCGTATATTGCGGATAAGCCATCTCTGCATGTATTTCATCGGAGATAACGAGTATATTGTGTTTGGCACAAACCTCGGCCAACTTGACCAGTGTGTCTTTTTTCCAGACGACACCGCCTGGATTATGAGGGTTGCAAAGGATCAGGACTTTGCAATGCTCATCGATGACCGATTCAAGATTCTCGAAATCCATCTCGTAAATGTCGTCTACTGTTTTGAGCGGGTTGTAGACAACCTCACGGTGCATGTTTTCCGGAACGATGCGGAAAGGATGGTAGACCGGTGGCTGGATAATTACTTTGTCACCAGGTTTGGTGAAGCATTGCAAAACGAAGCCGATTCCCTTTACGATGCCGGGAATATAACTAAGCCATTCGCGTTGGATTTTCCAGTTATGTTTATAATGTACCCACTCGATGATACTGTTATAATAGGAATCCGAGTCGAATGTGTACCCGAAAATCTCATGCTCCAGACGCTTCTTGATTGCGTTGACAATAAAGTCTGGTGTCCGGAAATCCATGTCGGCTACCCAAAGTGGAACAA
>ENA-ORVC01002275-ORVC01002275.1-human-gut-metagenome-genome-assembly--contig:-NODE-2275-length-13293-cov-18.637407_pt1 | contig 13293 bp, 3 predicted proteins | sample MGYA00242092_ERZ509234 | MGnify/ENA primary metagenome ERZ509234 (study PRJEB26280, sample SAMEA2338800) | human gut metagenome | biome: human gut; feature: human-associated habitat; material: faeces... | reverse complement strand
AACTATTCTTTTACGATTTAAATCATTACGACAAGCGAGTATCCTCAATCGCACTGCGTGCGCCACAGCTCCTTCCAACGGTCGACTCCATGATCCTTGTATAAGACGGTAAGGCGTCATAATGAGGGAAGCGTTAAGCGTCATAATAAGGGAAATGTTAAACGTCATCCGAAGCGGATGTGAAGGATCTGTACCCGTGGTGGGGAAAACTGGTAAGGCGTCATTCAGAGCGCCAGCGAAGAATCTGTCACCGTGGTGGGGAAAACCGTAAAATCTCATCAAAGTGACAGATTTATCACGCAGGGGCATGTAACCATTATTCATAAAGTGGAATTCATGATTTGCGCAATTTGGTATGATGCATTATCTATGTATTTTACTTAATGCTGGATATGGGATGTAATGTTATAAACTTTAGTTCAAGGATTAATGAGGAAATAAAGTTAAAAAATAAGAAAATATTTATAGGGGTGTATAAAACGTGAATGCGGCACGCAGCATAGTTTGCCGAAACGTGATGCATTATGAAAAGATTAGAAAATATGTGCCTATTGATTATAAAAAGTAATACAGCTATGCGGAATTGATATGTGCATTTTGTGGTGGGGTGTCGTATCATCAAAATGATTATGTATCGGAATCATACTATTCGTTTTTGATTCGGATGGGGGAGAGTTGAGTCTGATATACAATCCTGCTGCGGCATGGAAAGAATACTTATCATCCACGGGAGTATGATGGTGAGATTGTTTTTGCCGGCAGAACCGCTTTTTGTAATCGGAGTAATGGCAGAAAACGGCAGATATCCCTGAAGTGACTGGGGCAGGGATGATGGGGGAGCTTTAATAATGGATATGTTTTATTGGGATATCCGGGGCAAGTCACGAAGTAGGTGTGACATCTGTGTCCGGAACATACGCAGGAATTTAAGAGCGCTCTGTGCGGCTGCTTAGGCGGCTGTTTTCGAGGGCGTTTTTTGTATGCCTGAAAAGCCGGCGTGAAGAGGGATTCGAGGAGAGAAATTTCGAACCGGAGCGGTACCGGCGCGAAGAGGCATGATGAAAAATGGAGGCGGTCATGAAGAAGGTTACGGACTTTTAGGGAAATATCCTGCCCGAGTGGAGTTTCCCGTATTTTTACAGGAATGCAGGATTTGACGAGGTTGTTTTTCAGAGGCAGGCATAAAGCGGTGGCTGTAAGATAGAGGGCTCCATAGATGATTGGCTTTGAAGAAGAAAACAAAAATAAATTGGTTATAAGTCAATTTATAAATAGCAAAGAAACCGCATGAATACTGGATATTTTGTATTTGCAAAATTTATGGTTGAAAAAATTTAAGGCATGGGGTAAAATGATTTTCGTGTTTGCTGCGGGAGCATGATTTCCTGATGCACAAAACAGGGCAGAGGATAAAGAGACAGCCCAATGCGGCGGTTTCAGGGAAAACATGCGCAGGCAGTTTCTCCGGCAAAAAGTATCGTAAAGAAAACAGGGATAAAAACGGTCAGCATTTTATACATCGGAGAAAACATTTTTGCAATAGAGAAAGGATGGGGTTAAAGTTATGAATCAAGTACACAAGGTCATATGGAGCAGGGTGAAGAATTGCTACATAGTCGTTTCGGAAATCACGAAGAGGGTCGGCAGAGATAATAAAGCCTCCGTGACAGGAATCCGTCCGCTTCGCGCGCTTTTGTGCGCCATGGTGATTGCCGGTTGTATGCTTCCTGCTGATGCGGATGCGGCGCCGGGACTGATTCATGCGGGAACCGGCGCGACAGCTTCCGGTGATTCCAGCATTGCTTACGGGTATAGTGCACAAGCGAAAAAAGATCACTCGATTGCCCAGGGCACAGGGGCGGACGCAGAGGAAGAATATGCTTTGGCTATGGGGTATAAAGCCACAGCTAAGGGGTTACAGAGCCTTGCCATCGGCAGACAGGCGAACGCGAAAGGCGCGAACAGTATCGCAGTAGGCGCGGGGGCAAAAGGATATGCGAAAGACGGTGTAGCTATCGGCAACAATGCGGAATCGGGAACGGCAGACAATAAGGATCCCCGTATATCGACCATTCCGTCCAATAACGGGGTAGCAGTGGGCAATTCGGCTAAAGCCAGCGGGGGTTCTTCCGTTTCTGTAGGGAATGACAGTATCGGCAACGGACCGTCTTCTGTCGCTATCGGCAATGCGGCAACGGCTAATGATGTAAGGACTACAGCCATCGGCAACAATGCCCATGCGGAAGGTGCCGGTTCACTGTCCATCGGGCGTGAGGCCAGCGCGTTGACCTTGGAAAATGCGACAAGCACAAATCCGCTTGTGACCGGGACTGATGAGCAGCTGGATAGAAAAGGCGTTATGGCCATCGGCGATGATGCCAAGGCAAGCGGTAATAATTCCATCGCTCTCGGTACTTCCGCCAAAGCCGGCGATTTGGAGAAAACCCGAAATGCAGATTCTGTTACTCTTACCGGCAGCGCGAAACGTATTACCAAGCTGACGACGAAGCGGTCCGTCAATAACGCGGTTGCTATCGGTACGGAATCCAGCGTACAGTCTGATGAAGACATTGCTGTCGGCTACAGGGCAACAACCGTAGCTTCCAAATACCACCAGCTGCCTGGTTCCGGACAGGTGGCGATCGGCAGCAACAGCAATACTTACGGAAGCAGGGGCGATGTGGCAATCGGTTCCGGCGCAGAGACGAATATAAGGGTCAAAAACGTAGATCATACCAATGGTCCGACGGAAAAGCGTGATGCACAGAGCGTGGCTATCGGCAGCGTGGCAAAGGCTTACGGATCGCAGGCGGTGGCTGTCGGCGCGGACACAAGGGCGATCGGAAACTCTTCCGTGGCAATCGGTACGGATGATATCGAGATAGATCGTACAAGACTGCAATCCCTTCTGCCGGGGCTGGCGAATAATGAAAATCTGAATAATAAGGCGCCCAATGATGCGACGCTTGGTTCGGCTGCTTTGGGAGATAAACCTTACTATGTCAAGACTGCTTCCATCGGTACCGCATCTGTAGCACTCGGCGCGATGAGCCAGGCTGCTGGTGACGCTTCTATGGCCATGGGGCTCAATGCTTTGGCGGAAGGCGATGCCAGCACGGCAATCGGGCCTTTGGCACGCAGCAAGGGGAAAAAATCCATTGCCATGGGTGTCAATGCCAATTCCCAAGTAGATGGCGGCGTGGCACTCGGCGCTGACAGCGTTTCCAACCGTCAGCAGACATCCAATGCTTACATCCCTTCCGGTGCCGACACGGCACAGGTAAATGCCATTAAGGCGACAAAAGGAACGACAGGCGCCGTCAGTGTCGGCTCAGATACGGTAAAACGCCAAATCATCAATGTGGCGGCCGGCACGAATGATTCCGATGCTGTCAATGTGGCCCAACTGAAAGCGGTAACATCCAATGCTTCCTGGACGGCACAGGGGAACGGCAATGATGTAAATGCCGTAAAGAACGGCAGTAAAGTCAACTTTGCCGATGGAACAAATACAACGGCTTCCGTGAAAAAAGATGCGTCCGGAAAGGTAACGGCCGTAAAATACAACTTGAAAAAAGATGTGGATCTCGGTTCGGACGGCAGCCTGACCATCAACGGAAATACCTATATCAATAAAGACGGCATCAATGCGGGGAACAAGCAGATCACGAACGTAGCCAGCGGCGGAAATACGACGACCAATGCGGCCAATATCGGCGATATCAACCGTATTGTCGAAGCAAAAGATAAGTATGTGACAGGCGGTACTGCAAATTACCAGACAAACGGCGACGGAACGGCTGCATTGACCGGTACGAACAACCTGACCGCCAATATAACGGGACTCAAAAACAACTATGTCACAACAGGCAGCGTTTCCAATGACGGCAAGACCCTGACACTGGAACGGAATGATACGGGCAAAGTCAATGTAGACCTGAGCAAAATATTCACCGAGGTGGCAAAGGAAGATTACCATCTGGTAGCAAATCCGGAAGCAGGAAGCCAGGGCAAGTATAAAGCGGACAGCAACGGAAATATGGTGCTGACCGTAGCGAACGAAAAAGGCGATAAGAAACAGGTTACCTTGACAGATATCGCATCCAAAGCGCAGCAGAATACGAATACAACAAATATTACAAACATTAACAATACCATTGCCAAAGGCCTGAACTTTAAGGGTGATGATGCAGCAGTTATCAATAAGAAACTGGGCGAGAAGCTGGATATCAAAGGCGGCGCTGATGCATCAAAACTGTCAGACGGGAATATCGGTGTCGTATCCGGAAACGGTGCGCTGAATGTAAAACTGGCGAAAGATGTGACCGGCCTGAACAGTGTGACGGCAGGAACCGCCAGAATGGGTGTCGATTCGGCAGATCACAAGAGCTATGTAACCGGTCTGGACAACAGGGACTGGGACGTGCAGAATCCGGTGGTCGTGAACGGCAGAGCGGCGACAGAAGACCAGTTGAAGAAAGTATCTGATGCCATTTCCATTTCCAATGCGTCAAAGACAGACTATCGCTTGGTTAAAAATCCTGACGCGGCAGACGGGAATTATTCCGTAGCCAACGGCAAAGTGGATCTGAAAGTGGAAGACAAGGCGCATCCGACGACACCGGCAAGCACGGTCACAATCAATAATATTGCTAGCGCGTCGGACGTGGAAAAACTGAAAGCGGGCTTCAAGGTAAAGGCAGGAACCAATGAGGGTGCGATCAAGGCGGGAGAAACCCTTGAATTCGCGGCAAAAGACAATGCAGGTGTGGAATACGATCCGGCCGCAAGGAAGCTGACTGTATCCGTAAGCAAAGATCCGACCTTCAACAGCGTGACTGTAGGTGACGTAAAGATCAACAACACCGGCATCAACGCGGGGAACAAGCAGATCACGAACGTAGCCAGCGGCGGAAATACGACGACCAATGCGGCCAATATCGGCGATATCAACCGTATTGTCGAAGCAAAAGATAAGTATGTGACAGGCGGTACTGCAAATTACCAGACAAACGGCGACGGAACGGCTGCATTGACCGGTACGAACAACCTGACCGCCAATATAACGGGACTCAAAAACAACTATGTCACAACAGGCAGCGTTTCCAATGACGGCAAGACCCTGACACTGGAACGGAATGATACGGGCAAAGTCAATGTAGACCTGAGCAAAATATTCACCGAGGTGGCAAAGGAAGATTACCATCTGGTAGCAAATCCGGAAGCAGGAAGCCAGGGCAAGTATAAAGCGGACAGCAACGGAAATATGGTGCTGACCGTAGCGAACGAAAAAGGCGATAAGAAACAGGTTACCTTGACAGATATCGCATCCAAAGCGCAGCAGAATACGAATACAACAAATATTACAAACATTAACAATACCATTGCCAAAGGCCTGAACTTCGGCGGAGACTCCGGCGCAGATATTAACAAAAAGCTGGGGGAAAAGCTGGAAATCAAGGGCGGTGCCTCGGCAGACCTGACAGATGGAAATATCGGCGTTGTATCTGATGGAACGAAGCTCAATGTGAAGCTGAAGAAAGATGTGGATCTTGGGCCGAATGGCAGCCTGACCATTAACGGAAAGACCTATGTCAACAAAGATGGTCTCAACGCGAACAACCAGAAGATTACCAACGTGGCTGACGGCACGGCAAACAGTGATGCAGTCAACCTGGGTCAGCTGAATGCGGCCATTGGCGGTACGGCAAAAGCAACGACCGTTAAAGCGAAGGACGCTAATGTAACCGTTACAGAAGGAACCAATCCCGCCGGTGGTAAAGAATATACCGTTGGGCTGGGTGATAAAGTAACCCTCGGCACGGCTGACAAGAAAATCGTCGTAGACGGAACCAGCGGAAAGATTACGGCGGGCAGCAAGGTCACCATCGATGGAACGACGGGGGACATTCAGGCGGGCACAGTCAAAGTGACAGGCGCCGGCACAGTGAATGAACTGACCAACCGCACATGGGATATTGACAACCCGACAGTCGTACATGGACAGGCGGCAACAGAAGACCAGCTGAAAACAGTCAGTGACGGCGTGAAGACCAATAAGACAAATATTACAAACATCAATAACACCATTGGCAAAGGCTTGAACTTCGGCGGAGACTCCGGCGCGGTAATTAACAAAAAGCTGGGAGAAAAACTGGAAATCAAGGGCGGCGCCTCGGCAGATCTGACAGATGACAATATCGGCGTTGTATCTGATGGAACGAAGCTCAACGTGAAGCTGAAGAAAGATGTTAACCTGGGACCGGACGGCAGCCTGACCGTTAACGGAAAGACCTATGTCAACAAAGACGGTCTCAATGCGAACGGCCAGAAGATTACCAACGTGGCTAACGGCACAGCGAACAGTGACGCAGTCAACTTCGGCCAGCTGAAAGATGCTGTCGCGGCGGGAAAGACGATCCTGAAAGACGGTAAGAATACCACCGTCGAAGGCGAAGGCACCGTTGCCAATCCGTATAAAGTCAATGTAAATGATGACCTGGTGCTCGGCAAGAAAGGTGCTGACGGCAAAGACGGCTCCATCGGAGTCAACGGCAAAGACGGTTCTTCCGTAGTGATCCATGGCAAAGACGGAATCAGCATCAAGGGGAAAGACGGCAAAGATGGAGTTACCCTCAAAGCGAAAGACGGGGCCAACGGGACAGAAGGGCAGATCGGTCTGACCGGACCTGCCGGGAAAGACGGGAGATCCACCCATGCGGATATAGGCGTCAACGCAGGACCTGCGAGCCTGGATCCGGCCAAGAACCTGTCGGCTACCGAAATGACCCGTCTCTACTATGTAGATGAAAAAGGCGACCATCAGGTGGCAACGATGGATGACGGCATGAAATTTGCCGGAAATACCGGACTGGCAATAAAGAAACTGAACAGTACCATGACCATCAGAGGAACCGGAACGAAGGCGGATACGGAATATGATCCGTCAAACATCAAAACGATGGTGGATGCTGACGGAAATATGATTGTCGGCCTGGACAAGAACCTGAAAGCGGACAGTGTTGGAATCAACGGAAAAGACGGCAGAGACGGAGCCACCATTAAAGGCGGCGACGGAAAACCGGGCGTTGACGGCACCAATATCACCCGTCTCATCATTGAAGAAAAGAACGGCAAGCAGCATGACATTGCCACCTTGGATGACGGCATGAAGTACGGCGGTGATACAGGGGCGGTCATCAAAAAGAAACTGAACGGCCAGGTGAATGTAATCGGCGGCATTTCAGATGAAAGCAAACTGACCACAGATGACAACATCGGTGTGGTATCTGACGGCAGCAACAACCTGAAAGCACGTCTTGCCAAGGATCTGAAAGGCTTAAACAGTGTAACAGCCGGCAATGTGGTGATGGATACGACCGGATTCTATGTTAAGCAAACGACACGTGCTCCGGCCGGAACCGGAACGGTTTCTCTTACTGCAGATGGGCTGAATAACGGCGGAAATAAGATTGCCAATATAGCGGCAGGCGAGGCAGATACCGATGCCGTCAATGTCAGCCAGCTGAAAAATCAGGGATCGGAGATCGTTAACAAGGGCTTCGGCATAAAAGCGGAAGACGGAAATGAAGTAAAGAAGAAGCTTGGCGAAACTGTGGACGTCGTAGGCGACGGTAAGAATATTTCGACCAGAGTCGAAGGCGGCAGAGTCAGAGTGGGGCTTAAGGATGATATTTTACTGAATAGTGTCACCACAGGCCGTACAAGAATGGATACCAACGGGCTTACCGTTCAGGACGGTTCCGGAAACACGGCAGTGACAGTCGACAAGGATGGGCTGAAGATCAAGGACGGCCCCAGCGTTACCAAGTCGGGAATTGATGCAGGCGGCAAGAAGATCACCAATGTAGCGGCAGGCGAGGCAGATACCGATGCCGTCAATGTCAGCCAGCTGAAAAAAGCGGCAGCCAGTGCCACCACGAAAGTAGCGGACGGCAAAAATACGACGGTGACTTCTGAAACGAATGCCGACGGATCCAAAACGTACCATGTCAACCTGAATGATGACATTACGCTGGGAACCGATCCTTCCAAGCAGATCAGCATTAAAGGTACCGAAGGTACGATCAAGGCCGGACAGGTGACTGTCAACGGTACGGCCGGCACAGTGAACGGACTGACCAATAAGACCTGGGATCCGAACCATATCACCAGCGGACAGGCGGCGACGGAAGACCAGCTGAAGGTTGTATCCGGCCAGGCAGGCAAGCATTCTTCCGTAACGGCGGGCAGCAATATTTCCGTGACAACGGGGACGAATGCAAACGGCGGCACGGAGTACAAAGTGGCTGTAGTCGATACACCGACCTTCAAGACGGTAACCACGGGAAATACGGTGATGAGTAATAATGGCCTGACGATCAAGAACGGCCCGAGCATCACGCAGACCGGCGTTGACGCAGGCGGAAAACGGATTACCAATGTGGCAGCAGGCAAGGCAGATACAGATGCTGTTAATGTAGGACAGCTGAAACAGATCGGCGGGGCCATTAACAAAGTTGATAACCGTATCAACAGAGTCGGCGCAGGAGCGGCGGCATTGGCAGCACTTCATCCGCTGGACTTCGATCCCGATGACAAGTGGGACTTCACTTTGGGCTACGGCAACTATAAAGATGCCCATTCTCTGGCACTCGGTGCCTTCTATCGGCCGAATGAAGATACGATGATCAGTGTAGGCGGTTCCATCGGCGGCGGAGAGAATATGGTGAATGCAGGCCTTTCCATGAAGCTGGGACAGGGCAACCATGTGTCCACATCCAAAGTGGCGATGGCTAAGGAAATCAAGGATCTCCGCGCTGAGCTGGAAAATGTGAAGGGGGCGCTGCTGAAGGTTGCGGACGGAAGACCACTGGATTCCATGGATATGGACAAGATGCAGCTCTTCCCCGATGTGCCTGAAAATCATTGGGCCTATGACTATGTGGCGACTCTGGCAGGAAACGGCGTCATCGTGGGCTACCCGGACGGACAGTTCGGCGGAGACCGCATGATGACCAGGTATGAAATGGCCGCGTTGATCTACAGGGCTATGCAGAATGGTGCGGCTGCCGATGATCGGATGGCCAGAGCGCTGAAAGAATTCGAACCGGAACTGGAACGCATCAGAGTAGATACCATCAGCAAGCATAAGGACGGTACACCTGATATCCAGCGTGTACGCGTCATCAAAGGCCGCGGTTAATCGGAGCAAGAGGCTTTCAGATGAAGAAATCATGGTTTGCTGTGATAGGAATGATATTGATATTGCTGCTGCCGGGCACGATGGCTGCGGCAGCGGATAATATCACCGTAGCCGGCCAGTTTGAAGGAGCCTATGCGGACAATGTATATCGTTTTGTTACTGCCGACGGACAGGAAATCCCTGCCATGATGGAGCATGCGGGAAAGATAATGAGTTATACGCCTTTTCAGGCGACAGGGTATGTGGCTTATAATCAGGCCGGGCAGCCCGTACTTATTATCCGGAACGTGTCTTACCAGGAGCGGGCTCCTAATCAGCGTGCGGTCAGCTACAGAAAAGATATTGGGAATCCGCAGCCGTCACAGATGCCAATAGGATCACGGACATCTCGGGATGCAGGGTATTTCATGGGACCGGTGAAAAGCGATCTTGACAACTGGTATCAGGTCAATCCGGGAGATTTGAAATTAGAGGATCTGGGTGCTTATCAGGTAGCATGGAATTTGTCCGGGCTTCCTGTAGGGACAAGGATCTGCACTGTGGGCAGCATCCTGTCTAGCGCCGGCGGCGGGCTTATGAATTTCCGTACCGCCCGGGGGAATAAAATTCTTATCAATCTCAATGGTGCAGTTGTTCCTATGGGACAGCGGGTAACCGTTTTGGGGATTATTTCCACTCCGTCAGTGCTGACAATCCAGTTCGTAAACAGCGTAGGATCCTGATTGGATAAGACCATCTTTCTAAATCAGGAAGAAGATAAAAGACTTTCTTCTATAAGCATATGCTTTCAGGAGAGAGTCTTTTACCCATTATGGAAAGCGGGAGTCTCATGTTTTAACCCGAAATCGGCTTTGTCCTGCTTTTGGACGGCAATACTGCCGGTATAAGGAATGAAGTTGTCTTTCTGAAAAAGGGTATTTTATTTCTCATTCTCCATAGCAATGTGAGAACCGTGAGCATACGGATGATCCGCTTTTTGCATATTTTCTCCAAAAGGGTTCCATTATGACGGATATCTTAGTCAAATATACATGAAGGAAGGTGCATGGAGCCGACGGGCATTGAAAGGGAACCGGAGTGCAGAAAATCTCCGATGAAATACTTTAATAAAAGTGCGTTTGGTATACTAATATAATTATAATAAATAACTTTATTAAATAACTTTATAAATGTATAATATGATGAAAGAGATATAAATTATTTAGTTCTTTAAGAGAGCGGATATCTTTTTATTCAAAAGGAGGAAGTTATGAATCAGATTTACAAAGTCATCTGGAGCCGGGTGAAACACTGCTATGTGGTAGTTTCGGAAATCGCCGGCCGCTGCGGGAAAAATGGGGGAACAGCTTCTGAAAAGAAGAGCATGCCCGTCCGCGCGTTTCTGTGCACCCTTGCCGTCACGGGATGCCTGCTGCCGGGCATGGCGGGCGCCTCGTTTCATGGTGGGATCGGTGCTACAACGGCTACAGCGAACAGCATCGCTGTCGGGGATGATGCCAAGACAACAGAGGAATATACGATCGCTCTCGGCAGCCGATCCAGGGCAATAAATATCTATGCCATAGCCATGGGCGATCAGGCACAAGCTACCGGGCAGGGGGCGACTGCCATAGGATCCCTGTCTAAATCGACAGCCGAACATTCTCTTGCTGTCGGCGACCAGGCAGAGGCGGCGGCGGTGAACAGTTCCGCTTACGGTATTTTGTCAAAGGCATTGTCATCACACAGCGTGGCCATCGGTAATGGGGCGTCTGTCGGCAAGGGAGATCCGGATTCAGTATCAAGCCAGAACGGGATTGCCATCGGGAATGGTGCGAATGTTACAGTAAACCCCGCCACGGCAACACCGGGGATTACTGATAAGAGCGGAGGGATCGCAATCGGGCATGATGCGACAACCAAAGATATCAATACGATTGCTCTCGGTACCGGTACTATCGGCCAAGGTGCGCAGGCAGTGGCGATCGGCCGTAATGCACGTACAATTGCTAATAACGGTGTGGCCATCGGTAACGAAGCTCGGACACAATCTACGAACGGCTTTGCGTTGGGTAATAATGCCCGCGCCGGTTTTGATGAAAATAATGTGCTTGTAGGCAGAGACAATGACCAGGCCTTCGGTTCCAATGCCAGGGCCTGGGGCGGTTCCTCTATGGCTTTCGGTAATAATGCGAAAGCTGCTAATGGCGGTGCCATTGCCATGGGGAACGGTTCTCAATCCAGAGGGGATTGGGGCGTAGCTATCGGTAACGGTGCAAAAGCCCTGGCTGCGGGCGCCCGCGCATTGGGGGCAAACTCTAACGCCAGCGGTGTTAATGCTGCTGCTATAGGCTGGGACAGTGAGGCCAGCGGGGCATCTTCCATTGCAGTCGGTGAAACAGTCAAATCGACAGGTACTAATTCTGTGGCTATCGGTACAGGTGCAAAAGCGGCCAATGAAAATGCCATAGCCCTCGGTGCCGGTTCGGAAACGGCGGCAGCTGTGGCGACACTCTCCGCAACGATCAATGGAACAGCACATAATTTTGCAGGGACTAATCCGGCTTCTACAGTCAGTGTAGGCAAGGCAGGCAGTGAACGGACGATCACCAATGTGGCGGCTGGCCGTATTTCCGCTGCCTCTACCGATGCTATCAACGGCAGCCAGCTGTATGCGGTGACCTCGGAAATAGATAAAGGCGTGGCCTATGCGGGCGATGTGAAAGCTGCGGCCGCCGCGGCTAACAAGTTTACACGGAAATTAGGCGAACAGACAAATATCGTCGGCGGCGTGGCAGATACATCTAAGTTGACAGACGGAAATATCGGCGTGGTATCCAACGGGACAGATACGCTGAATATCAAACTGGCGAAAAACGTGAAAGTGGACAGCGTCACAACGGGCAATACGGTGATCAATAATAATGGGCTGACCGTAGGCGGAAAGACCTATGTAACCAATAACGGCATCAATGCGAATAACCAGACCATCACGAACGTAGCCAGCGGCGGAAATACGACGACCAATGCGGCCAATATCGGAGATGTGCAGACAGCCGTAAACAATGCGGTGACCAATGTTACGAATACATTGACGGCAAAAGGCCTTGATTTCGAAGGCAATGACGGCGCGGCGAACAAAGTGCATCGTGACCTCGGCACCAAACTGACCGTGAAAGGCGGCCTTGCCGATGTGACCACCGGTGTATCGGGCAAAAACCTGGGCGTGAAGAAAAATGCGGCGGGAGACGGCCTCGATTTAGTGATGAGTGAAAAGCCGGAATTTAAAGAAGTGACAGCAGGCACGGGAACGAATAAAGTCGTCATCAACGATAACGGCGTCCATGTAGGCGGAAAGACATATATCAATAACAGCGGCCTCAATGCCAACAACCAGAAAATTACCAACGTGGCAACCGGCACGGCCGGAACCGATGCCGTCAATGTGGATCAGCTGAATGCGGCCATCGGCGGTACGGCAAAAGCAACGACCGTCAAAGCGAAAGACGCCAATGTAACCGTTACGAAAGGAACCAGTGCTGAGACAGGCGGTAGAGAATATACCGTCGGGCTGGGGAATGTAGTTACCGTAGGGCAGACCCATCCCGTCACGGTGAATGGGGATGCCGGAACCGTAAACGGCCTTACAAATACGACTTGGGATATTGACAACCCGACAGTTGTACATGGACAGGCGGCCACGGAAGACCAGCTGAAAACAGTCAGCGATGGCGTGAAGACCAATAAGACAAATATCACAAAGAATGCCAATGATATTACAAACATCAATACGACAATTGGAAAAGGGCTGAACTTCGGCGGAGACTCCGGCGCGGATATTAATAAAAAGCTGGGAGACAAGCTGGAAATCAAAGGCGGTGCTTCGGCAGATCTGACAGATGGAAATATTGGCGTCGTATCTGATGGAGCAAAGCTCAATGTGAAGTTGAAAAAAGATGTGGATCTTGGGCCGAATGGCAGCTTGACCATCAACGGAAAGACCTATGTCAATAAAGATGGTCTCAACGCGAACAACCAGAAGATTACCAACGTAGCAACCGGCACGGCCGGAACCGATGCCGTCAATGTGGATCAGCTGAATGCGGCCA
>ENA-ORVC01002268-ORVC01002268.1-human-gut-metagenome-genome-assembly--contig:-NODE-2268-length-13339-cov-3.101777_pt1 | contig 13339 bp, 12 predicted proteins | sample MGYA00242092_ERZ509234 | MGnify/ENA primary metagenome ERZ509234 (study PRJEB26280, sample SAMEA2338800) | human gut metagenome | biome: human gut; feature: human-associated habitat; material: faeces... | reverse complement strand
GTTCCGTGGCGTTGACGAAACCTCCCTGCATGGCGATGTTGGCCAGATTTTCGCCGGTCAGCGTTGCCGTTTCCTCGCCAACTTCGGTCACACGGGCGTATTTGATGGTCAGTTTGTTGATCATGGATGCCGGTGAGACTGCGCCGAAGGACGTGACTTCGGAAAACTGGCTCTCTCCAATGACGGGCAAGGAATTCACATCGTACCCGCCGCGCAGGAGCTTCAATCTGATTTTTCCCGTGGTCCGATCACGGACGAGCACCCCGTCAATGTGGGTGAGCAGGTCTTGAATATACTCCTGCGCCCGCCCGGAATCCGACCACTTGGGAGACAAGCCGAAGTTCTCGGCATACAGCATGTCGGCGGCGGCTTTGAAGCTCTCGTCGTCCAACTCCGCGGCATCGTACTGCCCGGATAAATCGGGGTTGATGAGCGCATCCCGTATTTCGTGGGCCGGATTGATCTGCGTCCCGGCGATAGTGGCTTTTGCCGGATACCAGTCATACCCGAGATTCTGGATCAGGCAGTACAGAGGGCGGAAGCTGGGGGAAAACGACGCCACGCTGGAGCTGTCCATGCTGAGGGTCACCACGCCGCGATGGGCGGGGCAGTCCGCGCCGAGATATTCCCGCATCACCGGGTTGGGCTGTTGCGACGCACCGCCGCAGTTGAAATGAAAGTTTCCTTTCAGCCCGCCGGAGCCGCCGACTTCCTCGCCGCCGTACAGGTTCGGATTATCAACGGCGACAATCGCGCCGTCAGCCGCCTCACCGCTCCATGCGACGCGTTCGCCGTACACGATTTTGAGCAGTTTGGTCGCCTTGATGCACAGCCCGAATATCGCCGCCATGAAGTATGTATAGCCGACCGTCTGCTTCTTGCTTTTGCTCTTGCCGCTGCTGCCCATCGTTTACTCCGCAGGCCCGGATGCCGCACGTTCCTCGGCGTTGCGGGCTGTTTCAATGCCCATGTGCTGGCCGGTCGCCCGTAGTTCCTCGGCGGTCACGGCACCACGCATGAGCTTGTCGAAATCGATGCCGGTCCGCTGGCAGAAGCGACGGATGCCGGAAGCGCAGTGGATATGTTTCCCATGCCGGATATCCTGAACAAGAACGTAAACCGATTCCATATGGCCTCCTTATTTTTTGATGGGCGTGTTGCCCGTAGGTGTCCACCACAGGCAGTTGGGAGAGACGAAGCGTGTGCCGCGTACATGGGGGATGGGAATCCCCTCGGACGCGGACGGCGGTTCCAGTTCCCCGGCGGCCACGTTGGAAGACGAGTTTTTGACCGGGAACAGCAGCATGGAGATGACCGAAAAAACCAGACTCACGGCCAGCGAAATCAGAAACGACGTCAGAAATCCCATAAAAGCTCCGTTACCCGATGGTTGACGTGAACGGGCTGGTCAACGGCATCCAAGGGAAGCCTCCATAGTTGAGACCATTGCCGAATTTGTCGACACAGGTGGTTCGGGCCTTGTCACAGCCGGGGTACAGCGTCACGGTGTCGCCGGCGGACAGGGCAAGGGAGCGCTCCAGTGTGAACACGTTTCCCGTGCTGGAGGCGATGAACCGTCGGCTCCCGTCCTGTCTGACGATTTGCCCGGCGGTAAAATAGCCGTCTGGAAGAGCCTCACCGTCGACAGTGACCGTGAAACCGCTGATGCTCAGAATATGCCGGATAGTGGCGAAATGACTTTGCGTGACACCACAGCGTGCGCTGTAAAGCGTATGCGGACAGGACAGCTGATAGCAGCGCGCCAGACCGAAGCGCTCCATGCGCGACGCCACCGTCTCGCACGCAAGGTCGCAGGTATACGTTTCGCTGGAAAAGTCGAAGGATGCGCCGTTGACCACGCCCACCCATACCGGAGTGAAGTCCTCAGTCTTCAGTCCTCCCCGGCAGATGGTCAGCCGCAGGATGTGCTCGGGCGTGCCATCCATAAAAAGGCCGGCCACGGCATTGGACGCCGGGATGGTGACAGTCAGGGTATCCTTGGCATAATCGGCGGAATAATGGAGTCCTGTCCGCACGATGTATTCAGGCGCATAGAGGAGGTTGTCAAAGAGGATGGATGTATCTGACGTCGCCGCATAGGTGTAGTAGGTTGAGGCACATTGGAATTTATACAACTCCATGATCGGATCGGCAAAAAAGTAGTTCCAGATGTCGGAAAAGCTCACAGGACGACCTCCTGCACTGCAAAGGCGACGTCTGCCCGATCCGTGCTCTGCCACGTCCATTCCACCTTGTCTGACGCAAGACGCACCAGTGTCAGGAAGGAAATCCTCGCAAAAGCGTCGGTATCGAGATCATCGTTGCCGTCCAGCGTTTCTGAAATCTGGAGCGAGTTGGTATCCCCATCAACATCAAACAATCCGATGATGCCGCGATACAGGACCCGGCCGTCCGACAGTTCAATCCGCAGGCGTTTTCTCAAGCTCCGCGCAGGGGCTGACGTGCCGGTCGTGCATCCCTCGACAAGCATCGAATCCGCTCCGGCCCGAACAATAGCCGCAGGGATAAAATCGTGCCGCCTCGTGGACATCCAGAACGGACGGACGCACCCCTGCCTTCGGAGGAGGAATCCCCGCGCAGCCATGATTTCATCCAGTCCGTCGCAGGGGAGCGTTACCTGCCAATGTCCAGCACCGGAAGGCTGGGCATGGAAGGTACGGACGGTACCGATGCCATTATCCAGCGTGACGGCGGGGCATTCCAGTGTGCGTGACAGCGCGTCGTTGACGTACAGCGGCAATTCCCACAGGTCATGTCCGTCCAGCAGGGTGACTTCCGAATCATCCGGGATAGGCCAGTCCGGTGGTTCTTCAAGGCGGAAAGAAAGGCTGAAGTCGGAGAGGGGGATGCTTCGATCCTCGCGTCTCATGGCAATCATTTTTGCGCTTGTGCAGGGAAGGATCATGGATTGGCCCCAATTTTGGGCAATGGGATTCACAAGGCGAAGGCTTGATGTTCCGACTTCGGCAACGATGAACAGTTCTTTTTTTCTTGGCGACGCCCAAACCAGACCGCGGTCTCCGGCTTTCCAGTTGGCGTAGCCGACGTCGCACGCGATGACTTCACTGCCCGCGGCGACGTGCGCGGGGACGCCCAGCTCAAACCGGGGAAGCGTGTATGTGTAGCGGCTCATGTCATAGAGCATCATGTCCGCCAGCGTCCTCAGCGAGCCTTCCAGCGTATACCCGAGTTCACATGTTTGCCGGGGCGCACGGCGTAAGGCCAGACGATGCTCCGAAAAATCCCATGCGGACTGGACTTCGGTTTTCCATTCCCATATTTCCTTACAACCCGTGTTGGGTCTGAACGGGAAGATCAATCCGCGCTGTCCGGTTATACGGAAGGCAACAGCGTCGTCCCCCGCGCGGAACGTGATGCTGGCGTCCATTATGCTGGGTCCGTCCAGCGTGACTACAAAATGCACCACCCGATCACAAAGCGGCCCGAGCGTCAGGGAATCACCGTGAATGCTGTCTTCAATGCCCTCCCACCCCTCACGATGCACAGAAAACGTCAGCTCCTCATACCCGGAGTTCCAGATAAAAAATTCTCCCTCATAGGAAGAGGCGATTGTCTGGACATTCACGGCTGCGGGCAGCAATAAGATATTGTTGTACAGGATGGTGTAGCAATCAGGGCATGTGCCGTTGGCAGTGTGCCATCCTGACGGAATGTCCAGAACGGCGTGGTTCCTCCCCGTCCAATACCATTCTGGACGGATGGCGAAATCTTCATGCCCGTCAGGGCTGAAGGCCGCAAAGCCGTTCCGCAGACTTGTCGAGAGATCGTTGTCCTGTGAAATATCCGCAGTTTCCAGTGTCGCGGGCAGATAAACAGTACCGACGGCAGCCATCAGTTCACCCTTACGGCCATGCCCAGCGACGTCGTGTTGTACAGGTACACGGGAATGGTGATATATTTTTGCGTGCCCATCCAGAGAACGCCGCCCGGAACCGTGGCGGCCTGCGGGCAGCACCAGATGTCATTGAGATACGCTCCGAATATATTGTCAAAACGTACCGTCATCGGAAATAACGTGGGCAACCCCATCAGTGCATTTGCTCCAATGCTGTTTATGAGTTGTCCTTCCGCGCTTACCGAATACGATCCGCCGCTTTTCGTTCTTTTTACGGGGAAATAATATTCGTTCCCGGCATCGTTGTAGAAGTTGGCTGTAAAGCTGCCTCCCGGCCAGGGCGTGTTCGGCGAAGCTCCGTTGTAATCCCGGTCCTGAATCAAATAGCCGTTATGCGTCATGAGCGTTGTGACCGGAACGAAATTGTAGTGGGGCCCCGTCGAGCCATTGGGTTGCATAAAGCCGTCGTCTTCAATCCCCACCCATTCACGCCCCGGGCTGGTTGCACCGGTCATGATCATTCCGCCGGTCCAGTTCCCCGTCAGAGACTTGTTCACGGTGCCGGAGAATATATTCTGCCAACGTCCAGACGCCACTTCAAAGGAAAGCAGTACGGAGTGGTCAGATGTTTCAAAAAAAAAGCAGCGGCATGGGAAAGACAGATGCGGGGCAATCAGAAAATAATCTCCTCCGTCATAAGCCGAGTTGTACATTCCGACAGCAGCTTCATACGTTCCGTAAGAACCTTGGTCGGCATCGGATTGCCAGCTTCCGGCGTACGTGCCGCTCTTCGTGACGGCGAAAGGAAATTTTCCGGAATAGACGGCGCATACTCTGTGCCCCATGCTATTTTTTGTCACGGTGAACATGGTGCGGTTATATGTTTCGCTGACGTTCATGCCGCTGATTGTCCAGCCGCCCGCAGTGAAGAAATTTTGCAGCCCGGCGATGACATCCGCCATGTTGACGGCGGTGATTTCAGCATATCTTCCCATTCCATCCCTCCTACGCCAGCGTGAAGGCGGCATACTGCGCCAGTGCCGTTCGGTACACATCAGGCACCAGCATCCATGTCTGCCCATCAGCCGCCGTCAGCGTGTCCTCGGCGACCGCACCGTAGCCGGTTGTGTACATAACGCCGTCCAGTCTTCCAATCATGCCGAGATTGCATGCGATATCGATCGGAGTCATGTAGCGCGTAGCTCCATCCGGATTCAATGTGGTAAGCATGCCGTTCTTTATGATTTGGTGTAGCCAGTAGCCCGTGTAGGAACCGATGGCCGTCTGGACGCCGCTGTAATAGATATCCCGCCACACGCCGCCATACATGTACTTCGCGGTGCGGTAGTTTGTGGAAATCGGCAGAAAAAAATTGGTGTTCTGCTCATTCTGGATGGAGTAACGGACGCCCGCCGATGCCGCGTTGGCCCCGATGAACATCGGGTACGGATAGGCCGACGGATTGCAGAACGGCAGGAAGAAGCCCGCGTAGGCTGTGACATAGTTCGAGTTGACGTAGGCGATGATAATGACCCGACGCCCATTGACGATGAACCAGTAACGCATGGTCTGGTCGGTCAGCGTAAGCCAGAGATAGCCCGCTCCCGGTTGAGCGGTGAAGCCGATGCCTTCGCGGTAGCCGGTGAAACCGCCGACGCACACGTTGTGAACGTCATTGGTCGTGTCGACATACTCCTTGACTCCTATGAAAATTTCATCTGTTCCGGCAAGTCCGGTCCCCTTGAAGTACACTTCACGGGTATCCGGGGTTACATCGGCAAGGCACGTCCACCCGTTTACTGTAAGATACGTCTTCAGGGCATCCAGCAATGCCAGATGCCCGACGCAGGTTCCGGTTGTCCAAGCCATTACGCCCTCCCTCCTTTCGCCACGTTCTGCACGCTGGAGCGGTTGCTGTTCAGCATGGCCACAAAGGTCTTTTGCCCTTCCGGGCTAAGCAGGTAGTTCTTGACCTTGCGCTGATCATCGACAAGAACGACAGACGTGCCGCCGCCCGTCGATCCATGTAATGCCGAAGCCAGCGCCTCGATTTTGTCCGCGATGACGTCGAGCTTCGCGCCCATGTTCGCGTTGTCCGAGCGCGACAGCACCCGTTCACCCGTCTGCAAGATTGCCGGGCGTTCGTCCGGGCGGAGCAGCCCTCCCTCGTGGTAGCGCGGGGCATTGGCGAAGAGGGACAGCGGCACGGTACGGGTAGCGACGCCGCCCATGCCCACGATGCCGCCCGAATGGTGGATCGGCACGTTGGCGACGTGCTGCCCGAGCGCGGCGTCGTATCCGGCGAACCCCGTTCCTTTGCCGGAATAGAAGCTTCCGCCGCTGAACATCCCGGACAGGGAATTGGTCAGCAGGCCGAGGATGCCGCCGATGAGCTGGTTGGTCGCCGCGTTGGCGGACTGTACGGCAAGCTGGCGGGTCAGGTTGGCGAAGAACTCGTCCGCCGCAAAACGCCCCTCATTGAAGACCTGTTCCAGCGCCGAGCCGCCCACGTTGCCGATGGTCTGGAAGGCGTTGGTGAACAGGTTTTCCATCTGGCCGGCGGCGTCCGTCGCCGTGGAGACGTAGGACAGTGACGCCCGCGCGATGCCGTCGTTCCAGCTGCGGGAGGATTCCAGCTGTTGCAGCTTCAGCCACTGCTGGATGTATTCTTCGGAAATGCCGACGTTCTTGCGGAGATTGTCGGCCTGCGATTCCAGCAGCTTGTTGTTGTATGTCTGCGCCAGCCCAAACTGTCCGGCCTGCTTGTACAGGTCCCGGTAAAACTCAGAAGCGGCCTGCGCGTCCTTGATCTGCGATTCCTTTTCCTTGGCGGCTCTGTATTCGTTGACCTTGGCGGTGACGGTTTCCTGCGCCACGCCGAGGGAGAGCAGCTTGCGGGTAAGGTTGTCCGCCTCCCTGTCCAGCTCCATCTTGTTGACGGTCCGCCAGTCCCCTGACAGGCGGGCGACGGACAGCGCCACATCGTCAAGAGCTTCCGACTGCTTGCGGATGTTGTCGGCGTTGGCCGCCTCCGCGTAGCGGGTGGTGACGGCGGTCAGCTCGGAGAGCGACAGCCCGGCGTCCTTGCCGCGCTTGGCGATTTCCAAAAGCTTCTTGTCGAGCTTCACGCCGAAGGCTTCTTCGCCGTTGTTGAGCAGTCCGGCGATTTCCGCTTCCACGCCCTGCAAATAGGTCTTTGCCGACTCCGCTTTTGATGTGCCGCCCTTTGTTTTTTTCGGAGGCGTATAGGCCTGCCCGGCTAAAGACAGCAGCTTGGAAATATCCGGCGTCAGCAGCTTCCTGTTCCCGGACATGACGCCCTTGACGGCCTCCGCGGACAACCCGGCGGCGTTGAGCTGTTCAGCCTTGAATTTTTCAACCCCCTTCAGCCCTTTGGCATATGACTTGAATTCAAGGCTCGACATGACGTTTGCGAGCCGTTTCGGATCGAGCTTGCCCAGTTCCACCACGAGACTGTTGACGCCGGAGGCCGCCGCGCTGGCGCTTCCGCCGATGCCGTCCAGACCGGAAGCCACGTTCCCGGCTTGCGCCGTGACGGCTTCCTGCTGGATTTTCAGGGCGATAAGCGGGTCAAGGAACTTGGTGATGGCGGAGGACGTTTCGCCGGTCCGATTATACTGCACGCCCAATTCCATGAGCTTTTGCTTGACGGCCTCAAGTTCCGCGAGCGTGGCGTTGGCGATGTTCGTCGGCAAAAGTGAAGCCATCGCTTCGCGCAGTTGTTCCCGCATTGCGGGGGCGTTGCCGTCGAACAAGGCCATAGGGACGACTTCGCTCATGATGTTTTTATAGGCCGAACCGTTCAGCATATCGCCGCTGGCGACATGCTGGAGGTTGGCACTGACGGATGCCTGTTCAAATTTCAGGCGTTCCGCGGTCATGCCCTTGAGCTGTTCCCTGTAGGCGTCCAACGCGCTGGCCGCTGTCCCGGTGTTGTCGCTGACGAGCATGAGCGCATCGGCGTGTTCGCGGGAAAATTTCGTCGCAGCGTCTTCCTGCGTCGCCAGATAGCCGAGCCCTGCGGTCAGCGCCGTCACCGCCAGCCCGACCGGGCCGCCGAACGCGCCGAGCAGGGCGGAACCGGCTGTTTTCGCCATACGCCCGACACCGGCCAGAGAACTTGAGAAGGAGCCCAGAGCGGTGGGCAAGGCTTTCAACTTTTGCTGGTATATCGTTTCCGCCGCCGTCAATTGTTGTTTCAGGGCAAGTTGCTGGCGATCCTGCGCGGCGCGGATGATGGCGTTATCCGTGCCGTTTTGCACGGCCAGCGCGCTGCGCCGTTCGGCTTCAAAGCGCTCCAGTTCCGCGCGGGCGGCGTTACGGGCGGCAAGGGCGGCCTCGGTATCGGCCTGCGCCTTCATGGCCACGGCCTGCGCGGAGCCGAGGAGCGTCACCTTCCCGCGCAGTTGCGCCGCTTCCAGTTTGATGGTTTCGGCGGCGTAGCGGGCCGTTTCGTTGGCGGCCAGCTTTTTGGCCGCCGTCATTCCGGCAATCCCGGAGCCGAGCACGACGGCCCCGGAGGCGACCGTATCGAAGTTGTCGGACAGGAGCTTCAGCACGTCGTTGAGCTGGCGCAGCCCCTCGGCGGCGGCAGGGGCGAACAGGTTGCCGCCTTGCGTGCCGAGGTTGTCCAGCATGTTCGCCGTGGTGTCCTTCAGGCTGTTCAGCGTTTCCTTCCAGCGGGCAAACGAGGCGTCCGTTTCCCCGGTTTTCTTGTTCATGGCGTCGAGATTGGCGGCGTGCTGGGCAAAGGCCGTTTCAAGTTGCGGGGCCAGCCCCACAAGCGACTCTTCGGAGCTGAGGAACTGCGCCAGCGAAGAGCCGGACTGCCGGGCCGCCGCGTCGAGCATCCGCCACGTCCGGGCAAGGCCGTTTTGCTTGACCATCGCTGTTCCGGACTCGTATCCCAGACGCCCAATGAGCCCGGCCAGCTTTTCGTTGGGCCGCAGCAGCTCCATGACCGCGGCCTTGTACTGCGTGGCCGCCTTCGCCGTGCCGCCGGAGGTGAGCGTCAGCGCGGAGAACTGCGCGCCCATTTCGTCCGCGCTGATGCCCGCCTGCTTCGAGACGCCGGCCAGTTCGCCGATGACCGGGATGACTTCGCCGACCGTGGTTTTGCCCTGTTTTTCAATGGCAAAGAGGAGGTCGGAGGCTTCGGCGGCCCTGTTCAGTTCTCCGGTGTACCCGGTCATGAGCGAAGTGAGCGCGTCCACGGCCTGCGCCTGCGAAACCCCGGAAACCTTGGAGGCCTTTGACGCCGTGGTCAGCAGGTCCACGGCTTTCGCGGCTTCGGTCACGCCGGACGAGTAGACGGTATACAGCCCCTGCATGAGCTGGGTTTGCGAACCCAGCTCCGGCCCCAGCCCGGCGATGTCGGCCTTGAGCTCGCTTGCGCTGCGCGAGGTGACGCGCCGCATGCTGACAAGGGCCGTCTCGAAGGCGGCGGCCTGCCGGATGGCCTGCCCAAAGTCGACGCTGACGCCGAGCCCGGCAAAAACGTTCCGCAGGCCCGGCCCCAGCGCGTTGAGGGCGTCGATCTTTTTTGCCAGAGAGTCCGCTTCGCCGCCGACCCTGCGGAACGAGGCGCTGGCCTTGTCGTCGGCATAAATGCTGATGCGCGTCGCCATGTTGGCCATCAGTGTTTCTCCCGGTTCCAGAGTTCAAGTTGCGTGCGTTCGATGAGCGCCACGCCGTTCAGCGTGTCCGCGTCCATCGTGATGCCGAGCGCCCGCGCCACGGCGAAGACGGCGGGGTAGTCCAGACCGTACGGCCCGCCGAAGCCGACGCGCCATTGCGTGCCGCTGGCGCAGGCCAGCCGGGCCGCCGGGATGTTTGCGTCAAGCAGGGGCGGCTCGCGTTTGTCGCAGTCGCCGCAGGGGGCGGGCCGTCCGCGTTTCCGGCAGCGCCGGACGCAGGCCGTGCAGTATTGTGCGCGTCCCGCGTCCCCCGCCCAGCGCCACCAGCGTTTCAGTTTCCCTCTGTGACTTCCGGCTGCTCCAGTTTGGCGCAGAAGGTTTCGATTTCGAGGATGTCGCGCAGGTCGAGGCTGTCCCGAAGCCCGGCAAAGCCCTCGACGCACAGCGACAGGCGGGCAATGCGGAAATCCATGACGCTGCGCTGGGCAAGGGCCTCAGCCGCGACGCTGTTCCCGGATGCGGAAAGCTCGGCGATGGATTCAAGGCTTTCGATGCGTCGGCGTTCGGCCTCTTCCCATTCGGCAAAGGTGCGCCCGCGAAGCCCGACGGTTTTCCCGCTGGGGAGCTTGTGCGAGATGAATTCCATGTTTCCTCCGTTACGCGTAGGATTCCACGCGGTTGACGAGTTCAACGGCCATGACGGCATCGCCCTTGTCCACAAACGGCATGACCGTCACCGTCTGCATGAGCCCCTCTTTGCCGTTGATGGCCGCCCCTTCCGCGTCCAGTTCCGTTTCGGGGTAGCGGAACCACACTTCGTCGCCGGTCACGGCGCAGATGCCCACGGCAAAGGAGACGGTGGAAGCGTCTTCCGAAAGCTGCTGGAACGTTTCGGATTCGAGGAAACAGGTCAGGGTGCTTTTGCACTCGGGGTCGCCTTCGGGCATCCGGCTGTACTGGCCGAGATCTCCGACGGCGGCCTTGGCTTCAATGCCGAACGCATTGGACAGGTCGCCGCTTTCGACCTCGCCCCGGCGCACGCCGTTGATCCACACGGAGGTTTCGATGTTGTCGAAGGGAACGGCGGGCGGCGAGAGCGGGCTGGCGTCCAGCGGTTCGGCGGCTCCGCTTTCCCGGCCCACCACGAAGTCGAGGGAAAACTTCAGCTCGTCGTCCCCGCCGAAGTTGAAGTTCAGGCCGTTGACCTTGCAGAAGGCAAAGCGGCGGTAGGGCTTTTCAGCCGCGCCCGTTTCGAAGTCGAGGTATTTTTCCATCGTCAGGGTCGGCTGGCGTTTCGGCAGCGCGAAGGCGTGGCGGTAGAACACGGGAACGGCCACGGCGGAACCGTCAAACGTCTCTTCGGTGAAACTCGCGGTGATGACGAGCCGCCCGTTTTCCGTCCCTTCTTGCAGGACGTGCGTTCCGTCGTAGCTTGTGGAGCCGGAAATGGTGATTTTTTCCCCGGCGTTCAGGGCATGGATGCCGCCTTCCACGGGCAGGGCCACCTTGCCGCCGGAGAGCGTTTTTGCCGCTCCGGAGAGCACGCAGACGCGGCCCCGGTGCAGGGTTGCCCCGGAAAGGGCTTCGGCCTTGTACGGGGCCTCGATCACCACTTCGTCGGCGGTGACGCCGGGCGCGACGCGGTAGGTGCCGTCGTAGTTCGCCGATCCGGTGACGGAAACCACGGCGTCCTGCACGAAGCCGTGCCCGGCGCAGGGCAGGCCGACCAGCCCGTCGCCCTTGTCCGTCACGGCTCCGGAAAGCGCTTTTCCGGCACCGTCCGCCGTGGTCGCCGGCGCGCCGCACAGGGCCCGGATGATGTAGCCGAGCTGGGGCGCGTACGATGCGCTTTCCAGCGAGCCGGAGAGGTTCGCCATGCCCGCGTAGGGCTTGCCGCTGCCGCGCGCGTCCCGGATGACGGAGCGCTGCTTTTTCGAGCTGCCGCGCCTGAAGTCTTCCGAGGCGAAGGCCAGCCGCACGCCGGACGCGCCGGCGGCGACCTTGCCGGGTGTCTCTTCCATGTACAGCGTCAGCGAGCACGCGCCGCCGGAAACCTGTTGATACTGAGGCATGTTTCCTCCTGAAAGGTTAGAGCCGCCTGCCGACGGGCAGGCTTTCGGTTGCGGTCAGCGTGGCGTCGAGCATGACCAGCGGGTAGCCGGCAAGATGATACTCGGCGGAAACCTCCCCGAGCGACACGCCCGGCACGGCCCGTTCGACGGTTTTTCTGACCAGCTCCCAGACTTCTGCGAGCCGGAGCATCCCGGTCATGAGCATGACGCCTTCGCGGTTTTCGAAGCCTTCTTCGCTCAGCCCGATGAGCAGGCCGACTTCGTGCTCGTTCGCCTTGCGTCCCGGCCCGGTGGCGACGGCATCCGGGAACAGCGCGATGAACGGCGCGTCGCTCTCGTCGGGCGGTCGGCGCATGTCCACGCCCACGCGCAGGGCGACGGCCTTGCCGTAGTGGTCTTGCGACCACCGGCGCAGCGTCCGGCTGGACGCGAGCGCCGCCGCCCAGAGCGTGGCGATTCCAACGGTTGTGTGCACGGAAGACTCCTTTTTCGCGGGAGGATAGACGCAAAAGAAGATTTCCGGCAAACGGGGTTAACGCGGCGTCGGGAAGGATGGAAAACGGTTAACGGAACGGGGTTCAGGGCATGTCCGGCGAGAATGCCCCATTGCCGCGCAGGGCGTCGAGCGCGTGGCGGGCCAGCGTCCGGCTGTGTTCCTTTTCCGCTTCGGAGTAGGTGCGGAAGACGGGCTGTTCCGGCTGGACGGCGGGCACGACGGGCGCGGCTGGAGCGGGTGCGGCATGGGCGGCCCTGACGCGCACGGCGTTGGACAGCCATGTCCGCAGGAAGCTCGCCCAGTTGCGGACGGGCTGCCTTTTCTTTGCCTGCCAGTCGCGGATGCGGACGATTTCGGCGTCCACGTCCACGTCGGGGAAGTCGCGTTGCAGGGCGACCAGCAGGTGCAGGGGAAGGGGCGTTTCTTCAACAGGCGGAGCGAAAGAGGCTCTCTCACGCTCCGGCGACCTGATCGAAGTTTCTTTTTCCACTTCCCGTTCCGATTCCCCGGAGGGTAGCGATACCCTATCGGAAGGGTACGGCGCGGCCCCGAACAGGTGGGGGTAGCGTTCCAGAATCGCCCTGCGGATGGCGGCGGACTCCACGGTGGGGAGCAGGGCGCGCAGCGAAGTGAGGATTTTCGGCGAGGTGGTGCACTGGTGGCGGATGAACCCGCAAACCCAGATGTCGCCGTCTTCCATGACGATGCGTTCATGGAAGGCCAAGGAGTCGAGACAATCCCGCACGGCCTCTTCTTCCATCCCGGTTTCAAAGGCGATCTTGCGGATGGTCACGGACAGCACGCCGAGGTTGTTGGTGTGCGGGGAGGTAAACAGGTAGAGGTACAGGAGCTTTTGTTCCGGCGGCATGTTTTCAATGGCGGGGCTGTTCCAGAACGACATGCGGATAGTGCGGTAGGTGGCCATTACGCCACCTCCAAAATCAGCTTATTGCCGGACAACAGCCACCACACGCGGCGGCACTGGAACGGCAGGGGCAACTCTTGGAGCGCTTGCGCGGCGGCCTCTTCGCCGGAACGGATGAGCTTGTAGACGAGAAGGGACAACGGCACGCGTCCGGCGCAGCGGCCCGGACGGGAAAGGAAGAACGTTGCGGACATGGGGAACCTCGTTGATTTTCTTATTCGGCCTTCCGCAGAACGCAAAAAAGGCCGGGAGCTAAGAACCGTCAACGAACGGCGGGCATATTCCCCCGAAGGGTATTGTATTAGCCCACTC
>ENA-ORVC01002259-ORVC01002259.1-human-gut-metagenome-genome-assembly--contig:-NODE-2259-length-13377-cov-3.521543_pt1 | contig 13377 bp, 14 predicted proteins | sample MGYA00242092_ERZ509234 | MGnify/ENA primary metagenome ERZ509234 (study PRJEB26280, sample SAMEA2338800) | human gut metagenome | biome: human gut; feature: human-associated habitat; material: faeces... | reverse complement strand
GCTGTCCACGGGCCGCCAGTGAGGTGACGGCCAGGGCGGCAGCCAGCACGAGGCCGGCCGCCGCCGCCCCCCTTCGCCTGTGCTGGAACAGATTCGCCAGCCGCGCCCGCAGCAACCGTCCTCCCCCGCCGAAGCGGGTGGACAGGACCGGCCCCCGCCCTCCTGCGGCCAGATGCAGGAGGGCGGTGCCGTAGCGGCGGCGGAACGCTTCATCCCTCCCCCGCACCACACGGGCGTCGCAGCACAGCTCCAGGGTGCGCCCCGCCTCCCGGGCCATCCACCACACCAGGGGATTGAACCAGTGGACTGCGCAGGGCACAAACAGCAGGGCCTTGTGGGCCAGATCATGCCGCCGCAGGTGGGTCAGCTCGTGGAGGAGCACCACCTCCCGCTCGTCCGCCGGGAGGGGCCTGCCCGGCAGCAGAAGCACCGGCCTCCCAAGTCCCACCACCAGAGGGGCGTCCGCCTCCCCTGTCCTTAGCAGGCGGGGCGTACGGCGGAGTCCCAGCTCCGCCGCCAGGGCCGCCAGTTGGGCCCTCTCCTCCTCCGTGCCCGGCTGCGCGCCCCGGAGCAGACGGCGGCGCGCCAGGAGATAGGCCGCCCCCTGATAGCCCACCAGAGCCAGCCCGCCGGCCAGCCACACCCAGGCGGCCAGCTCCAGGAGCGGCAGGGGCCTCCCCTCCGGCGCGGCTGCCGGGGGTACCGCCCGGGGCGGTTCCACGCTCTCCGGCCCGGCGGGCTCAGGCACTTCCGCCGGCGCCCGAGGGGCGGCCGGCAGGGTCACAGACGAGAGGGCGGACACATCCACCGTCACCGCCGTCCACGGCAGGGAAAGCGGGACGGGCAGGGCCATCCGCAGGGCCAGTACCAGCCAGAGCACCGAAAGGGTCCCCGCAGCATAGCGGCCCCGCAGGCGGGGCGCCAGCAGCAGGAGGGGCAGCAGCACCGCCGAGCCCGTCAGCGACAGGGTGAGCACCCGTACAAACAGCGACTCCATCCTACTCCTCCCGCCTCAGCGTGCGGAGGTACTCCTCCAGCTCCCGCACCTCCTCTTCCGTCAGGCTCCCGCCGTCGTGGAGGGCGGCGGCAAACCGCCGGAGGGAGCCCGCATACAGTCTGTCCAGCACCGTCCGGCTCTCCTGCTGCTCATACTCCGCCCGGGACACTCTGGCCCGGTAACGGTTGGTCTTTCCCTCCTTGCCGCAGCTCAGAAAGCCCTTTTCCTCCAGGCGCTTGAGGTAGCTGTGCAGGGCGCTGGCAGTCAGGGGCCGCTCCAGCCGCGCCAGGATGCCGGGGGCCGTGGTCCCCTCCTCCCCGGCCTCCCACACCGCCAGCATGAGTTCCAGCTCCGACTCCGGCAAGCGTCCATTCCACTTCATCGCTGCTCCTCCTTTTCTGCATTTGCAAATCTTCCTGTTTCCATTGTAGGATCAGGGCAAAGCTCTGTCAAGCATTATTTTGCATTTGCAGAAAATAAATTCAAAAAAGGGGCGGCCTCCGGCCGCCCTATGGAATGTCCAGCGTCACCACGTCCAGCCCCCGCTTCATGGCATAAGAGATGGTATACATGGTTCCCCCCAGCATGCCGTCGTACACCGCAATCAGCATGGCCGAGTGGTCCACCAGGTAGCGATTCCGCCGGAGCATGCACCCCCGGTCGTAGTGGTGCTGGAGCATGGTCTCATTGTCGCAGCGCTCCACCAGGGAGAACCACCGTTCCCGGTCCCGCTCCCGCCAGCGGGCGGCCTGCTCCTCGCAGGGGATGACCGCCTCCACCGTCACGCCGGGGCGCCGCTCCCGCAGGGCCAGCGCCGCCTCGCAGCAGTAAAAATCCGCTCCCCGGGCCATACCGCACAGGAAATGCCGCATCCCTTTTTTGTAGGCGGCCTCCACCGCCCCGGCCAGCCTGGCCTTCAGCTTCAGGCACCGGGGATCCCCCTCGTCCTCCCGCCAGGGCAGCTTCTCCGGCCTGTGGCCGGTAAAGCAGCAGGTTGTCTCTCGGTTCATTCCGCCCCTCCGTCCTCTGAATGTTGTTCCCATTGTAGTATATCCAGAACGGCAAGTCAATGTTTATCGAACATTTGTTTTTTAAATTGGGGCTTGCATTTTTTCATTTCGTGTGTATAATAGGGATTGGAACAACTGAATGAGATGTCTTCAGGGCAGGGTGAAAATCCCGATCGGCGGTATAGTCCGCGAGCCGGAAACGGCAGACCCGGTGCAACTCCGGGACCGACAGTGACGCGCATATCCCAGGGCGCGAAGTCTGGATGAAAGAAGATGTGTTGAAATTGGGCACGCTCCTTTTGATTTTAACACCTGGAAGGCATACGTCTTTCGGGTGTTACCAAATCAAAGAGGAGTGTTTTATTATGTCCGCCAAATCCGCCCGCGTCAAGAAGCTGGCCCTGTTAGCCATGTTCACCGCCATCGGTGCTGTGCTCATCACGCTGGTGCACTTCCCCCTTTTCCCTGCCGCTCCCTTTCTCCAGTATGATCCTGCCGATGTCCCCATCCTGATCGCCGCTTTCGCCTTCGGCCCAGTAGCGGGCATTCTTGTGACCGTGCTGGCCTCGTTTATTCAGGCTTTCTTTTTGGGCGGCGATGGTATATACGGATTTTTAATGCATGTTATTGCCACCGGTATTCTGGTCACCGTAGCCAGTACACTCTACCGGAAGTTTCATACCAGAACCGGTGCGATAATCGGTTTGCTGCTGGGCACATTTGCTATGGGCGTGGGCATGATGATCGCCAACCATTTCATTACTCCATTTTATATGGGGGCCCCCACTGAGATGGTGGATGCCATGCTGGTAACCGTCATTCTCCCGTTCAATCTGCTCAAGGCTGGTATCAACTCTGTTGTCACCTTCTTGGTCTACAAGTCTGTGTCCAAGTACATCGTCCACGGCGAGGAGTTTGCCAAGGCCCCCAAGAAGGCCGCCGGCGAGATCTGAGCAGATACCAAACGCCCCGCGCCTCCCAAAGAGGCGCGGGGCGTTCCGCTATTCCGCGATATGAACCGGGACGCCATTGACCTCCACGCCCTCGTCGGCGCGGATGAGGATGTACTTGACCCCGTTGATCACCCGTGTGTCCACCAGATCGCTCCGCTCCGGGCTGACCTTGATCACCACGTCAGGAGTACACACCTCGATCTGCTTCTCCACCAGATTGCGGGGGCTGAGGGCCATATCGGCGCCGAAGGCATCGTCATAGCGGAGGGCGAACTCCTCCACATGGGAGTCGGACACGCCGCAGGACTTGAGGACGCACTTGACCGCCCCTTTGGAGAGGGTCAGGGGCTCCGCCTCCTTCCGCTCCCTGTGCTCCTCCACCAGCTCGCAGAGCTGGTCGTGGACCGCCTGTACCACCTCACAGCTACACTCGTCGGCCAGGGTGTCGCTCAACAGGGTCTGGAACGTCTCCTTTTGCGCGGCGGCGGGCATGGGTGCCTCCCGCCGGAACACCGCCTCCACCAGCTCCGGGTGGTTCTCGCCGCTGTCCCTGGTGTAGTAGAGGGCGTTATACAGGTTGGTACTGCGGTCATCAAAGGCGGGAAAGAGGAAGCCCAGCTCCGGCGGGGACACCAGCCAGTCGGCCCGCCGGTTGTGGAACTCGTTCTCCCGCACGTGGTAGCTCAGGGCGGGCTTGGTCTGCTTCACCGGGCAGATGGAGCACAGCAGGTAGGAGTACACCTCGGCGGCGGCATCCTCCTGCCGCTCCCCGTCCTTGGCGCGGTAGGGCACGTCGTAGCGGTCGTACACCAGGAGGATCAGGTAGTTGCCCTCCAGGGTAAGGGACTGGCGCACCAGTTGGAAAAATTCCTCCACCGCCTCCTCGTCCTTCAGGGCGGTGTCCCGCAGGCGCATGAGCCGGCGGTGCTCCTCCCCCTCCACCACCTGCCGGGTCTCGAAGGAGAGGTCCAGCAGGTTCTTTCCCAGGGTCCCCGACAGGGTGCGGCGCAGCAGGGCCAGCAGGGTCTCGGTCTCCTCCTGGGTCATGAGGGCCAGAGACTGGTCAAACTGGGCCACGCTCTCCCCCATCTCGTTGACATAGCACCCCCGGATGTGGGTAATACTGTTTTTCTCCGGGCGGAGCCGCCGGCGCAGCTCCCCCACCTCTTTTTCATTCATTGCAATACCTCCGGTCAAAAAAGAAGGGGCAAGCCGTCCGGCGGCTTGCCCCTTTGTCTCTTGGGCTTATCATTACATGAGGCGCACGGTATAGTATACCGCCAGGATCAGCAGCCAGGCCACCAGCACACCGTACAGCACGGCCAGCCCGCCCAGCAGCAACGCGGCGATCACCACCGCGGCCACCACGCCGCAGGTGACGTAGAGCAGGGCGTAGTTGGCGCTCTTGGGCAGCACCTCCACCCAGTTCCCCTTCAGGCGCAGCTTGCCCTCGGCGGCCTGCATCACGCGGAACACCACCGCGGCCCCCACCAGGGCAACGCCCAGGACGACGGCGTAGCCATAGGCAATGGCCGGGAAGCCGAAGTGGTAGGGCACCACCTTCACACCCAGCAGGCCAAGGGCGCTGAGCACGGCGGCGAAGAAGAACTCCCGCTGGTAGAGGTAGTAGATCAGCGCCAGCACCGCCACGGCGGGCACAGCCACATACAGCAGCCGGATACCGCTCTCGTCAAAGACGCGGATTACCACGGCGCAGACCGCCAGGGCCAGCATCACGCCGGCCAGCACAGAGGACAGGCGGGTGAATTTACCGGACTTGCGGGCCACGACCGCCCAGATCAGCAAAACGACAAAGCAGATGGGCAGGGCGATCATCAGCACGGAAAAGACATCCCGCAGGGACTTGGCCAGTTCAATCTGCTCGACAGTGTAATTGGCATATACCTTGTTCAGAAGGAGAAGCAGCACCTCCAACACCACGGCCCCCACGATCCACCAGAGGACCTTGTTCAAAACCACGTCTTCCTGCTTTGCGCGCTGGGCTTGTTGTTCTTTCTTGTTCATGTATCCATCTCCTGTGGCCGGGCGCCCGGTTTCTATAAAAGTGCCCCTCTGCTGGGGCTGAGCGCCTCAGAGTCATCAATCTTCTATATTCTAGCAGAAAATTCGCCGCATTGCAAGTGAAGAATCCCTTTCCTCTTTCCAGCGGCGCGGAACTGTGGTAAACTGTCCTTAATCAACATCATGATTATTAGGAGTATACCATGAAACAGCGTATTTCTTTCCTCCTTGCCTGTGTTTTTCTGTGCTTGCCCGGCTGCCGCGCCTCCGGGGCGGAGCAGACCTTTTTCGCCATGGACACCGTGATGTCCGTCCAGGTGTCCGGCCGCCGCGGACCCCAGGCCGTGGCGGCCGCCCGGGAAGCGGTGGAGCGGCTGGACGGCCTGCTCTCCCGCACCGACTCAGACAGCCAGATCGCCCGGCTCAACACCGCCGCCGGGGACGGCGCGGCCGTGGCGGTGGACCCCGACGTGGCGGAACTGCTGGCCTTTTCCCAGGAAATCGCCCGGCAGCTCCCAGGCGACTTTGACATCACCATCGCCCCGGTGATGGACGCCTGGGGCTTCACCACCGAGGAGCGGCACGTACCCGCGCCGGATGCGCTGGCCGCCGCCATGGCCCTGGTGGACAGCGAGGAGCTCTCTGTGGACACGGAAGCCTCTGCCGCCTCACTGGCCCGTGCTGGCATGGAGGTGGATCTGGGCGCCGTGGCCAAGGGCTTCGCGGCCCGTGAGGCCGAGGCGGCCATCCGGGATGCGGGAGGGACCTCCGCCATGCTGGATCTGGGCGGCAACGTCACGGTCATCGGCGCCAAGGAGGACGGCTCCCCCTGGCGGGTGGCGGTGAAGGACCCCCGGGACACCGGCAGCTACCTGTGCGTCCTCGCCCTGACTGACGTGACCCTCTCCACCTCCGGCGGCTACGAGCGCTATTTCGAGGAGGATGGGGTGCGCTACCACCATATCATTGACCCTGAGACGGGCTATCCGGCGGATTCCGGCCTGCTGTCTGTCACCGTTGTCTCCGCCGACCACCTGCTGGCCGACGCCCTCTCCACCGCCCTGTTTGTGGCGGGGCCGGAGGAGGCGCTGGACTTCTGGCGGAGCCGGGACGACTTCGAGCTGGTGCTTTGCACCGACCAGGGAGAGCTCCTGGTAACCGAGGGGCTGGAGGACGTTTTTACCTTTGCCGGGGCAGACAGGGGGTATACCTATGAGATCGCCCGCCGCTGAGCGCCGCCGGCCCACGCTGCCGGACGGCGTGGTGGCCCTGCTGGTGGCCGCTGCTGCCGTGGCGCTGCTTTTTTTTCTTCAGCCGGAGGAGAGCAACTTTTTGACCGCCTCCGTCGTCTTAGAGGGTGAGACCATCGCGGAGTATGAGCTAAGCACCCTCACCGGTTCCGTCACCCTGGTGGTGAACGAGGCCCCCTATCCCCTGACGATCCAGGCCGAGCCGGGGCGCATCCGCATCGCGGAGAGTGCGTGTCCCAGCCAGGACTGCGTTCACACCGGGTGGATCAGCCGGGCCGGACAGCAGATCATCTGCCTGCCCGACAAGCTGGTGATCTCCCTGTCCGGCAGCGGCAGCCAGGAGTTTGACGCAATCAGTGGCTGAAAAGTTCCCGCTGTTTTCTCATTCTGAAAGGAGGCGCTCCCCCTTGTCCTCATCCCTGCGGCGGCTGACCCGCTGCGCGGTGCTTACCGCCCTGGCGCTGGCCCTCTCGGTGGCGGAGGGGCTGGTTCCGCTGACCATTCTCTTCCCCCTGCCCGGCCTGCGGCTGGGACTGGCCAATCTGGTCACCGTCTATGCCCTTTGCCGCCTGTCCGGGCGGGAGGCCCTGCTGATTCTGGCCGCCCGCTGCCTTCTGGGCGCCCTGCTGGGGGGCAATCTGATGGCCCTGGCCTTCTCCCTCACCGGCGGGCTGCTGGCCCTGGGCGTCATGGCCCTGCTGCTGCGGTGCAGCTTTCTCTCCCTCTTTGGGGTGTCCATCGCCGGGGCCGCCGCCCACAACACCGGCCAGATTCTGGCCGCCATGGCAGTACTGGGCAGCCGGGCCCCGCTGGTGTACCTGCCGCCCCTGCTGCTTTGCTCCCTGGTCACCGGGGCCGTCACCGGCGGCGCGTCCATGCTGCTGGTTCACCGGATTCCCCTTCCGGGTGACATAAAATCGTAAGGATTTTGTCATCCTTTTGTTGTTTCCTTTTGCCGCCCGGTGTCGTAAGATAACAACTACAGAGATATTATGTGGGAGGAACCATACCAATGAGCCATATCATGCCAAAAGCCGTTGCCCTGGCGCTGGCCTGCGCCCTGACGCTCCCCCTGGCCGCCTGCGGCGGGGACAAAACCAACCAGCCGTCCCCGGACACTACCCCTGTAGCCGCGGCCACACCGGAGCCCACCCCCACCCCCGCAGCCGACCCCTACGACGCGGTGCGCACCTACTGGAGCGCGGACCAGCTCACCCAGGCCTGGGGCCCCGACCAGGCGGTGGAGCACCTGTTTTTCCACCCCGTCATCGCCTATCCTGAGTATGCCTTTTCCGACGCAGTGCCCTACGACCGCCAGGTGGGGCTGGACGAGTGGATGGTGACCGCGGACGAGTACAAAAAGATCCTTCAGAGCGTCTACGACAAGGGCTACATTCTGGTCAACATGGGGGACGTGTGGAGTGAAGTCACCGGCGAGGACGGCGTCACCCGCATGGAGCGGAACACCCTCATGCTCCCCGAGGGAAAAAAGCCCCTCATCATCTCTTTTGATGATGTGAACTATTACGACTACATGCTGGCTGAGGGCTTCACCTCCAAGCTGGTGCTGGGGGACGACGGCCAGATCTGGGCCCAGTGCACCGATCCCAACACCGGCGAGACCTTCCTCACCCAGGATCTGGACGCTACCCCGATCCTGGACCAGTTCGTGCTGGAGCACCCCGACTTCTCCCTCAACGGGGCCAAGGCCATCTTCTCCCTCACCGGCTACCAGGGCATCCTGGGCTACCGTACCCAGAACGACATCGACATCGCCGCCGACGATCCCCGCCGCCCCGCCTTTGACGCCAATCGTCAGGCGGAGATCGAGGCCGTCAAGCCGGTCATCGAGCGGCTCAAGGAGACGGGCTGGACCTTCGGCTCCCACACCTGGGGCCACATCCGCCTGGACAGCCGCCCTCTGGAGTCCGTGCAGCGGGACACCGTCCGCTGGGCGGAGGAGGTGGGCTCCCTGGTGGGCCCCACCAACATCCTGTTCTACCCCCACGGCGGCCGCCCCGACGGGGACGACTGGCACTCCACCGGCCCGGTGTTCCAGTATCTCCAGAGCCAGGGCTTCCGCATCTTCGCCAGCGTGGGCATCAACTCCTTCTCCTACATCAAGAAGGACATCTCCGCCGTCATCTGCGACCGGCTCCACCCCGACGGCACCACCCTGCGCAACGGCAAGGCCCTGGAGTGGTACAGCCAGTTCTACGACGCGCGGGAGATCATTGATCTCGATGTGCGCCCCGACCTGGGCGTTACCTGGTAAGGGAACCTACAGCAGCGCCCCCGTCCGGCCGATGCCGGGCGGGGGCGTTTTTTCGGCTTGACTTTCCCCGGATACCGTGGTAGTATAATCACCCTTTACCGCGGCTGGGAAAGGAATGGAACGCTATGATACCACACTGGAAGCAAAAATTCGCCCTCCTCTGGACAGGGCAGGCCCTGTCCAGCCTCAGCAGCATGATTTCGCAGTACGCCCTCATTTGGTACCTGACCGACCTGACCGGCTCCCCCGCGGTCCTCTCCCTGGCCACCATGGCGGCGCTGGTCCCACAGGGAATCCTGTCCCTCTTCACCGGAACCTTTGCCGACCGCTTCGACCGGCGCTGGATCATGATAATCTCTGACGGGGCCATCGGGCTGGTGTCCCTGATGCTGGCGACGGCCGCCTTTGCCGCTCCTCTTCCGGTGGCCCCTATCCTGGCGGTGGCCGCGCTGCGCAGTGTGGGCGGCGCCTTTCATGCCCCCTGCATCCAGGCCGTCACGCCCCTGTTGGCCCCTCCCGATGCCCTGACCCGGTGCGCCGGTTGGAGCCAGGGCATCCAGACCGTCTCCATGCTCCTCTCCCCCGCGCTGGCCGCCGTTCTTTATGCCCGCATCCCCCTGGCTTGGATCCTCCTGCTGGACACCCTGGGGGCCGCCTTTGCCATCGCCGGAGTACAATTGGCCCGGCTGCCCGCCCTGCGGGCCGAAGCACAGGGCCGGCCGCTCCGGCTCTGGCAGGACACCCGCGAGGGGCTCGCTGTGCTGCGTTCTCACCGCTGGCTGTGGGAGCTGTCCCTCATCTGTGCCCTGTTCTCAGTGGCCTTCCTGCCGGTATCCGCCCTGTTTCCCCTAATGAGCATGGAGTATTTCGGAGGGGACTCCGCCGCCGCCGCTCTGGTGGAAACCCTGTTTTCTGCCGGAATGCTGGCCGGATCGGTGCTCCTGGGCCTGTGGGGAGGTACCCGGAACAAAATCATCACCATGACGGCGGCAGTGCTGGGACTGGGGCTCACCCTGGTGCTGGCCGGCTTGCTGCCCCCCTCCGGCTTCCGGGCGTTTGCTGGCCTGTCCCTGCTGATGGGCCTGTCCGCTCCCTTTTTCAACTCGGTGTTCATGGCCCTGATCCAAACCAAGGTGGAGCCGGAGTACCTGGGCCGTGTGCTGGGCCTCACCGGGGCCATCATGACACTGGCCTCCCCCCTGGGGCTGGGACTCACCGCCCTGTTCGCCGATGCCACCGACGTTCCCCTCTTGTTCCTGCTGGCCGGGGTAATCACTCTGACCTGCGGCGGGCTGATACTCCTGCTCCCGTCGGTGCGTACCTGTGGTCGTCCGTGATTGCGCTGACACGGAAAACGTGGTATAATGGCTTACACCTTTTATACCACGTTTTGATAAGGAGGTTTCCCTATGACCGACCAGGAACTGGTGGAGCTGGCCTTTACCATGCTGGAGCGCTCCTATGTCCCCTACTCCCATTTTCCGGTGGGCGCGGCCCTGGAGTGCGCCGACGGGACGGTGTTCACCGGCTGCAATGTGGAAAACGCGGCCTACGGCTCCTCCATCTGCGCTGAACGCACCGCCTTGGTGAAGGCGGTGAGCGAGGGGCACCGGGACGATTTCACCCGCATCGCCGTGGTGGGCAACTCCACCGAGCCCTGCTGGCCCTGCGGCGCATGCCGCCAGATGCTCTATGAGTTCGCCCCCGGGCTCACCGTACTGGTGGCGCAGAGGGATCACAGCTTCGTGAAGCTGCCCCTGTCGGAGCTGCTGGCCCACGGCTTCGGTCCCAAGTCTCTGGGGTAAGTTCCGCGCCCCTCTTGACAGAGGGGCGCGGCTGTGCTATTTTAAACATACCGACGGTATGTATGCAAAGGAGGGGGCCCCATGGCCCGCAACAAGCATCCGGAGGAGACCGTGGCCAAAATTCTGGACGTGTCCATGCGCCTGTTCACCGAGCAGGGCTACGAGCACACCACCATCCAGGACATTGTGGACGCCCTGGGCATGTCCAAGGGGGCCATCTACCACCACTTCAAGTCCAAGGAGGACATTCTGGATCAGATCAACGACCGCTACTACGAAAACCTGGAGTGGTTCTCCGATCCCGCCAAGCTCCCCGGCCGGAACGGCCTGGAAAAGCTGCGCTACGCCTTCCGCCACTTTCTCACCGACCCGGCCAAGCGGGAGGTAGACCGGCTGGCGATCCACCACATTGTAAAGAACCCCAAGATCGCCCTGCTCACGCTGGAATCCACCTTCCGGGACGCCGCTCCCTATGTGGAGGGGCTGATCCGGCTAGGTATGGCCGACGGCTCCCTGCCCGGCGTGACCCACCCCCACGAGATCGCGGAGGTGCTCATGCTCCTGACCAACGTGTGGACTGGTATGTTCCCCGGCAGCCGGGAGGAATTCGCCGCCAAGCTGCGCTTCTGCGGGGAATTTCTGGACCGCTTCGGCCTGCCCGTGCTGGACGAGGCCCTCCAGGCCGACGCGCTGAATTACTATGACCAGGTGCTCCAGGACGATTGAGCCGCCCGCTCCTCCACCGCCCCTGCGGGGGCGGTTTTTCCGGGCAAGATACATACCAACCGTCGGTATTAAAAAGAAAGGTGGATCTCTATGAAGAAAACATGGCTTCTCCCCGCCCTGGCCCTGGCGGCCCTCGCCGCCTGCGTTCTGCTCCGGACGCGCCGCTCAGACGGCGCGCCCGCCGCCCGAAAGGAGCCGCCCTATGCGCTCTGACCGCCTGTTTTCCCGCGACTTCACCCTCATGATCCTCGGCCAGATCATCTCCCTGTTCGGCAACGCCATCCTCCGCTTCGCCCTGTCCCTCTATGTGCTGGACACCACCGGCTCCGCCGCCGCCTTCGGCGGCATCCTGGCCGTGTCCATGGTACCCACCATCCTCTGCTCCCCCCTGGGGGGCGTCCTGGCCGACCGCGTCCCCCGGCAGCGCATCATGTGGGGGCTGGACTTCTTCACCGCCGCCCTGGTGCTGGGGTACGGCCTGTTCTTTGCCAGCCGGGGCACGGTTCTGGCCGTCGGGGTGCTGATGGTGCTTCTGGCAGCCATTCAGGCCCTCTACCAGCCCTCGGTGCAGGCCAGTATACCCGCCCTGGCGTCGGAGGAGCACCTGCCCGCCGCCAACGGCGTGGTGGCCCAGGTACAGGCCCTGGCCAATCTGCTGGGCCCCATCCTGGGCGGTATGCTCTACGGCTGGGTTGGCCTGCTCCCCATGGTGGCGGTGGGCGGGGCCTGCTTCTTCTGCTCGGCTGTGATGGAGCTCTTTCTCCGCATCCCCTTCCAGCGACGAACCCTCGCCGGCCCGCCGCTGGCCGCCCTGTGGAGGGATCTCCGGGACGCGGGCCGATTCCTGACCCGGGAGCAGCCCGGCCTGCTGCGGGTGCTGGCCCTGGTGGCCCTGCTCAACCTCTTCCTCTCCGCCCTGCTGGTGGTGGGCCTGCCCTATCTGGTGAAAATCAGCCTGGGCCTGTCCTCCCTGCACTACAGCTTTGCCGAGGCCGCCCTCAGCCTGGGCTCCATCGTGGGCGGGCTTCTCTCTGGGCTGGTGCTCCGCGGCGCGGATATCCGCCGGGCCTGGCGGTTTCTGCTGGGCACCTCCCTGCTGCTGCTCCCCATGGCCCTGGCTCTGGCGCTGGGAATTCCGTCCCTGGCCGCCTATGGAGTCATCCTGGTCTCCGTTTTGCTGGGCATGGCCTGCGCCATGCTGTTTACCGTCTCCGCCCAGACCTATCTTCAGCGGGCCACGCCGCCCCACCTGCTGGGCAAGGTGGCCTCCTTTGTGGCAGCTATTTCCACCTGTGCCATGCCTCTTGGGCAGGCCTTGTACGGCCTGCTGTTCGATGCCCTTCAGGCCCACGTCTGGGTGGTGGTGGCGCTGGGCATGGGGGCCAGCCTGCTGGTGACCTTTTCCTCCGTCCGGGCCCTGGGCCGCCTCCCCGCCCTTGACGAAGCCCCCTCCGGCGGGTATACTGAACAGAGTTTGGATTCCTAGGAGGGGTTTCATGGAGGGCAACCGGGTCTATCTGGCCGCCTGTCCGGACTATGGACAGGCGGAGGCAAAGCTGCGTGAGGCGGTGGACGCCCTGGGCGGGATGGAGCGTTTCGTCCGGCCGGGGGAGCGCATCCTGCTCAAAGCCAACCTGCTCCGGGCCGCGCCGCCGGAGAGCGCCATCTGCACCCACCCGGCGGTGGCTGCTGCGGCGGCGAAGCTGGTGGCGGAGGCGGGGGGCACGGCGGTGATCACCGACAGCCCCGGCGGGGCCCTCCACAAGGAGGCCGTCCTGCGGGGCCTGTACGAAAAGACCGGCATGGCCCAGGCCGCCGCCGCTTCCGGGGCGGAGCTGTGCTATGACGCCTCCACCCGCACGGTGTCCCTCCCTGCGGGACGGGTGCTCAAGCAGGCGGAGGTGATCGCCCCGGTGGCGGAGGCCGACGGGGTGTTTGACCTGCCCAAGCTCAAGACCCACGTGCTTATGAGCATGACGGGAGCGGTGAAAAACCTGTTCGGCGTGCTCCCCGGCCTGTCCAAGGTGGGCTACCACGCCACCCATCCCAGCCAGGAGCAGTTTGCCGACGTGCTGCTGGATCTGGCGGAGTACGTCAGGCCCCGGCTGAGCATCATGGACGGGGTGCTGGCCATGGAAGGGGACGGCCCCGGCGCCTCCGGCACCCCCAGGCACGCCGGAGTGCTGCTGGTGTCCGACAGTCCCCTGGCCCTGGACACGGCGGCCGCCGCCCTCATCGGACTGCCCCGCGCCTCCAATCCGGTTCTGCTGGCCGCGCAGCGCCGGGGCCTGCGGCCCAGTTGCATTGAGGAGGTGGAGCTGCTGGGCGCAGGCCGGGAG
>ENA-ORVC01002249-ORVC01002249.1-human-gut-metagenome-genome-assembly--contig:-NODE-2249-length-13462-cov-2.206385_pt1 | contig 13462 bp, 17 predicted proteins | sample MGYA00242092_ERZ509234 | MGnify/ENA primary metagenome ERZ509234 (study PRJEB26280, sample SAMEA2338800) | human gut metagenome | biome: human gut; feature: human-associated habitat; material: faeces... | reverse complement strand
GGATGTGAAAAATAGAAATATAAGAACCGCATTTAAGAAAGAGCAATTTGATGAGCCAACACTGAAAATAAGGGAGGTGGCAGAACGATATGGCAATAAAAAAACTTAGCTGTCCGTTAATGGATGCGGAAATTGATGAAGGAATATGCTATGACATCCACATGAATGTGGAAGGGCTGGCACCAGAATGGACAATTCCCGAGAAGGTGTTAGAAACTCCAGATTATAAAAAAATATGCTTGCAATGTCCGAACCATAGGGACGATTAAATACCACCCGTCAGTAGATAGGTGGTATTTTTATACGCAAAATCAGTGATCAGCACGCAGAAATGCGTGTTATTTTTATACGCTTTTGGCGTGGCTGCCGTAAAAGCCTACTTTTAAGATGGACGGCTACCCATCGGAAAAAGCCGAGAAAGGAAATGACATGGCAATTTTTAAGACAGAAACACTCAAGGAAAAAGGACTGACGCAGGAACAGATTGATTACATCATGGCGGAGGCTGGAAAGCAGGTGAACTCCCTGACGGCGGAGAGGGATGGTTACAAAAACCAGCTTGCGACCGCGCAGGCATCCCTGAAAGCGATGGAGGGCATCGATGCAGCGGGACTCCAGACCAAAATCAATGAATTATCCGAGCAGATGAAGGGCAAGGATGCGGAGATCGAGAAAATCAAATCTGATTATGCGTTTGATGCGGCGGTCAAGGAGGCGATCCGGAAGGCATCCGGCAAGAACGAGCGCGCGATCATGGCGCTTCTGGATGTGGATGGCTTAAAGGCATCGAAGAATCAGACACAGGACATTGACGCGGCTCTGGCAGCGGTTAAAAAGGATAATGATTACCTGTTTGGCAGTTCTGCGCCGGTTCCGAGAGTGGTAAGCAGCACATCAGGCATCAATAACGATGCGCAGACAAAGAGAGAACAGGCGAACGAAGCACTGAGAAACCTGTTCGGAAAAGGAGAGTAAAATATGGCAGTAAATATCACAGATAGATCAGCAGTTGAAGCTTTAATCCGTGAGCAGATTGTATCTACCATCTTCCAGGATGCACCGAAGCAGTCCGCATTCATGGGGATGGCGCGCAAGCTTCCAAACATGACATCCAAGCAGACCCGTATCCGCGTTCTGGACTTCCTTCCGACCGCATACTGGGTGGATGGCGACACCGGAATGAAGCAGACCTCTATGCAGGCATGGGATAATGTATATCTGACAGCGGCAGAGCTGGCGGTTATCGTGCCGATCCCGGAGTCTGTATTTGATGATGCCGAGATTGATATTCTGGGCGAGATTACCCCAAGAGTCAATGAGGCAATCGGTCAGAGAGTCGATGCGGCAATTATCTTTGGCGATAACAGACCGAGAGAGTGGCAGGCAGATATCATTACCCTGGCGCGTCAGGCTGGGAACAATGTTTCCCCATCTTCCGGCAAGGACTACTACGATCTGACACTCGGAGAGGGCGGTGTATTCTCTAAAGTTGAGGATGATGGCTATGCGGTAACCGGAGCAATCGCCCCGATGACGTTCAAGTCCAAGCTGAGAGGACTGCGTGATTCAAACAAGCAGCCGATTTTCACACATAATATGCAGGATTCCAGCAAGTATGCGCTGGATGGCGTACCGATCCAGTTCCCGGAGAACGGTTCCTTCATGCCGGATATCGCACAGCTAGTTGTCGGCGATTTCTCCAAGGCTGTTTACGCGATTCGCCAGGATATTACCGTAAAACTGCTGACAGAGGGCGTTATCCAGGATCCGAATACGAAGGATATCGTTTATAACCTGGCACAGCAGGATATGATTGCGCTTCGTGTAGTATTCCGCATGGGCTGGGCGCTCCCGAATCCGGCAACCCGCCTCAATGAGGATCGTACCGGCTGCACATTTGCTTATCTGGAGCCGGGCACTCCGGCTGTTACCCAGAAGGTAACCTTTACGGTAACGGATGGCAAAGAGTCCAGCCCGACGGCCTATGAGGATGTCCGTATCAACGTAGATGGTGCGATCCTTAAGACGGATTCGGCTGGTAAATCGGAGTTTAACCTGAGAAAAGGCACCTATGCGGCAAAGATCACGAAGAAAGGCTTTGTTCCGGTAACGGAGACGTTCACGGTTGACGCTTCTGCCGTAAACAAGGCGATCACTCTGGTAGCGCAGGCCTAGTAAGGAGCTGATGCAATGGCTTATGCAACGCGGGACTATTACATTTCTGGTTATCTGCAGGGGCGTTCCCCTGCGGTGCCGGATGCGGATTTCCTGTTCTGGGAAAAGCAGGCGGAGCGGATCGTAGACAGCTATACATTCGACCGAATTAAGGCGAATGACAGCCTTTTGACGGATGATGTGAAAGATTGCACCTGTGAGCTGACAGAACTGCTCTATCGGGCGGACAAGGCTTCGCAGAGTGCATCTGATTTTGGCGGTCCGTTGACATCGTATTCCAACGACGGAGAATCCGGCACGATTGACCTGTCACGGTCGATTTACACCGAAGAGGGGAAAAGGAAAAAGTGCCGGGAGATCATCTGCCGGTATCTGGGAAATACGCCACTGCTTTATCGGGGGGTGTGAGAATGAACCCGAATTACAATCAGATAATTACAGTATTCCGGAAGGTTGGAACGGCGTGGAGCAAGAGTGTGTTCGAGCAATGTTTTTGGAAGTCTGGTATCACCGTGGTTCAGAATGATACCGAAGCATCGCAGACGAACACCTACACAGTACGTATTCCTCTGGAAACGGCCGGAAGCGATTTTTCGGCGTCTCCGGGGGATGTAGTAGTGTTAGGCGAATGTGCGGACGAGATCACTGGAAAAAGCCCTAACACGGCGACGGAAGTCCTGCGCCGGAATAAGCCGAATGCGTTTCTTGTCAGCGCATTTTCAGACAACACCGCCTATCGGATGGCGAAGCACTACAGACTGGGGGGCTGATGATGGATGTCGAAATCAAATGGAATAAAACATCGGATCAGATTGCCAAAGAGAAAACAAGGGGCAATGATGGCCTTCTGTTTCTCGCCAACGAGGCAAAACGGCTGATGGATCCGTATGTTCCGGCTGACAGCCTGGCACTTGCCCAGAATGTCAGCGTCCATGTAGAGGGAGACACTGGTGTGATTGAGTATCAATCGCCATATGCTCATTACCAATACAAGGGCGTGGCATACGGTCCGAACTATCCGTTGATGGATGGCGGCGCTGTGATGGGATATTATTCCCCACCACACAAGTCCTCCACCGGAAAGAAGCTGAAATACAGCCATTTCCGCCATCCGCAGGCTACATCTGAATGGGACAAGGCTATGATGAGGGCGCGCAAGGGCGATTTGGTGCGGGCACTGGAAAACTATCTCGGAGGTAAGTGACATGACAAAGCATGATGCAGTGACGGCGTTCTTCCAACCAAAAGCCGAGGAGCTGGCGGGTCAGTACCTGGAATTTAACTATTCGGATGATTACAGCGGCATTTCGCTGGTAACAAACTATTCGGACAAGCTGCTTAAAAAGTATCTTTGGGGGTCTGAAAAAGAATATGGTTTCTCGATTATAATTGTGCAGCCGTATTCGACCGATACGGACGATCTGAACCTCACGGCGATGAATTTCGCCCAGGCTTTCATGGATTGGCTGGAAGAGCAGAATAAAAAGCGCAACTATCCGGAATTTCCGAATAGTTGCCAGATAAAGAAGATGGAGACGCTCCAGAATATGCCAAATCTGGCGGGCGTCAATGTAAAGGAAGGAATGGCGCGGTACATGGTACAGTGCCGGATTGTCTATTTTGAGAAAGGAGACAAGCGATGAAAATTAGTGAATTAATGGCAGGCGTAACGCCGAACGCGTCCTATGAAGGCTGGGTAACGGCAGATGACTGGGTGCTGGCGATTGATACCAGGCCGTCGGCAGAAGCAGCCACGGAAGTAAAGGATTATGAGGTTGTACAGATGGGCGTTGAGGGTCTGGACGCGAACCTCAACCCGGTAACGTCGGAGAAAACCTATATCCGTGCTGGTAAATCCACGCTGAAATCGGGAACGGCAAGATCTTTTGCAGTGTCCGGCGACCGTTATATCGGCGATCCGGCGCAGGATTTTATGCTGTCCCATGCAATGAAATATGCAAGGGGCAACGCGGCAGTAACAAATTATGTTTATTTCTGTATGCTCAACGGTAAAGGCGAAAAGGGTCAGGTGTCCGTGATTGTCAATTCAGAGGGCGGCGGCAATGCGGGGGAATCATCGTCTATCGATGTCAACCTGCAGAAGATTGGCTCAGAACCGGAGGAGTACACATAGAATAGGAGGATGAAAGATGCAGATTAGAGGCAGAGAAGTAGATTTTAAGATCGGACGTTTAAAGGATGTGGCAGCGTTTAAAAAAGCGCTCGATAACATGGGTAAAGCTGAAAAGGAAATCAAGAAAATGAGTGACCTGGCACAGATTATTTCAGGAGAGATTGATATGTTTCGCGCCTTTATCAAAGAAGCGACAGGGGAGGATATCTTGGAAGATTGCGATGACCTGGAAGAGGCAAAAGGCGCTTATCTCGATATGCTGCGTGGCATAAAAGCACAGAAAGAAACGCTGATCGGGTTTTCAGCGGATGAACTCAAATGATGAAATGGTCTGTAACTTTTGACAGGCTCCCCAGTACAGCGTGTATCGGCGGTACAGTGTACGATGTGTCCTTTGGTTATAGGGCGATGATGGCGGCAGAAATCGAAATGTTCCGGCAGGATATTGGCGACGAACAGAAGATGCTTAATGCACTGAATATGTTCTATATCCGCAATATCCCGCCGGATCTGGATGCTGCGGTAGATTATATGCTGTGGTTCCATCGAGGCGGAGAACCAGCGCGGAAAGGTGGCGGTTCCAAACGCCGGACGACGCGGCGGGGATATTGCTTTTTGAAGGATGCTCCGCTGATTTATGCGGCGTTCCGGCAGCAGTACGGCATCAATCTCAGGCAGACACCGAATGACTCCCTGCATTGGTGGGAGTTTCTGGCGATGTTTGAGGCACTGGACGAAAACACCCGGATGGCGAAGGTCATGTACTGGCGAACCTGTGATACCAAAGGAATGGGAAAAGAGCAAAAAGCGTATATCAAGCAGATGCGGACACTTTATTCCCTGGAGGAGCCGCAGACAACGATGGATAGCCGGTTGAGACTGGCAAAACGTAATGCAGATATGCGGGCGTATGTGAAAAAGAGGATGGAAGAATGCCAAAACGGGTAAAGTGCCCTTATTGCGGCTACTCCATGCTTGTTTTTTTTACTGAAAAATCAGATTGTCATGGAGTAACCGTCCCATGTAAAGGGCGGAATTGTGGAAAGGAATTTGAAATCAAGATAAGGAACGGAGAGCAAATCAAGTAGAGCCATTATGAGCCGATGATTTCTCTCACTGAAAAGTGAGGTGGAATAAATGGCTTATGATGGAACTGTAAAGATTGGAACAGAGCTGGACGGCAGCGGGATAAAAAAAGGCATCGAAGACATTAATGGAACGGCAAAGTCTGGATTTTCGAAGTTTAGTGAAATCGGAAAAAATGCGTTGTCTGTTTTTGCCGGAAATATGCTGACAGAAGTGGTCTCCCAGGCGAAGAATGCTGCGGGAGCTGTCCTCGATATTGGTATGAGTTTTGAATCGGGGATGTCGAAAGTTGAGGCGATCTCCGGTGCGACCGGAGAGGATCTGGCAGCCCTGACAGATAAAGCGAAAGAGATGGGCGCAAAGACGAAGTTTAGCGCCACCGAGTCCGCCGAAGCGATGCAGTATATGGCGATGGCGGGCTGGAAAACCGGCGATATGCTGAACGGCATCGAGGGTATCATGAACCTTGCTGCAGCATCCGGCGAAGATCTGGCTACGACTTCTGATATTGTCACAGACGCACTTACTGCGTTCGGCTTGTCGGCACAGGATTCTACTCATTTTGCGGATATACTGGCACAGGCGTCCTCCAACGCAAACACCAACGTCAGCATGATGGGCGAGACGTTTAAATACGTGGCTCCGGTCGCTGGCGCTATGGGATATTCGGCGGAGGATGTGGCGCTGGCGGTCGGATTGATGGCGAACTCCGGTATCAAAGCCAGCCAGGCAGGTACTTCCCTGAAAGCGGCGCTGGTAAACATGGTAAAGCCAACGGATGATATGCGGGGCGTCATGGAGCGGCTTGGCATATCGATCCAAAATGCTGACGGAAGCATTAAGCCATTCGGAGAGTTGATCGGGGATCTGAGGGACAAGTTTGCGATTACCACGGATGCGGAGCGCGCCCAGAACTACGCGATGGCAGAACAACGCCTTACCGCGGAGGGGCTGGCGGACAGTCTGTCCGGGTTAAGCGGAGAGCAGCGGAATACACAGATAGCATACCTTGAAGGCATTGAGCTTATCAAGGATATGACCAAAGAAGAGATTAAGGCTCAGGCAAAGCAGAAGCTTGGAATCAAGCTGACGAAAGAGAGACAGCTCTCGGAGGAAGAGCTATATCAGCTTGCATCTTCCCTCGGTAAAGAATCGTTGGATGGCATGACGGCGGCGATGCAGGAGGAAGCGGCTGCGACCCTGTTTGGAAAAGAAGCTATGTCCGGAATGCTGGCGATCATCAACGCGTCAGATGCGGATTATGAAAAACTGGCAGGCTCGATCGAAAACTGCGATGGCGCTGCGGCGGCAATGGCAGAAACCATGCAGAACAATCTGGAGGGACAGCTTACAATTCTCAGTTCGGCAGCTCAAGGACTGGCGCTAGAAATATACGAATCCTTAAAAGCACCTTTGACGGATATCACAAGGCTAGGAATTGATGCGGTATCAAATCTGACAGAAGGTTTCAAAACTGGCGGTGTCATGGGAATGATCGACGCTGCCGGTCAGATGGCGAATGCATTTGCTGAGAATCTTCCATCGATTATCGAACAGGGGCTTACGCTGGTAGAGGGCTTTACCGAAAACTTACGTTCCAACGCCGGAAAACTGGTTGATGGCGGCATTGATTTGATATTAAAGCTGGCACAGGGTCTGATGGACGGGCTGCCCGCGATGCTTCAGTATGTTCCGCAGATCATCATAAACATTGCCGGAATCATCAATGACAACGCACCAAAGCTGTTAATGGCCGGCGTACAGTTGATAGTGGTTCTTGGAAAAGGACTGATTCAGGCAATTCCGGATCTTATCGCAGCCTTGCCGCAAATTATCCAGGCGATCGTAAGTACCTTGCAGGCATTTAACTGGGTTAATTCTGGAATATATATTATTACGTTGCTGAGAAATGGCATTATATCAATGGTAGGTGCGATTGCCTCAGCAGCTGCAGAGATACTCAAAGCAATTGTTGGAGCAATACAGAGTTTACCGCAAAAGCTTCTTGAAATTGCCAAAAAGGCAGGTGAAGGAATTTCAAGTGGTTTAAAAGGAATGCTCGGAGCGATTAAAGGAGCGGCTACCAGCATCCTGAGTGGCATTGTGAGTGCTCTCACATCGCTACCGTCCAAACTCTTAGGTCTTGCGAAAAATGGCGCTCAGAGCATCGTCAAGGGATTCACAGGGCAGTCGTGGAGCAATATCGGAAAGAATATCATCACAGGCATTACAGCCGGAATCACGGGTTCGGTTGGAAAGCTGGCAGAGGCGGCGAAGAATGCAGCGAAGAAAGCGTTTGACGCGGCAAAGGATTTCCTTGGTATTCATTCCCCATCGAAGCTGATGCGGGACGTTATCGGTAAAAACATGATCGCCGGATTTGAGAGCGGTATCGTGGCAGAAACACCGAATCTGGAAAAAACGTCGGCTGGCTCTGCTCAAAGGGCGGTGGAGAGTATGCAGGGAATTGCATTACAGAGATCCGGAACTGTGGTAGCAGGGAATCAGGTACCGCCGGCACCAACGCCGGGCGGCGGACAAGGAAGCACAGTGGTTGTCCTCGAAAAAGGCAGCATAACCGGAGATGTGACAATGGATGGAGAAAAAGTAGGCACACTTGTAGCGCCTACAGTGGATACCGAGATTGAACGAGCGCGGAAGGAGAGTGAACGATGATTTATCCAGATGTGCAGATGGCAGATATAAAAACCTTTACAGACTGGGGGCTGAAATTGGAATCGATAAATATTTCCTTCCCCGAAGCTAAGACGGATCTGTTAGATATTCCAGGAGCGAACGGGCTCCTGGATCTGTCTGAGGTAAACGGTCAGATTTGTTATAAAAACCGAACGCTGACCTTGAATTTTTCCCTGTTTGACGATTACACGGAATGGCATGATTTAAGCAGTAAAATCGCCAAGACGTTGCACGGAAAGGTTATCAAGTGCGTTCTGCCAGACGATCCGAACTATTACTATGAGGGACGTTTTTCATTGCAGACAACAAAAAGCAATGATGTGCTGGCGGATTTTGTGATTACTGGCGATGTGCAGCCATTTAAAATGGAACGGTACACAGCGGCGGAAAATTGGCTGTGGGATCCGTTTTCATTTGAGAGCGGCATAGTCAGAGGATATAGTGGCATATCAATCTCCGGTTCCCTGTCGGTTGATGTGACCGGATCTGATATGCCGATAGTTCCGGAGATCACCTGCAGTGCGGCCATGACGGTAGAGGTAGGCGGTAAGACGTTTGAGCTGACAGAAGGAGTCAATAAAAACTATGATATCATCCTGGGATCCGGAACAAACGTTATGAAATTTACTGGCACCGGCACCGTGTCGATTGATTTCAGAGGAGGTGTGCTGTAGATGTATAAAGTTACAGTGGTTACGGATGGAAAGGAATATCCGCTTTTGAACCAGGTTCTCCGGCTGGAGAATCCAACGCTGAAAGAATATGCCGGCAACTCTCCGGGGTATCTTAAATTTAAGATTACGCCGAAGCATCCGTATTATGATAAGATTCTGCCGCTGTCTTCCGAATTATTTGTTTATGAGGACGGAATGGAGATCTTCCGAGGGCGGAGCATGACGGCCGAAGAAGAGTTTAACCGGACACATCAAATCACTTGCGAATCGGATCTCGCATACCTATGCGACAGCATCATCCGTCCATTTGAGTTTCATGGCAGTATTGTGGAGTTTATGACTCAGGTGTTGAAGGTTCACAATGAACAGGTAGAGGCACGTAAACAGTATCTTCTGGGGCGCGTCAATGTGGTAGATAGCAACAACTACATTAACCGTAGCAACTCTGATTATTCGTGCTCTCTGGATTGCCTGCGGGATAAGCTGGTAAAGACCCACGGCGGATATCTCCGGACCCGGTGCGAATCTGGAAAGCGCTATCTGGATTATCTGACGGATGGCGGCGGGACAAACGATCAGGTCATTCGGTACGGTGTCAATCTTGCAGATTACAGCAAGACGCAGGATGCCACGGAGCTTTTTACTGCGCTGATTCCGACCGGCGCAGACCTGGCAGATACCTCCTCCAGCGGAGAGAGTACCACCAAAACAGTCGATATTACATCCGTGAATGGCGGCAAAGATTTTATTTACGATGAGGATGCGGTGCAGCGGTACGGCTGGATCTTCCGTCAGCACAAATGGGAGGATGTCACACTGCCGGAAAACCTCATCAAAAAGGCGCGGGCGTATCTGGAGCAGTCCATCTATTTGAGTGATGTTTTAAAGTTGACGGCGGTGGATCTGGCGAATGTGGATGTCGATATCAAGTGTTTGAAAACAGGGTACTGGACAAAGGTTATATCCCGTCCTCACGGTGTGGATGTTATGTATATCCTGGAAGATCGTACGCGAAACCTGCAGGAGCCAGGAAAAGACACAGTTTCTCTGGGCGGCACGATTGCTACGTTATCTGGCAGCGTGGCGAAATCCCAAAAGGAATTATCTGCGAAAGTGGAGCAGGTGGGACAGGCGGCGACAAAGGGCATCGACCAGAAGATTAATAATGCAACGCAGCTCATCAGCGGCGGACTCGGCGGTTATGTGGTAATTGGACGCTCAGAGAACGGTCAGCCAGAGGAAATTCTAATTTTGGACGCGCCGACGAAAGCCAATGCCAAGAACGTGATCCGGCTTAACAAGAACGGCATCGGATTTTCCACCAGCGGATACAATGGAGTGTATCGGAATGCCTGGACCATCGACGGAAATCTGATTGCGGATTTTATTACATCTGGAACTATGTATGCGGACCGGATTAAGGGCGGGACGCTGACTCTTGGAGGCAAGGACGATGCGAATGGTATTATGAATGTACTTGATTCAACTGGCGAAACTGTTTGCCTCCTTGATAATCAAAGCCTTAAGGTGTTCGGAAATATGGTAACGACTGATTTTAACATAGCTTATGATGCGATTGATAGATGGACTGCAATTCGAGTTATGGATAATAAGAAAGATTACAGCGTACAGATTACAGAGACATCAATGTATGCATTTGAAGGGCTCGGGGAAGATTTAAATGGAAACTATAGTGAGCAGGATCCCACTGAATTTTATATTTCTGAGAACGGCGAAACAGCTGCCCATGTTAACTCAGACGAAATATATACAAAAGGCGATGGTACCTTTGGGGGCGATTTAAATGTTACTGGAAAGAAACACAGAACAGTACAAACCCCTGATTACGGAAACATCAGCCTATCTGCTTATGAGATGGCTTCTCCAATGTTTGGTGATATTGGAAGTGGTCAGATTGGAGATGATGGTTTGTGCTACATCTGGATCGATCCGGTGTTTGTGCAAACCATCTTCGGAGAATACCAGGTGTTCGTTCAAGGTTATTCAGATGCTCCGTTTTATGTCGCGGAAAGGGCTTCTGATTATTTTGTGGTTAAAGGTCCGGCTGGAGGTTTGTTTGGTTGGGAGATTAAAGCAAAACAGGCAGGGCTTGAGCAGGAGCGAATGGACGCATTTCACCGGAGAGAAAAGAAAGAAAAAGAGACATATGGTAAAGATGGTGCAAGATACTATCAGGAATACATGGAGGGATTGGCGAAATGAAAAAAGTAACAGCAATTACAATCTTTGATACAGCGGTGGGGACAAGAGCAAGCATCGTTTACAGCGAAATTAATGATGATGGTGTGATTGTAAAGGACAATATCCGTTTGGATCGCATCATCGTGGATAAGACAGTCCTTAAGAGTGTGGCTGCGGTAACATCCTACGCACAGGAGCTGGTTGATGGATTGGAGGGCTAAAGATGGCGGTTGATAACATTGATTTAAGCGGAGAGATTAAAGCCTGGAAAGATGCGGCTTACGGCAAGGATGTCAGGGCGGCAAATGTGGCGGCATTTGAGAAGATACAAGGAACTGTGAACGATACGGTGCAGAATGTTAATCAGGCGTCCGAGGATGCTTCTAGCGCATCGCAGAATGCACAGAAAGCGGTTGATGATATCCAGTCCGCGATCGAAACTGCCACAAGCAAAGCGAGTGAGGCGGCCGGAAGTGCAACAGCAGCGGATACCTCGAAGAAAGCGGCGGCAAGTAGCGCAGCGGCAGCGGATAATTCAAAGACACAAGCAGCAGCATCGGCGGCGGAAACAAAAAGGATTGCCGAGGGGTTAGGTGGGTTTGACGGAACAGCTGCTAAAGTCAAGACCGCCGATACATACGGTTTGGTAGTGAGTGCCTTAGGGGAGAGTACCGCACAGGCGCTGATTGATGCGATTGCTAATAAGGTTGTGAATGAGCTTATCAATAGAAATAAGATTGTAAATAATTTGCTGGCAACAGATCCGACCACCGTTTTGGCAGGAACGCAGGGGGCGGCATTAGGAGAAAGATTGACGGCGGCGGAAAAAGCGGTTACTCAGTTAAATAGCGATTTCAATAATATCAATCATACAGGAGTCGAAAGCCTGAATTTTTATAATGACAACGGAAATATTGGAATTATATTTTCTATTAATTCAAGTGAACAATATCAAGTAGTATTTTATATCTCTGGTTCTATTAGATTTTTCCATTATGATGGAAGCAATTGGGCTGGTATATGGGAAGTTACTGCTTAATTATATTAACTATATGAGAGGTAATAATGGGAAACGAATTTGAAAAATGTGAGCATGGATATTATAAAGTGGACTGTGATGGTGATTATTTTGTGCGGTGCTATAACGATGATAAATGCCCGTATAAAAACGTTGTAAGAGACTGCGACGGTGATTATTATTCGATATGCAATAAATATTGAATTCACAATTTAACTGAGTAAATTTTACGAAATCTCTCCAATCTGGTACCTTTAAGGTGTTGGAAAGGAGAGATTTTTATGATCGAAGAATTACTAATGAATGTTGTGAACGCAATGAGTGGTAGCCTGGATGAGGAGCAATTGGATAAACTCCAAAACATCCTCTACATCAATTTTCACAATATAAAAGTCGTGGAGGAAAAGAATGAATTGCAGGCGACCGGAACAGACGGAGATGCCATGAAGATGCGGCTTTTTGTGGCGTCGAAAAAGGTGTCAGGTAGGCAAGACAATACATTGGCTCAGTACATCAGGGAGATCACTAATTGCCGTAATGCGCTGCGGAAAAATTTTGAGGACATAACCACGATGGATCTTAGATGGTACTTTGGTATGCTTCGGGAACGGAACAAAATCAGTATGGTTACGCTGCAGGGGCGGATGCGGTACCTCAATAGTTTTTGGACATTTTTGCAAAAAGAGAATCTTGTTAAAGATAATCCAGTGGCGCGTATCGAATCGCTATGTATTGAGAGCACTATCAAAAAGGCGTTTTCGGCACAGGAGTTGGAAGCACTTCGAATGGCTTGCGTCCGTCCGAGGGATCGGGCACTCATAGAGTTTTTATATGCCACAGGCGTGCGAGTATCGGAGTTGTGTAGTCTAAATGTGGGAGACATAGATTTATACAAGCAGGAGTTTAAAGTGATGGGAAAGGGTAGAAAAGAACGTCATCTGTACATATCGGATGCTGCGTGCTTCCACCTATACCGTTACCTGCGTTGGCGGATGAGTAGAGAGGGACTGACGATGGAAGAGTTGGCAAATAAGCCACTTTTTGTATCAGCCAAGAAGCCATACACTCGCATGACGGTGGCGGGAGTGCAGTATCTTGTAAAGACTCTTGGCAAAAAGGCAGGCGTTGGAAACGTTCATCCGCACCGGTTCCGTCGGACTTTTGCCACGGACCTTCTAAACCGCGGAATGAGAATAGAGGAGGTTATGGTGTTGATGGGGCATACCAAGATTGAGACGACACTGATATACTGCAATATAAAACAGGATAATGTCAGAGAGTCTTATCGTAAATATGCAGCGTAGGTAGGAGAGCGACACTGATTTTTTTAGGCTGGCAGAGATGGCAGCTTTTTTGTTGTACACAAAAATAGGAGAGAGGGGAGGATGGGAGAGTAGGCAACGGCGTGCGGAAAAAATAGGGTAGGTTTTTCACAATTAAATCTTCATTTTAGATATATCCCATCATTTTCACGGG
>ENA-ORVC01002239-ORVC01002239.1-human-gut-metagenome-genome-assembly--contig:-NODE-2239-length-13515-cov-4.409361_pt1 | contig 13515 bp, 9 predicted proteins | sample MGYA00242092_ERZ509234 | MGnify/ENA primary metagenome ERZ509234 (study PRJEB26280, sample SAMEA2338800) | human gut metagenome | biome: human gut; feature: human-associated habitat; material: faeces... | reverse complement strand
GCGGCGGACCGGAAGGCCATCCCCCAGGGCGGCGGCCTGGGCGGGCTCCAGGGCGGCGCTGGACCGGGTGCGGGCGCTCCCGGCGCACAGGGCCGCCCAGGCCGCGGCCCGGGCGGGGGTGTCCATCTCCACATGGAGGCACAGGCCGATGAGCTGCTCAAAGGGCTGGCCCGACACGGAGCGCAGGCGGATGACGGGGGCGCCGTCGCTCCGGACGGCGGCCCGGAGCTCGCCGGTCTCCCGGCGGGCGGTGGTGCCGTACACCGTCACGGGCCAAAGGCCCTCCAGCCCCGCCAGCGCCCCGCCGCACACCTCCGCCAGATCCCGCCACGGGAACACTGTGTCCGGGTAGAACAGCAGCAGCGCCGGGCTGTCCGGCCGCTGGAGCACCACAGGCTCACAGTCAAAGAGCTGTCCCACATCCCGCATCAGGCCCAGCAGCGCCCCAGGGCCTGCCGCGCACCCAGGCCGCAGTCCGGGGAGCCGGTGCTCCCCGGCGGGGCGGTAGGGATACAGCATGGCCTCTCCTCCCCCGCTCATGCTTCGCTCTCCGCCCCGGCCTCCTCGTCGGGCTGGCGGATCATCCGGTAGCCCACGCCGATGTGGGTCTGGATGTACCGGGGGTGGCTGGGATCGGGCTCGATCTTCTTGCGCAGCGTGGCCATAAACACCCGCAGTGAGGGGGTGTCGGAGGGCAGGGCGCTGCTCCAGATCTTGTTGAGAATGTAGTTGTGGGTGAGCACCTTGCCGGTGTTCTGGGCCAGCAGGCACAGCAGCTTGTACTCGATGGGGGTCAGGTGGATCTCCTTCCCGTTCTGGTAGGTGCAGCCGGCGGCGTAGTCGATTTTCAGCCCGCCGTTCTGGTAGATGCTGGCCGCCTCGTCCACCTTCTCGCTGTCGTAGCGCACCCGGCGCAGGGACACCCGCAGCCGGGCCAGCAGCTCCTCCACCGAGAAGGGCTTGGTCAGATAGTCGTCCGCCCCGGCGTCCAGGGCCTCCACCTTGTCGTGATCCTCGCTGCGGGCAGAGATGACAATGATGGGGGTGTTGCTCCAGGTGCGCACCTTCTTGATGATGTCCACGCCGTCCATGTCGGGCAGGCCCAGATCCAGCAGGATCACGTCGGGCCGGCAGGAGGCCGCCTCCAGCACGCCGGAGGCGCCGTTTTTGGCCCGCCGGTACTGGTAGTGCTGGGTCTCCAGGGTGGTGGAAATCAGGTTGCCGATGGCGTTGTCGTCTTCAATGATCAAGATTTGAGGTTTGTTCATCGGTGTTCACCTCCGCAAGTGGTAGTGTAAAGCTGAAGATAGCGCCCTTGGGATAGTTGTCCTCCACGGTGATGGAGCCGCCGTGGGCCTGCACGATGGAGCGGCACAGGGACAGGCCCAGGCCCAGGCCCCGCCGTCCGTCGCCCCGGGCGTTGTTGGCTGTGTAAAACATGTCGAACAGCTTGGCCTTGGCCTCGTCCGAGATGCCGGGGCCGTCGTCGGCGATGCGCACCTCCACGCTCTCTCCCCGCTTCCGGGCGGACACCTGGACATGGGAGCCGGGGGGCGTGTATTTGATGGCGTTGTTGACGATGTTGATGACCACCTGCACGATCAGGCGGGCGTCCATTTTGGCCATGAGCATGTCGTCAGGCAGCTCCACGGTAATGGTGTGCTCCTTGGCCTTCCGGTCCAGGTGGGTCAGGGCCTCCTGGAACACCTCCTCCAGCAGCTCCGGCTCCATCTTCAGACGGATGGTGCCGTTCTCAATGCGGGAGACGGAGAGCAGGTTCTCCACCAGGTTGGCCAGCCACATGGAGTCGTCGTAGATGGAGGTGTAGAGCTGCCGCCGCTTGGCCGCGTCCAGCACGGAGGCGTTCTCCATGAGGATGCCCGCGTTGCCCGAAATGGCGGTCAGCGGGGTGCGCAGATCGTGGGAGATGGCCCGCAGCAGATTGGCCCGCAGGGCCTCCTGCTGGGCCTGCTCCTCCACCCGGTGCTTCTCCTGGCCCAGCAGCTCCTTCTCCAGCACCAGGCCGCACTCGTCCACGATGGCCAGCATCAGGTTTTTCTCAAAGGCGTCAGGCTCCCGGCCCTCCTCGATGGCAATACCCGCCACCGCCAGGGCGCTGCCCTCCCCCCGCACCGCCAGATAGAGGCACTTGGCGTTGGGCAGGGTGTTGGTGGTGGTGCCGGCGTGCTTGTTGTTCTTCTGCACCCAGGAGGCCACCGCCGTCTCGTCAGGGCCCAGGTATGCTCCTGTGTCCACAGTGGGCTCCACAGGGAAGAACCGGGGCTGGCCCAGGGTGCCGTCGGGCAGCACCGGGTAGTACAGGGCCGTCCGCTCCAGCAGCTTGCGCAGCTGTACCGCCATGGCCTCCAGAATGGCCTCCTGGCCCTCCGCCTTCTGGAGGGTCTGGCTGGCCTCCAGAAGCACCTGGGTGCGGTAGGCCTGCCGGGAGGCCAGCCGCGCCTGCCGCTTGATGCGGGTGGTCAGCGAGCTGCTCAGGAAGGCCACCAGGAACATCACCAGGAAGGTGGCCAGATAGCTCTTGTCGTTGAAGTGGAAGGTGAACAGCGGGACGGTAAAGAAGAAATTGAAGATAAGAATGGACAGGATGGAGGCCGCCAGGCTATAGAGCCGCCCGCTGGTGACCATGGCCACCACCAGCACGCCCAACTGGTAGATCATGATGATGTTGGCCTCGCTGAAGTCCAGATAGGCGAAGGCCAGGCCCACCATCGTGCACACCGCCAGGATCACCAGGGTGCGCAGCGCGTCCTTGACGGTGAACCGCTCGCTGAGGTTCCAGCTCTTCCGCGGCGCCCGGTAGGCGGGGTAGGTGTCCGGGATGATGTGGATGTCCAGATCGGGGGCCAGGGCGTTGAGCCGGTCCACCAGGTTTTTGCTCCGCTCCCAAAAGAAGCGCTTGTTATTGCTCCGGCCCAGGACGATTTTAGTCACGCCGCTGGCCCGGGCGTACTCGGCGATCTGGAGGGGGGTGTCGTCGCCGTACACCGTGGCGATGCGGGCCCCCAGCTCCTCCGCCAGGCGCAGGTTGGCCCGCAGGCGGCTGCGGTTGTCGTCGCTCATGTCCTTGAAGTCGGAGGTCTCCACGAACAGGGCGGTGAAGCTGCTGCGGAAGGCCTCCGCCATGCGGGCCGCCGTGCGGATGACATTGGCGTTGGACGGCGCGCCGGACAGGCAGACCAGGATGTGCTCGCTGCTCTTGGCCTTGGTGCCCACCCCGGTGTCCGCCGCCCGGTTGAGCCGGTCTGCGGTGCGCCGCAGGGCGATCTCGCGCAGGGCGGCCAGATTCTTCAGGGTGAAGAAGTGGTCCATGGCCCGGGCCGCCTGGTTGGGCCGGTAGATCTTGCCCTCCTTGAGCCGCTCCAGCAGATCCGCCGGCTCGATGTCCACTACCTCAACCTGGTCGGCGCGGTCAAAGATCCGGTCGGGCAGCCGCTCCGCCACCGCAATGCCGGTGATGGAGGCCACCACGTCATTGAGGCTCTCCAGGTGCTGCACGTTGACGGTGGTGTAGACGCTGATGCCTGCCCGCAGCAGCTCCTTGATATCCTGGTAGCGCTTGCGGTGCCGGCTCCCAGCGGCGTTGGTGTGGGCCAGCTCATCCACCAGGATGAGCTGGGGCTTCCGCGCCAGGGCCCCGTCCAGATCAAACTCCCGCAGCGTGATATTCTTATAGGGGATCTCCTTGTTGGGGAGCTGCTCCAGCCCGTCCAGCAGAGCCAGGGTTTCCGGCCGGACGTGCGGCTCGATGTACCCGGCCACCACGTCCACGCCCATCTCCTTGGCGTGGTGGGCGGCCTCCAGCATGGCGTAGGTCTTGCCCACACCCGCCGCATAACCGAAGAATATCTTCAGCTTTCCCGTTCTGGTCTCCTCTTTCAGCTTGAGCTCCCGCAGCAGTGCGTCCGGATCCGGCCGCTGGTCCGTCATGGTTCCCGCCTCCCCTGCATAAAATTTTACATTATATTATATCACAGCTTTTGTTGGAATTTCGCTGCCTTTTTCACTTTCATATAAAGATTGCGTTAAGATTTCGCCAGGGCATGCGCTCACGCTCCTTTACATATAAATGAAAAAACGGCCTATTTGAGAAGGGAGCGGATTTTTGTATGAAGTGTTTGATCCTGCGGCGCCGGACCCTGACCGTGCTGGCGTGCGCCCTGCTGGCGGCGGCCATGTTTGCCCTGGTCAACGCCCCGGCAGTGGCGGAGGCCTCCGCCACCGACCGGCAGCTTCCCATCTACTGCGTTCAGCGGGACCAGAAGATGCTGGCCATCTCCTTTGACGCCGCCTGGGGCAATGAGGACACCCAGCAGCTCATCGACATCCTGGGAAAATACAACGTAAAGGCCACCTTCTTCGTGGTGGGGGACTGGGTGGACAAATACCCGGAGTCCGTCAAGGCCCTCCACGACGCCGGCCACGAGGTGATGAACCACTCCAACTCCCACGCCCACATGTCTCAGCTCTCCAGCGAGGCGATCGTCGCCGATGTGGAGGCCTGCAACGACAAAATTGAGGCCGTCACCGGCGTGCGCCCCACCCTGATCCGCCCGCCCTACGGAGAATACGACAACAATGTAATTACGTCCATCCGCTCCATCGGGATGGAGCCCATCCAGTGGGACGTGGACAGTCTGGACTGGAAGGATCTCCCCGCCGGGGAGATCACGGAGCGGGTGGTGAGCCGGGTCCAGCCCGGGTCCATCGTTCTCTTCCACAACGCCGCCCTCCATACCCCCGAGGCCCTGCCCGCCATCCTCGAAACCCTGCTACAGGAGGGCTACACCTTCGTCCCCATCTCCGAGTTGATTCTCCCCGGGGAATACAACGTGGACTACACCATCGACCACACCGGCCGCCAGCTTCCGGCGCAGCCATCGTCATCCCCCCGATAAGGGTTCGCTGCCCGGACCTTCACCTGTGCAGCCCCAGCAGAGCCTGGTGCCGCAGATGAGCTATTGATTGCTTCGGGAGCAATGATGTTCTCTTACTCATCGGCCCCAGGATTCCCCGCTGAATGTATGGCGCGCTTTCAGGCGAAAATCGACCGGCGGGAACGGGCGGCCCTTTTATACTGCTGATAAACATACGGTTTTTTACATCTCTTAAGCCAGGCCCCCGGAGCGTTTTGCTCCGGGGGCCTGGCTTTCGCTCGGGCATACGCCGGAGCGAAAGCCCTCCATAACTTTTCTGAAGGTAACCCTTTTGTTTTGGAATTTCTCTCACATGATAAGCTTTGGTATAATGAAATTGCACAAAACAAATCGTATATATTCTTATAAAGATTGGGAGTGTGCCTGCCATGGAAAAGAAAATTGCCGTTTTGCGCGGGGATGGAATTGGTCCGGAAGTCGTCAACGAAAGTATCAAGGTATTGGAGCGGGTCGCACAGAAATTTGGGCACACGTTCCATTATTATGATATAATCGGCGGTGTCGCCGGTCTGGAGGCCTACGGCGATGCCCTGCGTCCGCAGGATTATGAGCTGGGGCGTTCCTGCGACAGCATCCTGTTCGGCTCGGTGGGTGATCCCCGCAAATACACCTTCACCGGCGCCAACGGCACCAAAAAATACCCAAGCCGTAAGGAGGCCGCGGTGAAGGCCCTGGCTTCGTTCCGGCGCGGCATGGAGCTCTTTGCCAATATCCGTCCGGCCAAGGTCTATCCCCAACTGATCCAGGCCTCTCCGCTCAAGGATACGGTGGCCCGGGAACTGGATCTCATTGTTCTGCGGGAGAATACTGCGGGTATCTTCTATGCGGGCAAGTATAGGAAGGAGATCGGCGGCGAACTGACCGCCTGCGATGAGTGCGTCTACACCTGGTCACAGATCGAGCGGCACGCCCGCTGCGCGTTTGACCTGGCCATGGGCCGCAAAAAGCACGTCACGATGGTAAACAAGCCCAACGCCATGGAGACCGGCGTGCTGTGGCAGACGGTATATGAAAAGGTGGCCGAGGAATACCCTGAGGTTCACTATGAGACCATGCTGATTGACGGCTGCGCCGCCCGCCTGGTGAGCAGGCCGGGGTATTTTGACGTAATCGCGGCAGAAAATATGTTCGGCGATATCCTGTCCGACCTGGCCAACAGTGCCGCCGGCTCCATGGGTATTGCCGGCTCCGGCGACATTGGGAGCGAGGGCAAGGGATTATACGAGTGCGCCGGCGGCTCAGCGCCGGACATTGCCGGCCAGAACATTGCCAATCCCATTGCCGAGATCCTCTCTGCGGCACTGATGCTCCGCCTCTCCTTCCATATGACCGTTGAGGCCGACGCGATTGAGGCGGCCATTGTCAAGGTTTTGGACGACGGATACCGCACCGGCGACATTATGACTCCGGGAGGCAAGCGGCTCTCCTGCAGCGACATGGGGGATGCCATATCCGAGGCGATCTGACTGTGGGCCCCGGTGCGGCCTGAAAAAGGGAGGTTCCGCTATGCGCATCGAACAGCTTATCGCATTCGATAAAGTAGTGCAGCACAGCTCCTTCACAAAAGCGGCTAACGAGCTCTACACCACCCAGCCCTCTGTCAGTAAGATGATCGACGCCCTGGAGGACGAGCTGGGGCACCAGCTGCTGCGGCGGACGAGCCGCGGCATCGAGCTCACCGCCTATGGCAAGTGGGTTTACGGGGACGTAAAGATCATTCTTCAAATGGTGAACGGCTGGCAGGAATCCCCCCCTCTGGAGGAGGTCCCCCGGGAGGTACACATACAGAGCACCACCACCATGTGCATTTTCTCTCCGCGGGGTTTATCCCCTGCCTGAAGGACCGGCACCCCGACATCAATCTGCTGCTCCACGAATGCCGGCGCAGCGAGATCATTCACAAAATGGAGGAGAACGGGGTCCACATCGGCCTGCTCCCGATCCGCAAGGAAAATCAGGCGGACTCGACCGCCACCCTGGAGCGGATCCGCAAAAACGGCTGGGACTGCTGCGAGGTGATTGAAGACCCGGAATACCTGTTTCTCGGCTCCGGCCATCCCCTGGCTCTGACAGGGGAAATCACGCCTCAGATGCTTGCGCAGGTGCCCCTTGGCACCTATTCCCACGTAAACGACGACAACTGGCTCCTGTTCGGACACTATTTCAGTGGAGAGGCCGGATTCCGCTGCCACAGCAAGGACGCCATCTTGCAGTATGTGGCGCAGAACAGGTGCGCCGCTATCTTTCCCAGGTTTACCTCCCAGTACGAGTATTTTGTCAGCCAGGGAGCGGTGCAGCCCGTCATGGTTCATGGACTGGATTTCGGACATGCCACCTTCCTGCTGGTCCACCAATCAGGAAAGTCCCTGCTTCGGGAGGAACAGTCGGTGGTGTGTGCGCTGAAGCGATACTTCAAGGATTGCACCTGCAAATAAAAAGGTTGAAAAGCCCCGCCGGTATCCTGTTGGGATACCGGCGGGGCTTTTCACGTATGCTCCAGACCCTGCTGCATCAGAACATGACGTTTGCCATGGGGAAGATCACGGCCAGAATAAGAACCAGGGTGATGCCGCAGCAGACAAGGCCGTATTTCACGGCGTCACTTCCGGGAATCCACTCCTTTTCGCCGTGGACAATGGCCGCAGGAGCACTGGCGGGCGGGGTTGCCATACCCATATTGGTGGCCAGCAGCACACAGACCGCCAGTGCCGCCGGATTGGCGCCGCAGGCGATGCCCACACTGTAGGCGATGGGCGTCAGCATGGCTGCGGTGGCGATGTTATTAGCCACGTTGGTGAGGGCCATACCCACGACACACATTACTGCGGTGAGGACGAGAGGGCTCTTGCCCTGGACCACCGGCGTGATCAGCTCCACCAGCCAGGCCGAGATTCCGGTGGACTCGGCGGCCATGGCATCGGCGATACTCAGAGCGGCGGCCAGGATGAAGATGATGGACCAGCCAATGTTCTTGGAGAACAGTTGGACGGCAGGCATGCCCTCCTTCAGACTGACCATGATATAGACGCCGACAGCGCCCAGCAGGATGCCGGTGGCGCCCACATTGTTCAGCACCGTACTGACAATAAAGGTCTTGGGCACGAAGGAGGGGAACAGCAGCAGGACGATCACGGCCACAAAGAAGACCATGATAAATTTCTGATACCGGCTCAGCTTGGGCAGCTCTTCCATGGATTTGTTGCTGGAGGCAATTACGCTGACATCGCACCGGAGGACAAATTTCATCAGCACCAGCAGCAGGGCCATGGTAATAGCGGTGATGACGACCACGATCGCCAGATAGGGGACAAGCGCGATGGAGTCGCCGCCGGACATCTGGGTATAGCTGGAGAACACCACGGCGGGCAGAGACTTGAACGGCAGCAGCATGTAGAAGGAGCAGCCCACACAGATTGTGCCCACCAGGGTGATAGAGGCCCACTTGCTGCCGGGCTTAACGCCGTAGAGGCGGCAGATCTCCTTGATCAGGGGGAAAATTACCATGGTGGCCGCAGCGCAGGAAACCATGATGACCAGCGCGCACATGGCTAAGAAGATCATCAGGGTCAGCAGATATGGCCTGCCCTGCACAACCTTGCGGCTGACGATCCAGCGCGCGATATACTCAGTGATACCGGCGGCGCTGATGATGTTGGTAAAGGCGAAGAAGAAGAACAGCAGCAGGACAGTGGAATTGCCGAAGCCATCCCTCAGGACGGCGGGTACGGTGGAGTAGCTGCTCAGGCCCAGGAAAAGCAGGCCGAAAATGCTGGGCCAGAAGGAGTCGTTGGCGATCAGCCAGCCATAGAGCATCCCCAGGAAGATACCGATCACCTCCACCCCGAGAGGGGTCAGCGGCTCCGCGGCGGGGACAAACTTGAAACAGACCATGATTGCCAGGGATATCAGGATGTGGATCACCTTGATCGGAGTGAGATTGGTCAATCCTTGCTGTGCATTCAGTTGCGTACTCACATTTGAGACCTCCCTTGAAAGTTGTATTTATCTCAGGCTGGACTCACACACGCTCCAGCTCCAAGATTCTGCGGGCGTTGCCGGCCAGGAAAGCGGGCTGGGCCTCGGGTCTCAGGCGCCCCTCCAGGAAGTAGTCCACCGCCTCCCGCAGGGAGACATAGGGGTAGGCGGAACCAAAGAGCATCTGATCCCGCAGGATATAGTTCGCCGCAGCCAGGTACTCTCCGCTTCCCGGGCCGTTGAACTGGTACAAATCCGGCAGCAGATAGGCATTTTTATAGCGATACGCCACGTGAATGGCCTCCGTCACCCAGGGCCAGCCTCCGTGGGAGAGGATGATGTTCAATTTGGGAAACGCCTTGGCCACCCGCTCGGCGTGCTCCGGCTTGGAGTACTCGATGTCCGGGCCGCAGTTGGAGCCCACCATGAGCATGACGGGGACACCCAGCGCCTGGCAGCGCTCATAGAGCGGAAAAATCCGTTCATCCTCCACGAACATGGGGGTCTTGGTCAGTCCCGGTTCCATGACGATGCCCCGCAGGCCCTCGCCTACGACGTACCGCTCCAGCTCCTCCATGGCCTCCGGCCCGTCGCTGGGATCCACCCCCGCCATGCCGGTAAACCGCCCGGGGTAGGCGTGGATCAGGTCCACGATATCCTGATTGTCCACAACGCCGATGTGAGGAAGTACCTTGCGTCCGGCCAGCACCGCCATGCCGATGCCCGCCCGGTCCATTTCCGTTAAAGATGCCTCCATATCCCTGGCAGCCACAGCCGGGGACTGGTTCATACCGAACGCCTCGGAACAGCGCTTTGCCCGCTCCAGATCCCGGTACATAATGGTCTCCCGGTAGCTGCCATAGGGCGGACGGTAACGAAAATCAATGATATCCATGAAAATCACTCCTGTCCCGGCCGCAGGCCCAACTCAGCCCGCAGCTCGTCGTTGAGGCGCCTTACCGCCCCCCTGTCCGGCGGCTCCAGTCCGGCCAGTGGATAGCTCCGGCCCAGCTGGCGGTATTTTCCCTCCCCCCAGTTGTGATAGGGGAGCAGCTGGTAGTCGGCCAGCGATGGGAGCCTCCGCAGGAACTGCACGATTTCGGACAACTGTTCCCGGCCGTCGTTGACGCCGGGGATCAGAGGGGTGCGCACCCGGAGGGGCAAATCAGGGAATTCCCGGGAGAGCGCCATCAGGTTGTCCAGAATCCGCCGATTGTCCACCCCGGTGTACCGCCTGTGTACCTCCGAAGCCATACATTTGAGATCAAAAAAGATAAGCTGGCAAAAGGGCGCGGCCTTCTGGAACGCCTCAAAGGGCACGTATCCACAGGTCTCCAGGGCCGTTCCCACCCCCTCCTCCCGGAACCGTTGCAGCAGCTCGGCAGCAAAATCGGGCTGAGCCAGAGGCTCACCTCCGCTGAGCGTCACACCGCCTTCGGCGCGCCAGCTCATGTGCTGGGCCATCACCCGCTCCACCAGGGTCCTGGCGTCAAGCGCTTCACCGATCCGGCTCAGCGCGCCGGAGCAGCAGGCCCGGGCACAGGCAAAGCAGCTCCGGCAGGCGGCGCGGTCCACCTGAATCCGGCCGCCGACCGCCACGGCGGCAGCCCCGGTGGGGCACGCAGCCGTGCAGGCCCGGCAGCCGATGCATTTGGAAGGGCGGCAGCTCAACTCAGGCTCCGCATGCTGTGACTCCGGATTGGCGCACCACTCGCACCGGAGCGGGCAGCCCTTTAGAAAAATCAGGTCCCGCATGCCGGGGCCGTCGTGGAGGCTGAAGCGCTGCACATTGAAGATGGTTCCCACTGCGGATCGGCTCATGCTGCCCCACCTCCCTCCTGCGGATGGTTTATTCGGTGCACATGCTGGTGTGCTCGGTACGGTTGATAATCTCCGTCTGCAGCTTCTCGCTCAAGTCGGTGAAGTAGGCGCAGTAGCCTGCCACACGCACCACCAGGTTGCGGTATTTGTCCGGGTCCTTCTGCGCGGCCAGCAGGGTCTCCCGGTTGACGACGTTGAACTGAATGTGCCACAGTTTCAGATCCACAAAGGTGCGGATGATCTGGATAAAGTTCTGAATACCGCTCTCCCCCTCCAGGAATGCGGGAGACAGCTTGATGTTCAGCAGGCGCTGCATCGTCAGGTCGTGGGCATGGCTGTTGATGGCCGCCACGGCGTTAAGCGTGGTGATGGGGCCGTTCTCATCGGTGCCCTGGGTGGGGGAGATTCCCTCGGACAGGGCCACGCCCGCCCTGCGTCCGTTGGGTGTGGCAATGGTCTTGCCGCCCAGGGCCACGTGGGAGGCCACCGGCACAAACTTCAGGTGCTTCTGTCCGCCGTGCATGGTGCGGTGGCGGACAATGACGTTCTGCATCATGGCGTCAAACCGGCGGGCCAGCTCCAGGGCGTGCTGGTCGCCGTTGGCAAACTTGGGTGCGCTGAGCAGCTTCTGGCGCATGGGCTCATAGCCCTCAAAGTTGGCGTTTACCGCCTGGCGGACCTGCTCCAGGGTGAATTCCCTGCCCCGGAATACGAACTCATCCAGGGCGGAGAGCGATTCGATCAGGGTGCCGATGCCAATGACATTTACCGCACCGTTGTCGATATACAGGCCGTAGTCCCTGTCACAGGGCTGGTGCAGATCCTTCATGTTGATCCGCCCCGCCTCGCTGAGGGCGGAGGTAAACGGGCAGGCCAGCTTCAGGGCGTTGCTCTGCTCCAGGGTGCCGGTGCGCTTCATGATGTGGCGCACAAAGAAGGTAAACGCCGCCTCCAGGTTGACCATCAGATCGTCCATGTTCTGAATCTGTCCGGCGGGGATGGGCGTATCCAGGAATTTCTCGTACTTCCCGTCCCCGAAGTGAACCCAGCCGTCGCTCATGGCCATCTCCAGGACGGCGGTGATGTTCAGGTTGCACACCGCGGCCAGGTAAGTCTCATAGTCGGGCAGGCGGCCCCCGCAGCAGCCACAGGCGGCATAGTCGCGGGCAATGTGCAGCGGCACGCCGGCGGCGATGTAGTGGGTGATAAACTCCTCGTCGTTGAAGAACTTGGGGCAGCCGTATCCCACCTTCACCACCTCGGCGGCGGCCCGGAGCAGCTTATCCGGGGTATTGGCGTGAACCCGCAGGCTGACATCGGGATACTGGAAGGGGAACTCCTTCTTGGAGCGGAGGATGAGGTAGGTCAGTGGATTGGTGGCGTCCCGGCCGTCAGGGGTCAGGCCGCCCAGGGAAAGGGCCTCAAAGTGGGTGTAGCCCTCGTGGCCGCCCGCCGTGCTCTTGCCCTGGTAGGGAACCACCTCGCCCACCTTGATGAACATGCATTCCAGAATCTCCATGGCCCGCTCCTCCGTGAGGGTGCCGTCCTCCAGGCCCGCCTTGTAGAGGGGGTAGAGATACTGGTCCAGTCGGCCCAGACCCACGCCGCCGCCGTTCATGTTCTCCAGCCGGTAGCCCACCTGAAGGAACCACTGGGCCTGCACCGCCTCATAGAAGTTCCGGGCGGGGTGCTCGGGCACATGGCGGCAGATCTCCGCGATGGTCTCCAGCTCGGCCCGGCGTACCGGGTCGCTCTCCTCCGCGGCCATCGCCTCGGCCCTGTCCGCATAGCGGTGGGCATATGTAATCATGGCCTTGCAGGAGAGAATTGCGGCGTCCAGATAGTAGATCTTGTCCATCTGGTTGTGCAGCAGGTTGCCCTCGATGCCCGCCTTCTTCTCCTCCAGCTCGCGGATGATGCTCTCCAGGCCCTCCCTGATTACCTTTTCATAGGAGCCGGTCCAGCTCAGTGTGTGGGCGTTGTTGGCCTCGTCGAAGATGAGGCCCTGGGTGGCATACTCCTCGTCGCCGTAGATCACCCTGCGGGTCTCCCTGGGGAGCATGTTCAGATAGAGCTCATGGGAGGTCTTGCCCTTCCAGTACGGAACCACCTCGTTGAGAACGGTATCCACCTCCGCCTGGGTCATGGCGTAGCCCGCCTTGCCCTCCGCCTTGAGGATCTTGGGCAGATCACGCGGGAACTGGCCGCCCCGGGTCTCAGGATATAGCACACAGTAGCGGCCCGGACCGCCGGCCGTGCCGACAATGAGCTCATGGGGCTGGATCACCACTTCTATGTGCTCCATCATGTACTGGATGGCCAGCGCGGTGCGGAGCACCTGGGGATAGGCCTCCGTCTGCATCATGGACTGCGTAAAGAGCACCGCTCGCTGGATATCCACCCGGGGCTTCCGGCCGTAAAAGCGGTCCTCCATGATCCTGTTGATGCGCGGCCGCGGAGCGGAGAGCTGCCGGCCATCCTGAATCCGCTGCTCCAAGTCGGTCATTACGGCGGTGTGTGCGTTTGCACTCATAGAACGTCCCTCCTATGTGGCTGCCATACTGTCTAAATTCTCCAGTTTTACAGCGCTGAACAGCCCTATTTCTGTACTTATCATAAACGACATGGCTCTCAGAAACAAATTCACAGTTTTCACCGCCCCATTCCAGAAGGTTATCCTTTATTTGCGTACCTTTTGCATGGAAACCATTGGACGCATATCAGTTCTCCAGAATGCAAAAAGGGCGTGCGCCGCAGCTAAGCT
>ENA-ORVC01002235-ORVC01002235.1-human-gut-metagenome-genome-assembly--contig:-NODE-2235-length-13551-cov-4.139967_pt1 | contig 13551 bp, 10 predicted proteins | sample MGYA00242092_ERZ509234 | MGnify/ENA primary metagenome ERZ509234 (study PRJEB26280, sample SAMEA2338800) | human gut metagenome | biome: human gut; feature: human-associated habitat; material: faeces... | reverse complement strand
CCGGCGGGCCTCCCGGCCCAGGGCGGAGCGGAGGGCAAAGCCCAGCCGCCGCCAGGGGAGCAGATCCATCCGGATGGTGAGCAGGACGCCGGTCCCCAGCAGCAGGGCCAGAGTCCCGGGGCCCCAGAGGGCGGTGTTGACAGCTTGCAGCATGGCGGAGACCTCCTTTGCCCTATACGCTATGCAGCCGCGGCGGAAACATGCCGCACTTTCTGCCGGCGGATGAAAAAAGGGCGCCCGCACAGCTGCGGACACCCTTTGGAGAGAGCTTTTTGGTATGGTTAGGATCAGGCCTCGTGATCGACAGCGTACATGTGGGCGATCAGGTCCAGGAGCTTGTTGGAATAGCCCCACTCGTTGTCGTACCAGGCGATGAGCTTGACGAAGTCGTTGTCCAGCATGATGCCTGCTGTCTCGTCGAAGATGCAGGTCTCGGTGAAGCCCGTCAGGTCCGAGGAGACCACCTGATCGGTGGTGCAGGTGATGATGCCCTTCATGCTGTTTTTGGAGGCGTTCTCCAGAGCCACGCAGACATCGTGATAGGTGGCGGGCTGGATCAGCCGGGCGGTCAGGTCCACCACAGAGACGTCGTTGGTGGGGACCCGGAAGCTCATGCCGGTCATGCGGCCCTTGAGCTCGGGGATGACCTCGCCCACGGCCTTGGCCGCGCCGGTGGTGGTCGGGATCATCGACATGGCGGCGGCGCGGGCGCGGCGGATATCCTTCTGGGAACCGTCGAGGATGCGCTGGCTCATGGTGTAGGAATGGATCGTGGTCATCAGGCCGTGCTCGATGCCGAAGGTGTCGTTCAGCACCTTGGCGACCGGGGCGAGACAGTTCGTCGTACAGGAGGCGGAGGAAACCACGTCGTGCTTGGCGGGATCATAGAGGCCGTCGTTCACGCCCATCACGATGGTGATGTCGGCGTCGGATACGGGGGCGCTCATGATGACCTTCTTCGCGCCGCAGGCCATGTGCTCGGCGAGCCCGGCGCGCTTCTTGATGGTCCCGGTGGATTCCACCACCAGATCCACGCCGTAGTCCTTCCACTGCCATTCGTTGGGCTTGCAGCGGGTCACGGCGATGTGCGTGCCGTTGATGATGATGCCGTTTTCGTCATGGCCCACCGTGCCCTTGAAAGTGTGGTGGACGGAATCGTATTTGAAGAGATGGGCCAGAGAAGCGTTGTCCGCGCGGGCATTGATCACCACGGGGAATTCGTTGCGCTCAGCCATAAGGCGGACAAGATAACGACCGATGCGGCCGAAGCCGTTGATTCCGATGCGAGCCATTGGGGTACTCCTTCGATACGCGAAAAGGTTTGCGGCACAATCCTGATGCGCCCGACGCCCGGGCCGGCGCGTCCGCATAAGGAAAGGCGGAACGCCGTATGAAACAAAGGGGAGGCAACCGCGTTACAAGCCAGTGTACCTCCCCCATGTGACAATTGATTTACGCCTTGCCGGAACAACCCAGCACATGCTTGATCTTGTGCTGGACCATGTCCTTCACGGCCTGCCGCGCGGGCTTCAGGTAGCCGCGCGGATCGAATTCCTCAGGATGCTCGGCGAGCTGCTTGCGGATGGAGGCCGTCATGGCCAGCCGGATATCCGTATCGATGTTGATTTTGCAGATGGCCATACCGGCGGCCTTGCGGAGCAGTTCTTCGGGCACGCCCGCCGCCCCGGCGACCTTCCCGCCGTAGGTATTGCACATTTCCACAAATTCCTGCGGAACGCTGGAAGCGCCGTGCAGGACGAGCGGGTAACCGGGCATCAGGCTGCCGATCTTTTCGAGGCGTTCGAAGTCGAGCTTGGCTTCACCCTTGAATTTGTACGCGCCGTGGCTGGTGCCGATAGCGATGGCGAGCGAGTCGCAGCCGGAACGCTCCACGAACTCCACGGCCTGATCGGGATCGGTATAGATGCTGTGCTCGGAAGAGACGTCTTCCTCAACCCCGGCAAGGCGGCCCAGCTCGGCTTCCACCCAGACGCCGTGGGCGTGGGCGTATTCCACGACCCGTTTGGTCACGGCGATATTGTCTTCGAAGGAGTGGTGCGAACCGTCGATCATCACGGAGGTGAAGCCGCCGTCCACGCAGGCCTTGCAGATGTCGAAATCCGCGCCGTGGTCCAGATGGAGCACAACCGGAAGATCCGCTTCCAGCAGACCGGCCTCAATAAGCTTCACAATATAATTCTGTCCCGCATATTTGCGGGCTCCGGCGGAAACCTGAAGGATAAGCGGGGCCTTTTCCTCGGTTCCTGCCTCCATGATCCCCTGAATGATTTCCATGTTGTTGACGTTGAAGGCGCCGATGGCATAACCTTCTTTGTAGGCCCGTTCAAACATGGCTCTGGGAGAGGTAAGCGGCATAGTTGCTCCTCGCCTCAGCCTTGCGGCTGCGATTGGGATGGTGAAATAAGGCGGCTCCCGCACCGGAAGACCGCAGCGGCGACTCCGCCACACATATTGATGGTCCTATTGTAGCCTATTTCCCGAAGGATTGGAACTAGACGCCGAACCGCTCCTGCAAGCGGCCGAGCAGTTCCCGGTCCGTCCGATCCACCTGAAGCGGCGTGACAGCCACCCAGTTGCCTTCCATCAGGGCGATGTCCGTATCGTCGCCCCCGCTGTCCCGCTTGAGGAAATCGGCGATCCACCAGTAGGGACGCCCGGCGGGGTCCTCGCGGCGTTCGTAGTTCTCGGCCCAGCGGCTCTCGGCCATGCGTGCGGCCCGGATGCCCTTGATCTCGGCGACGCGGCAGCGCGGATAGTTGACGTTCAGGACTTTCCCGGCGCAACAGCGCCAGTCCACGGCATCCACCAGCGAGGCGGCGTGACGGGCCAGCGCCTGCGGCGGCTCAAGCTCGGGACGCGGACGCGAGAAGGCCACGGCGGGCAGCCCGCGCAGGGCGGCTTCGGTCGCCGCGCCAACGGTCCCGCTGTAAAAGACGTCCACACCCTTGTTCGCGCCGTTGTTGATGCCCACGACGACCAAATCCGGCGGCTGCGGCAGGAGCGTGGTCAGGGCGAGCTTCACGCAGTCCACGGGCGTCCCCGCGACCGCCGTGCCGCTGAAGCCGGGCTCTTGCACCTGGTACAGGCGCAAGGGATTGTGCAGGGTGACGGAACAGCCCACGCCCGACTGCTCCGTGAGCGGGGCGACCACGTCAAGCTCATGCCCGGCCTCGCACAGCGCGTCGTGCAGCGCGCGGAGACACGGGGAGTGGATGCCGTCATCGTTGGAAAGCAAGATACGCACGCAACCTCCCGAAACAGCAAAAACAGTTTTCCCATAGGAAACAGACGGAAAGCCGGAGCCTGGACGGCCCGCAGGCTTTCTGTTGACAACACAGGCGAAAACGGGTGAACTCCCGCCAAACATTCCGACTGTACGGCGATGCTTTCCGCACGGAAAGCCAATCGCACAGTTTTTTATTGTAGGTTGAATATGCAGAAAATACAATCCGCGCCCGACCGCCGGTGGGCCAAAGACGTGGCTCCCGGCGACGAAATCAGAGCGCTGTACCTCATCGGCTCGGCGTCGCAGCTGCAAGCCAAGAACGGCCCGTTCTGGCGCATTGAACTGAAAGACGCCTCCGGAGATCTTGAGGCCCGGATATGGAGCCCCCTCAGCCAGCAGTTTGCGGAGATCCCTTCCGGCGTCATCGCCGAAGTGGAAGGCCGCGCCGAAAGCTTCCGCGACAAATTGCAGGTGAATGTCAACGCGCTGCGCGTGCTCTCCCCGGAAGAAACGGCTTCGGTGGATACATCCGCCTTCATGGCCTCCAGCAGCCGCCCGCCGCAGGAGATGCTCGACGAGCTCGAAGCCCTCTGCCGCAAGGAATTCACGTACAAGCCGTGGCGCAAGTTCATCCTGTCCGTCCTTGAGGACGAGGCCATCCGCGTCCCGCTGCTCACCGCCCCCGCCGCCAAGAGCGTACACCATGCATGGGTCGGCGGGCTGCTTGAACATACGCTTTCGGTGGCGACGCTGTGCCTGCGCTTCTGCGACCATTACCCGGATCTGGATCGCCAGACGCTGCTCGCCGGAGCCATTTGCCACGATCTCGGCAAAATATGGGAATTCTCCGGCGGCCTTGCCAACGACTACACCGACGCCGGGCGGCTGGTCGGGCACATCAATCTGTGCCTCGGAAAGCTTGACCGCCATCTCGCCAAATCCGGGCTCGACGAGGAGCTGATCCTCCATTTCCAGCACCTCATTCTAAGCCATCACGGGCTGTACGAATACGGTTCGCCGCGCCTGCCGCAAACGGCCGAAGCCTTCGCCCTGCACTACGCGGACAACATCGACGCCAAGATCACCCAGAGCCGGAGCCTGTTCGGGGAACTCGAAGACGGCGAAAGCGGCTGGTCGCCCTACCAGAAATCGCTGGAGCGCCAATTGTTCCAGGCCCCCAAGACCCCGGAAGCCGAATCGCGCAAGCCCCACACTTCAAAGCGCACGGCGGCGGAACCCGAAGCCCCAAGGTTGAACCAGTGTTCATTACTCTAGAAGGCATTGAGGGCTCGGGCAAAACCACGCTCATTGAGAACCTCGCCGACGTGTTCCGCACCCTGAACCATGAGGTGCTGGTGACGCGCGAGCCCGGCGGGTGCGCGCTGGGCCGGGAGTTGCGCCAGATGCTCCTGAATCCGGAAACGGAAATCTGCCCTGAGGCGGAACTGTTCCTGTTCCTCGCGGACCGGGCGCAGCACGTCGCGGAGGTCATCCGCCCGGCGCTGAAACGCGGCGAGGTGGTGCTCTGCGACCGCTACGCGGACTCCACCGTGGTCTATCAGGGCTACGGGCGCGGCCTCGACATCGAAAAACTGCGCTCGCTCAACGATGTGGCCATCGGCGGCCTCTGGCCCGACAGGACCTTTGTGCTCGACATGGACCCCGCCGATGCGCTGAAACGCGCCCGCCGCCGCAACGCGGAGCTGGGCCTCTCCGAAAAAGAGGGGCGTTTCGAAGCCGAGCAGATGCCTTTCCACACCCGCATCCGGGAAGGGTTCAAGCTCTGGGCCGCCCACAACACCAAGCGCATCGTCGTCCTCGACGCCGCCGATTCTCCGGAAGGCCTCATGCATCAGGCTCTGGCGAATATCGATATGTTTGAATAAAATGTGGGGAGGGGGAAGAAGAACGTTCTGAAGAAGGGGGGAGTCCCCCACGTTTTCCTTCCCCTCCACATCCCTCCCCTTTCCTTTCAAAGACTTTTGTATGGGGCGCTGGCGGGTTCGGGCCGGTGGATTCTTTCCTTTCCGGCCGGCGTCCCCTGTTTTGTGCCCAAAAAAGAGAAGCTATGCGAAATGTGACGATATTTACGGACGGCTCATGCCTCGGCAACCCCGGTCGCGGAGGCTGGGGCTGCATCCTGCGCTGCGAAGGGCATGAAAAGGAACTCTCCGGCGGCTACGCGCACACCACGAACAACCGTATGGAAATCATGGCGGCCATCGCGGGGCTCGAAGAGTTGAAAGAGCCGTGCGCGGTCACGCTGTACACGGACTCTCAGTACCTGCGCCATGCCGTGGAAAAAAAATGGCTCGCGGGCTGGCGGAAAAACGGCTGGAAGACCGCCGCCAAGAAACCGGTCAAGAACCGCGATCTCTGGGAGCGCCTGCAAGTCCAGCTCGACCGCCACAGCGTCACGCTGGAATGGGTGCGCGGGCACAACGGCCATGCCGAGAACGAACGCTGCGATGAGCTTGCCCGCAGCCAGTCCGCCCGCCACGACTTGCCGGAAGACACGGGGTACGAGCCGGAATAAAACGTTTTGACGCTGAAAGAGGCATCGCTTCAAAAGGGGTTCACCCTGGCTTTGTTGGTACGGCGGCTCTTCCATTTTCAGGGCGATGTTTCCAATGCCTGTTGCATCTCTTCGCCGCTCCGAAAGCGCCGCCACACAATATCCTTGCCGATTGAATGCCCGTAAAAATGCTGGGGGCACTTTTTCAAAGGTCCCCTCAGATTTTTTTCTTCTCCGGCCTCTTTATCATAAACGGACAGAAAACGCGGCGATCCCGCGAAATGCTCTTTTCTTCACGTAAAGGTAGCCCTTGCCAGACAAAACGATTCCTGCTATGGATGACGACCTGCAGAATATGCGGGAAATTGATGTGGCCTGGAGGCTGTTTAATGGAAACCATGGAAAACCACGGTATGGACGCGGAATTTAATTTTGAAAGCGCGCTGGAAGACTACCTCAGCACCGACTTTGGTGATCTCGAGGAAGGAACCATCGTCAAGGGCGAAATTGTCCGCGTGGATGACGACAATGTGCTTGTTGACGTGAATTTCAAATCGGAAGGTCAGATCCCCACCGCCGAATTCCGGGATGCCGAAGGCAATCTCGTTGTGAAGGTGGGCGACCGTGTGGACGTCTTCGTCGCTCGCAAGAACGAACAGGAAGGCACCATCACCCTGTCCTTCGAAAAAGCAAAGCGGATGCAGCTCTTCGATCAGCTCGAAGACGTGCAGGAAAAGAACGGCGTCATCAAGGGCCGTATCATGCGCCGCATCAAGGGCGGTTACACTGTGGATCTGGGCGGCGTGGAAGCGTTCCTCCCCGGTTCCCATGTGGACCTGCGCCCCGTGCCGGACATGGACGCTCTGGTGAACCAGGAATACGAATTCCGCGTGCTGAAGATCAACCGCCGTCGCAGCAACGTCATCGTGTCCCGCCGTGTGCTGCTTGAAGAAGAACGCGACTCCAAGCGTCAGGATCTCCTCCAGACCCTCGCCGAAGGTCAGGTCGTTACCGGTAAGGCCAAGAACATCACCGAATACGGCGTGTTCGTGGACCTCGGCGGCCTCGACGGTCTCCTTCACATCACCGATATGTCTTGGAAGCGTATCCGCCATCCTCGCGAAATGGTTACGCTTGGTCAGGATCTCGAACTCAAGGTGCTCTCCTTCGACAAGGACAACCAGAAGGTTTCCCTCGGCCTCAAGCAGCTCGTGCCCGATCCGTGGCAGGACATCACCGCCCGCTTCCCCGAAGCTTCCCGCCACAACGGCAAGGTGACCAACCTTGTTGATTACGGCGCGTTCGTCGAGCTGGAACCCGGCGTCGAGGGCCTCGTGCACATCTCCGAAATGTCCTGGACCCGCAAGCTCCGCCATCCTTCCCAGATGGTCCGTCAGGGCGACGAAGTTGAAGTCGTCATCCTCGGCGTCGATCCCGAGAAGAAGCGCATCTCCCTCGGCATGAAGCAGATCAAGCCGAATCCGTGGGAACTCGTGGGCGAAAAGTACCCCGAAGGCACCATCCTTGAAGGCGTCATCAAGAACATCACCGAATTCGGCATGTTCATCGGCATCGAAGACGGCATCGACGGCCTCATCCATGTGTCCGACATCAGCTGGACCAAGAAGATCCGTCATCCCAACGAGCTCTTCAAGGTCGGCGACACCGTGCAGGCCAAGGTGCTGACCGTGGATCAGGAAAGCGAAAAGTTCACCCTCGGCATCAAGCAGCTGACCGAAGATCCGTGGACCAACGTTCCCACCGCCTACCCCGTGGGCGGCCTCGTGAAGGGCATCATCACGAACATCACCGATTTCGGCCTGTTCGTTGAAGTGGAAGAAGGCATCGAAGGCCTCGTCCACGTGTCCGAACTGAGCAACAAGAAGGTAAAGACCCCCGCCGAACTGTACAAGGAAGGCGAGGAAATCCAGGCCAAGATCATTCACGTCAGCGCTGAAGATCGCCGCCTCGGCCTCTCCATCAAGCAGCTCAAGGACGAGGAAGAACGCAAGAAGCCCCGCGAATACAGCCGTTCCGGCCCCGAAGCCGGCCAGAGCCTCGGCGACCTCCTCAAGCAGAAGTTTGAAGAGTCCGAAAACTAGGCCGCTCGCGGCTTAGCCGACAGCAAATAAAAGAAGCCCGGCGCCTCATGGTGCCGGGCTTCTTCTTTCCCGGGGAAGACACCGGAAAGCGGTTTGTGCGTCTCCCTGCAAAACAGATGCGCCCCCGATCTTCCTTCCCGCGAGTCGGCTTGGGGGAGAAAACGGTGCCCGCGCCCTTCCCTCAGATCTCTTCCATAATCCGATCTTCCGGCACCTCATACAGCACCAGCGCATGGTTCCGCTTGAGGGTTTCGCGCGACAGCAGGTTGCCGCTCCTCTTGTCCACGCACTCGCGGACGATGACATTGTTCCGGTATACCCGATCGCCTTCCCGGACAAAGGCTTCTTCCTCGCTTCTGATGTGCCATGACAACGCCAGCTCCGCGTCGGCGCGCAGCTCTCCGCACAGATGCGTATCCGTCGTCCAGACGAGAAGCTGGAACGTCGTCCCCGTCGGGTTCTGAAAGCGGTAATCCAGATAGTTGTAGGAAATGGACGTGCCGATCCCGAAAGGGATCTGCCTTCCGCAGTCGGGGAACAGATCAACCCCATCATGATGGTGGTACTCCACGATACGCAAAGGGGAATGGAGCACCAGCCAGTGCAGCAGGTTGGTGAACTGGCACAATCCGCCGCCGATGCCCTGAGACGGCTGCCCACGCTTGATCATGAGCCCTTCGCGGTAGCCCTTCCGCGCCGAGGTCGCTCCCACGAGCCGCCAGAACGAAAAGACTTCGCCCGGCCTGATGAGCACGCCCGACACTTTCGGCGCGGCAAGCCGCAAATTGACGGCCTTGTTTTCTTGGAGCCGCATGTCCACGTTGCCGAGCCGCCGCCGGATGAGCGAGGCATGGCGATATGCCAGTACCGGAAGCGGCTCTTCCCGCCGCGACCGGGCAAAGGGGCTGGAGCAGCGCAAATCCTGCAAATGCCGGAATGCAATGCCCTTCCAGCGCGAAAGCTCGTATGTAAGCGGGCACAGATCACAAAACAGCTTACGCGCCATCGCCCGCCGCCTCCCTGATCCGCGCCTGGGGCAGCATCTCCGCAATATCCGTCGCCGAGTTGCCGCGCTGGGGGAAGGCCTCACGCAGCAGCCTGCCCGCCCGCGCGTGGAGGTGGACGCCCATGCACGCGGCAAGAAAACTGGAGCTTTCGCAGACCTCGGAAGGATGCGCGGCGGTCTGCGCCATCAGCGTGCCGAGGCAACCGGAAAGGACATCCCCTGAGCCTCCCACAGCCAGATTGGGCTCCGCGTAGGGGGCGATGGTCACGGGCTGGCCCTCCGTGCCGATGAGCGTCCCCGCGCCCTTGAGAATCCACACGGAAGGGGCCAGACGCCGTAGCCCCGCCAGCGCCGCGAAGCGGTCCGCCTGCACCAGCGCGGGCGTCGTATGCAGCAGGGTTGCGGCCTCGCCGGGATGCGGGGTCAGCACGTCACAGGCCCGCAGGGAAGACAACGCCTCGGGATGCATGGCGAGCGCGTGCAGCGCGTCCGCGTCCACCACGGCGGACGGGCGCGAGGGGCACATCAACAGGGCCTGCACGAATGCCGCCGTTTCCGGCTCGCGCCCGATGCCCGGCCCCAGCGCCATCGCCCCGCACTGGCGCAGGAACGGCAGAAGCTCCTCAAGCAATGCCGGGCTCCACCGCACGTTCCCCGCAGGGCCGAGGGCACGGGTCATGATGTCCGGGCAGTCCGCCTTGATGTCCCGGCACAAACCGTGCGGAGCGGCGACGCTGATCAGCCCGCCTCCGGCACGCAAGGCGGCCCGGGCGGCCAGATGCGGCGCGCCCGTAAGCCCTTCCGAACCGCCCACGATCAAAATGGCCCCGGCGGTCCCCTTGTGCCACCCCGGAGCGGCTTCCGGAAAAGCTCCGGCAATGGCTTTCGTGATCATCTGATAGGAAGCGGGATGCTCCCTCCGCGCCACGGCCGGAATGCCGATGGGCCGGATGTGCAGCCTGCCCGTGTACGGCGCGGCTTCCGGCAGGACAAGGCCGGGCTTCGCCGCCTCGAAGGTCACTGTGGCGTGCGCGCGCACGGCGACGGGGCACGGACGCCCGGTCAATCCGGAAAGGCCGGACGGGATATCCAGAGAAAAAATGAAGGCCCGTTGCGCCAGCGCGTTGATCCGGCCCACCAGCCCAAGCTCCAGCGGCCTGAGGCTGCCGGAAAAGCCCGTGCCGAGTATCCCGTCCACGACGATGTCCGGGCCGCCCCGCTCGCAAACGGAAGCGTCGGCATACACATCCCACGGCGTATTGCGGTATTTTTCGGGCCAGCCCGCAGCCGGGGCAAACGCCACGCCGCAACGCCGGGCCAGCCGCACATGCTGCCCCGTCACGCCCCGGTAGGCCCCCAAAGGCCGGGTATGCAGCACAAGCACCTCGGCGCCTCCGTCGTGCAGATGCCGGGCAAGACAAGCGGCGTCCCCGCCGTTGTTGCCGCCGCCCATGAACAACAGGACGCGCTTGCCCGGCATCTGGCCTGTTTCAGCCGAAAGCACATGCAGGGCCTCGCGGGAGGCGTTTTCCATCAGCAACAGTTCGGGCAAGCCCAAATCAATGGCGGCCCGATCCCAGCCGGACATTTCCGCCGGAGAGGGAAGCGGTGCGAACATACGAAAACCTCCCGAAGGCCCGGCTGCCATAAAAGAACGCGCGGGCCGTTTTTCCTTCTGTCTTACGGGCCGGAAAGCGAGGGGTCAAGCGGCCCTAACGAGGGACGGTAACAGGATAAAACCTACGCGTGAAACCCTTCACTATTTGACCTTCCCCCAGACATACAGTAATGGTGAATATCACGCCGGATTCCATTTTCAACATCCGGTGGAGCCTTATGAGGCAGCCGGGAGCTGCTGTCGCCAGAACCCCGTCTTTCCTGTGCGAACTGTATCCGGGCCTCGCGGTCCCTCACATACAGCCCCCTCACCATTTGATCCGGAGGAAATCATGCCCAGCGCATCCCTCGTCAAGGAATTCGAAAACCTCATCGGCAAAGAGAACGTCTTCACCAGCGAAGCGGACAGGCAGAGCTACGCCTATGATGCCGCCGTGCTGCCCTCGGTCGTTCCCGGCCTTGTCCTGCGCCCCACCTCCACCGAACAGCTCGGCGCCCTCATTGAGCGCTGCTACGCCAACGGTCTGCCCATGACCATCCGCGGCGCGGGGACCAACCTCAGCGGCGGGACCGTGCCCGACGCCGACAAATCCGTGGTCATCCTGACGCAAGGACTGAACAAGATCATCGAGATCAATGAAGAAGACCTCTTCGCCATCGTCGAGCCCGGCGTTGTGACGGCCCAGTTCGCCGCCGCCGTGGCTTCCAAGGGCCTCTTCTATCCCCCGGATCCGGGTTCTCAGGCCGTCTCCACCATCGGCGGCAACATCGCGGAAAACGCCGGCGGTCTGCGTGGCCTGAAATACGGTGTCACCAAAGATTACGTCATGGGCCTCGAATTCTATGACCACACCGGCGAGCTGGTGAAAAGCGGCTCCCGCACCGTCAAGTGCGCGACCGGCTACAACCTCGGCGGCCTGCTCGTGGGTTCCGAAGGCACCCTCGGCATGATCAGCCGCGCCATCCTCAAACTCGTGCCCCCGCCGCAAGCCTCCAAGGCCATGATGGCCGTGTTCGACAACGTGCAGAAGGCTTCCGAAGCCGTGGCCCGCATCATCGCCGCCCACATCCTGCCCTGTACGCTGGAATTCATGGACAACATGACCATCAACCTCGTCGAGGACGACGTGAAGATCGGCCTTCCCCGCGACGCGCAGGCCATCCTCCTCATCGAAGTGGACGGTCATGCCGGTCAGGTCGCCGATGAAGCCCTCATCGTCGAGGAACAGCTCAAGAAGAGCGGCGCCACGCAGATCGTGGTCGCCAAGGACGCCGAGGAAAAGAACCGGATCTGGGAAGCCCGCCGCAAGGCCCTGCCCGCCTTGGCCCGCTTCAAGCCCACGACCATCCTTGAAGACGCCACCGTGCCCCGCTCCAAGATCCCGGCCATGATGAAGGTCATCAAGGGCCTCGGCGAAAAGTACAACCTCACCGTCGGCACCTTCGGACATGCCGGGGACGGCAATCTGCACCCGACCTTCATGTGCGACAAGCGCGACAAGGACGAATTCGAACGCGTGGAACGCGCCGTCGACGAACTTTTCAACACCACCATCGAAATGGGCGGCACCCTTTCCGGCGAACACGGCATCGGCACCGCCAAGCAGAAGTGGCTGGAAAAGGAAACCTCACGCGGCACCATCGGGTACTCGCGCCGCCTGCGCAAGGCCATCGACCCGAAGGGCCTGTTCAACCCCAGCAAGCTGGTTGGAGTTTAAATCATGGATGAGCTGACCCTTCTCGCCAACGCCCTCATGGCGCTTGACGACAAGCTCGCCGCCTGCATGAAATGCGGCATGTGCCAGTCCGTGTGTCCCGTTTTCGGCGAAACCATGATGGAAGCCGACGTGACCCGCGGAAAGCTCACGCTGTTGGAAAAATTGGCTCACCGTCTCATTGAGGACCCGGACGCGGTCAACGAAAAACTCAATCGTTGCCTCCTGTGCGGCTCCTGTCAGGCGAACTGCCCTTCCGGCGTTTCCATTCTGGAAATCTTCATGGAGGCCCGCGCCATCGTTGCGGCCTATAAAGGTCTTTCGCCCCTCAAGAAGGCCATCTTCCGTACCCTGTTGCCGAATCCGAAACTGTTCGGCTTCCTGCTGAAGATCGGCGCTCCGTTCCAAGGGCTGGCCATGCGCGACGACAACAACGCGCAGGGCACTGCCACGTGTTCCCCGCTGCTGCGCCCGTTCCTCGGCGAACGCCACATGCAGCCCCTCGCCAAGCAGACCCTCAGCGCCAAGATCGGCGCGGTGAACTCCCCCGCCGGGAAAAGCCGCTGCAAGGTGGCCTTCTTCCCCGGCTGCATGGGCGACAAGATCTTCACCAACGTTTCCGAAGCCTGCCTCAAAGTGTTCGACTACCACGAAGTCGGCGTCTATCTGCCTACCAACTATTCCTGTTGCGGCATTCCCGCCCTCTCGTCCGGCGACCTTGAAGGTTTCGAAAAGATGGTCATGCACAACGTGGACGTATTGAAGGAAGGCTCCTTCGATCTCATCGTCACGCCCTGCTCGTCCTGTACGGAAACCATCCGGTCCCTGTGGCCCAAGATGGCGGGCAAAATGCCCTACAAGTACCGCGACGCCATCAATGAGCTCTCCCAGAAGGCGATGGACATCAACGCCTTCCTCGTGGATGTGCTCAAGGTGAAGCCCCGCGCGTCCGGGCGCCACGGCCAGACCAAGGTGACCTATCACGAGTCCTGCCACCTGCTCCGCTCTCTCGGCGTCAGCGCGCAGCCCCGTGAGCTTATCCGCATGAACCCGGATTACGATCTCGTGGAGATGAAGGAAGCCGACCGTTGCTGCGGTTGCGGCGGCAGTTTCACCCTCTCTCACTATGATTTGTCCCGCAAAATCGGTCAGCGCAAACGCGACAACATCGTCGCCAGCGGTGCGGAAGTGGTCGCCACCGGCTGCCCCGCCTGTATGATGCAGCTTTCCGACATGCTCGCCCACAACGGCGACAGCGTGACCGTCAAGCACACGATCGAAATCTATGCCGACTCGTTGAAATAAGGGGAGCCTCCGGCGGCAAGGGTGGCTACCGCCCCCCTTGACCC
>ENA-ORVC01002216-ORVC01002216.1-human-gut-metagenome-genome-assembly--contig:-NODE-2216-length-13701-cov-2.606258_pt1 | contig 13701 bp, 17 predicted proteins | sample MGYA00242092_ERZ509234 | MGnify/ENA primary metagenome ERZ509234 (study PRJEB26280, sample SAMEA2338800) | human gut metagenome | biome: human gut; feature: human-associated habitat; material: faeces... | reverse complement strand
GCCAGTCTTCAAATCATACATATGAAGCTGAGGGATGGTCATAACAATCTCCTGTGGTTAGATATTTTATAGTAGTAAAAGCTTCGGAAAAACTGTTCGCTTAGGTTAGGAACGTATAATCCCGTAGGGTTAGCAGCATTTGGTCGCCATTTTCCGAGGTTAGCTGCGATGGTGGCGGAGTTCGCGTTATACGCCAGCAACATCCCTGCGAACCCTCCGGCATCGTATATCTTTTTCAGTTCGGGCCAGTCCGCGAACAACGCGAGGTCGCCGTTCGCCCAGACGTGTCCGGCGGGCAGGGTCGTGGAGCGCCAGTAGCGCGGGACGCCGATCATGGAAAGCCGGAAGGCTTCTGAAGCTGTCACGCGGGCGTCGTTCCCTTGACACGCCGTACCCGCACCAGTGCCGTACTTGACCGTCAGCGTCCGGTTCGCCGTAAGCGAACCGCCTCCGGAGAGCCCGGTTCCGGTGATAACCTGAACGGTCGTCGGGACAGCGCCGATATCCGCAGGAGTGAGGCGTCCGTGCCCCCGGTCTTGTGTGTGGTCTTGTGTGCCGTAGGCGTCCGGGCATTGCTCAGACGGGCGTCGTTCCCTTGGCACGCTGTGCCCGCAGCCGTGCCATAGCTGACCGTCAGGGTCCGATCCGCTTCGAGAGTGCCGCCCCCAGTGAGGCCCGTGCCCGGCTTGATCTGAATCGTCTTGGCCGCAGCCCCGATGTCCGCTGGCGTGATGGCGTCCGAACCTCCGGTCTGGTGCGTAGCCTTGTGCGGCTTTGGCGTCCGAGCGTCGGCAAGGCGCACGTCATTGCCCTGACACGCCGTGCCCGCCGTGTTGCCGTACTTGACGGTCAGCGTCCGGTCGGCTTCGAGCGTGCCGCCGCCCGTGAGCCCCGTCCCGGCCTTGATCTGCACGCTCTTGCGGGCCAGCGTCTCGTGCGCCCCGCCGTCCTTGTTGTGCGCGTCGAGCTTGCGGTCGACGTACTCCCGCGTCGCCAGCACCTGCGCCGGGTCGATCTCGATGGAAACCGTGGCCGCATCGAGGACGCGGATGATGAGCCGCACAAGCAGGTCCGTTGCCGCGCCGGAACTGATGTCCGGCTTCTCGGTCAGCGGCGTGTTGCCCACGGCGAACAGCGTCCCGTCATCCATCCACAGGCCCACTTCGCGGATGTACCAGCCGCCCTCGGCTTGCGGGATGAACAGCTCGGCGGTGAACAGATCCGGGGTGGCCGGATCAAGCACGATGTCATTGATCTGGGCGCGGAACCGTTCGTTCACGAGCTTCGTCATTGTGGAAAGCGGCGTCACGGGGTTGCCCCCGCCGTCGCCCACGGACATATGCGAGAGCTTGACGGTCTTGCCCTGCGTCAGCGCCTCTCTGACGGCGTTGCGTCCGGCGTTCGTCGTTACAGTGCGGAATTGTTGGCTCATATCTCCTCCGGTGCGATGGTCAAAATGTGCTGCCAGTGGGCGACGGCGCCCGTGTTCAGCGAAAGTTCCTGTTCCAAATCCGTGATTTCCTCGGGCCAGATGGTCATGGTGTTCCCCATGCCGAGCACGGCCCCGAAACGCGTTTCGCAGTTGCTGCCGAGCGCCACGGTGATGCCGAGGTGGTCGAGGTGCGAACGGGTGTTTTTCGTTTCGAGGATGATCTGGCGGGCGCGGTTGATGTCGTCAGCGACGATGCCCTGCTCGAACAGCGTCACCAACACTTTGAAATGGTACGGCTGGCCGCCTTCGTAGTCGTACCATTCCGTCACGGTCGTCTCGACGTTGCCGAGGGCGGCGGTCACGGCGGTTTCCACGGCCCACGGCGTCCCTTTCTTGCGGTGCACGGCGATGGCCGTCTTCACCATCTCCAGCCGTTCCGCGTACGTCCGGGCGATGTCGTAGTTGTCGACGTGGAGCTGCCACGCCAGCAGATCCAGCAGCGGCTCCTCAAGCGCCCGCAAGCCCCCGGCCTGTTCCACAAGGCGGCGCAGGGGCGGCAGCAGGTCCTGCTCCTTGCCGTAGAGCCGCGCGTACAGCAGCAGCGACGTGATGGCCTTCACGGACGGCACAAGCAGCCCGTCCAGCGCGTCGGCCGCCGCCCGGATCGCCGGATCGCCAGCGATGGAATCCGGGAGCAGCTCAAGGAACGGCGTGGAACCGATGCGCCGGCTACTCATCTTCAACCCCGCCGAACGTCATGGCCACGGACGTCTCGCGCGCTATCTGCGTCTCGGTGAGCCGCTGGAAAACGGGTGTCGCCAGTTCCACGCGCTTGGCCCCGGCGTTGCGCATCCGGGCGATCAGCTCGTCCGGGTTGATGTCCCGCCCCGGCTTCGACCGCTGCCAAAGGCGGTATCCCTCCACAGCCGCGTCCACGGCCTTCGTGATCGAGGCCAGCAGCGTGGAGTCGGACGACGACAGGAACCACTTCCCGGCAAGCGCGTACTCCACCGTCTCCGGCGACCCGACGAGCACCTTGTCGGTGAGCGGGCGCACGTCCTTGGGCGTCAGCGCGTTCTCCACCTCTTCGATCATGGCTTCATCCGGCAGTTCCCCGTCCGTCAGCACGAACCGGATGTCCACGACGCCCGGCGTCGGGGAGGTGACGCTCACCGCGCTGATGTCGGCGCTCACCGCCTTGACCCGCGCTTCATACGCGCCGTTCGGCCCGGCAACGGAAAAGCTCTCCGGAGCCATGCGGATGCGGTCGCGGAACCGCTCGTCCCCCTCCTCGTCACAGCCGGAAAGCGTGGTGGCCACGTTGCTCACCCGCGTGATGTACGGCAGCGGATCGACGAGGCGGCATATCTGGCCCGGCAACAGGCCGTTGCCCGAGGCCCCCGCTTCCGTGGCCTTCGCGGACGTTTCGACAAAAAGCTCCCCCGCGGGAAGCACGGCGTCGGACAGCGTGGCGAACATGACCCCGCCGGACTGCGTGGTCACGCGCGTCCCCGCAGGGATGGGCACGGCGAACGCCAGCGCCTCGTCGACGCCGAACCGGACGGTCGTCCGGGCTGGCTGCGGCTGGATGCGGATCACGCCCATCGGCGCGCCAAGGTGGTCGAGATGCCCGCCCCGCGCGTAGGCAAGGAGGTTCTGCTTCCCGGCAAGGTCGATCAGGCCGTTCTGGACCGAAAGGATGTAAGCCAGCGATTCCAAAAACAGGCGCACGGGATCGCCCGGCTGGAGCGTCGCCTTGGCGATGGCCTCATACGCCGTGATGATCGCCGTCTCCGTCTCCCCGGCGCTCTGCGGCGCGAAAGAGACGGACGGCAGGCCCGAAAGATCAGCGAAAGTCATTCAGGTACTCCTTGCGGATTTCGACAGTGACCACGGGCGTCAGCTTCCCGTCAGCCGCGCCGGACGTATCCGTCCTGAAGGTCACGCTCTTGACCTTGATGCGCGGGACGCAGCGCTCCAGCCCCCGCCCAATCTCTGCGACGAGCAGCGGCCTCGACTCGGACAGCGGCAGGTCGATCAGCTCCCACGACAGGCCGAAATCCCGGTCGAGCGGCACGCTTCCCTTACGTGTGGCCAGCGCCGTGCGGATTTCCTGCGCCAGACCGCGCAGGCCCGTCGCGCCGATCTCCACGGACGCGGGCACGCTCATGTCCACGGTCAGTTCCATCAATTATACTCCGTGAGGTTCAGGGCTATTTCGGCACTCATGGTCACGCCGTTGTGGAAAATCCGGTGCTGCACCTCAACGCTTTTGAGCACGTACAGGCCGTAGTAGGTCAGGCCGAGCACGAGCGGCACCTCCTCGCCGAGCACCGCCAGCTCGCGCAGGGCGTCGATCCGCATGTCCACGGTGAGCGCCAGCGGCGTCAGCGGGAAAAGCTGGACGGTCAGGCTGAGTGTGTCCAGATTGCGGCCCGTGTGCTGCACCTTCGGAAGCCCGGACACGCATTTGTGCTCGGCAAACTGGATCTCCCGCTGCTGCTTGAGGTCGCGGAACGTCGCCACCTCAGCGTCGGTCACGGTGAAAAAGAAGGTGCCGAGGACGCCCTGGTATATCATTTGGGCGCTCCGGTGGTCCCGCCGTGCGGACAATCATGGACATGGGCGAGGAAGGAAATGCCGTTCACGGTCACGTCTCCCCCGGTGACGGTTATGTTGCCCCGGTGCCTGATGTTTCCCTGCGTCGCGGCCTCCGTCCCCCCGCCTCCGGACCCGCCCATCGAGAGCGCGGGCGTGTTCAGGCCGATCTTCGCCGCCGAGGTCAGCTCCAGCGCGCCGCCAGCCGTTACCTTGCCGTTTCCTTGAAGCGTCACTTCAACATTTCCGGTCACGCTGGCCTCCACGTCGCCTCTGACCGAGGCCCTGAGTTTGTGCGCGGCGCGGTCGTACTCAAGCGTCGTGCCGTCGCTGAACGTCCGGTGGAACTTGTCGCCGCTCGACACGGGCGGGGTCTGCGCGCCGTACATGGAGCCGAGCACGAAACCCTCTTCGAGCCCGTTGCCGAGGAACAGGCACAGCACCTGATCCCCCACGTCCGGCAGGTCGAAAGCCATGTCCGCGCTGGCTCGGGGGACGAGCACGGGGAGCCACCCGGAGACGAGCTTCGCGGTCACGGTGTCGCGGAACTCCACCCGGACGCGGTGCTTTTCCGGCTGGCGGGACACGACAAAGCCCACGCGGGCAAGTTCGTTCATCTTCATATCCATCAGTAATCCAGCGCCTTTTCCAGTTCGAGACTGGTCGTATAACCGCCGTCAGCCGAAAACGTGTGCGTCGCCTGGGCGATGACGTATTTCGAATCGAAGCGGCCCCATCCCTGAATGTCCAGCACGGTGCCCGCCCGGAACCGGGTGTCGCCCATGCCGGACAGCGAGGCGGTCTGTTCCTTGCGGTTCTTGTCGCGCAGCTCCGCCTTCGCCATGCGCTCGGCCTGCGCCTGATTCTCGATCCGCTTGTTGATGTAGAGCACGCGCCCGGTCGTCGGCGGGATGTTCGGTTCGTACTGCGTCTCTATCGTCTCGGAATCCGCCGCTTTCGTGTAGCCGACCACGCATTGCGTGTAGATGCCCTCGGTCGTCCGCTTCGCCCGGAAGGACTGGAAGTCCAGCCCCTCGCCGGGTTCGGCCTCCCCCGCCCGTTTGATGGCGATGGGCTCCAGCTGATCCGCCGTCTGGCCCGCGTACACGACCACCCTGTCGCTTTTCACCGCAAGCCGGAGGCCCTGCTCCTTGGTGATGCGCTGCATGAACTCAAGGTCGCTCTCCTGCCGCTGCTCCACCCGCTCGTAGACCAGCTCAGGCCCACGATAGAGCGTGTCCAGCCCGGCGGCGCCGGCAATGTCCGCGATGACCGTGGTGATGGGCGTCTTCTCCCACGAGCGGGTCTTCTTCTGGAGCATGAGCGAGGATTTCACGGCGGCGGGCACGGCCTTGACGGTCACGGTATCGCCGCCTTCCGCGCTCGATTCCAGCTCCATCTCGTCCACCTCGAACTTCCCGCAGGGCAATTCCTCGACCGCGCCGATCTCCCGCCAGTTCTCCGTGAGGATGCTGGCCTCGATCACGTCCCCGGTCTGCGGGAGCCAGTCGCCTTGCCAGATGCCCTCGCGGTCCTCCAGAACGATCTGGAGGTCGTCCAGCTCCTCGTCGGCCTTGTCGGTGTAGGTCAGGCTGACGAGGTACGGCATGAGGTCGAGGGTCACGTCATGCCCCTTGATGCTGACGGTCACGGCTGCGCGGCGCATCACATACGCTCCCACGGGGGCAGGGAGGACACCTTGGCGACAGACGGCGCTTCCGGCGCAGCCACGCGCACGTCGCCGCCGAAAATCAGGACGTCCAGCTCATCCACGTTCTCAGGGAACAGCGTGCCGAGCCGCAGCTCGTCGCCGTAGGCGTCCTTCGCAAGCTGATCCCATGCCTGCCCCTGCCGCGTCGTCTTCTCACTGGGCATGTGCCGTCCTCGCCTTGTCCGAGCGCATCCTTTCGAGCGCGCGCCGGACGAGCTTTTCAAACTCCGGCTCCAGACGCCGGAGTTCTTTTTTAAGCGCGGGCAGATTCCCCGCGTCCGCGATGTTGAAATGCTGTACGATCTGGATGTCGCCCGAGGCCTCCGGCTGGCGCTGCGCGGAAGCCTTTTTGTTGCGCTCCAGCAACATCGGCGTCTGTGGAAGCACGGGCGGCAGGGCATCGCGGCCAAACTTCGCGCCGACAGGACTTTGCCCGGATGCGGAAGCCATGAGCACGGACGCGCCCACGGGCTTCGATGCATCCTTGTCCTTCTTCGAGGCAGCCGGGATGAATACCGTGCTGAATCGGTTGCCGCTGTCCAGCGAGACGACCGTGACGGGTCCGGCGCCCTTCCCTTTCTTGCCGCCCTTACTGCCTTTCTTCCCGGCATCGCTGGAGGACTTGCCGGTCAAACCCGCTGCCAAGGCATCCGCCCGCTCTTGGTAAGATGGCTTGGCTGGATTCTCCGATGCCGGAGCGGTAGCCTGAGTCGCTTTTTCGCCGCTGGTGGACATGGACGCGGCTTGGGGTGGTTTGGGCGCACCGGATGCCACGGGAGTAGACTTTTCCGAGGGCGTTTTCCCGTCTTCTCCGAATGCCGTATTCCACGCATCGGACACCGCGCCCGTGACTTGGCTGACGGCTGACTTCACAGTGTCGATCGTACTGAAAACCCAATCAAAGCTGTCCCGCAGCCACTTGAACATGCTGGCGAACACGCCCGTGATGGCGTCACAGAGGCCGCCGAAGAAGGCCGTTGCGCCCTCCCAGACAGAGACGACGCCGTTCCATGCTCCAGAAGCCGCGCCGCTCATCCAGCCCCACATGACGCCGGCGCCAGTGCTGACCCCATCCCACATGACGGCAAAGAAACTCGTGACGCCGTTCCAAAGCCCGGTCACGACATTCCACGCTGTGGAAGCGGCATCCGTAATCCACGTCCACGCACTTTCCGCCATGCTCGTGACGCCTTCCCACAGCCCGCTGAAAAAGCCCGTGATGCCCGACCACACCTGTAGACAGATGTCCTTTGCTCTGGAGAACAACCCGGTGATGAACATGATGGCTGGCTCGAACACTTTGAGGAGGTTGCCGCCGAGCACGGAAAAGAAGACGCCCAGACGGTTCCATGTATCCGTGACGGAGGCCCAGCCGGTCACGAAGAAATTGATGATGCTGCCCACAGTCTGGGAAATGGTCCCCACGACGCCATCCCAGATCCCTTTCAGGGCGGGGCCGATAGTGTCCCAGTGTTCGATCACGAAATCCACGGCAAAACCTAGCGCCACCAGCAATGCACCCACGCCGGACGCGACAAGAATGGAACGCAAACCGCCAGCGAAAAAACGCGAACCGGCCCCGGCGATGCGGCTGGCCGCCCCCCATGCCTTGCCGCAGAGACGCGCTACGTTGGTCGCTCCCACGTTGCCTGCCGCGGCCATCGCCCATGTCTGTGCCGTGGCCAGCCGTTGAGAATCGGACAGCAGTAATGTGACGCTGCGAAGAGAAGCTACCGATGTCTGCACGCCGTTGATGATAAGCCCCAGAGCCAGCCCGCCCACGGCAAGCCCGGCTATAACCGCGGCTCCGGTCATGAGCACGGCGGTCGTCCGGGGGAAACGCTGGGCAAGGTCGCCCGCCCGGGTGGCCACGCCGCTCAGTCCACGCGCCACGGCGCTCACCACGGGCAACAGGGCTGTACCGACAATGGTCCCCAAGCGGGTCATGCTGTTTTGCAGCAGCTGGATATGGTTGGCGGTCGTATCGGCGATGGGGGCGTATTCCTGTTGCATGGCCCCCTGATAATTCTTAGGTGTGGAAATTTTGTCCAACGCCATGCCATAGCGGTCCATATTCTTGGTAAGTCTAGAGATTTTAGGGGCATGATCCGCTCCCAAGATGGCATTGAGCGCCCGCATGGGATCTTTGCTCTCGGTGACGCGCTGCAAAAAGAGCAACAATGCCCCTTGGGCATCTTTCTGAAATATCTCGGCCATCTCTTCGCCGCTCATGCCGAGCGACTGAAACGCTTCCTGAGCATCTTTCGACAATTTGTCCGCCGTACCCAGACGAACCAGCATGGCGTTGGTGGCCGTGGATGCTTCTTCGGCCCCCATCCCCGCTTCCAGAAGCGTCGCACCCAGCGCCGATACTTCCTGCCCAGTCAGGTTATATGTTTGAGCCGTGCCGCTGGTTCGGTTGGCGAAGTCAATAATCTGCGCAGCCGGAGCTTTCATGGTGTTGGAGAGCGCGTTCATGGAATCGCCCAACAGACGTACACCATCCTGACTGAGCTTAAAGTTTGTGCGCATGTCGGTCATGGCTGCCCCGGCTTCTTTCGCACTCATATCAAAGGCCACGCCCATCTTGGCCGCGTCTTCGGAGAAAACCAGCAGTTCATCCTGCTTGATGCCTGCCGCACCTGCGGCTGCGGCAATTTCAGCCAGCCCCTTGGCCGTCACCGGCAGTCGGGTGGACATTTCCAGCAAATCCTGACTGAAGACCTTAAAGTCCGCATCGTCAAAATCCGTAACCTTTTTTACGTCGGCCATGCTGGATTCATAATCAATGGCCAACTTGACTGGCATGGCCACGGTAGCGGCTTGAGCTGCTGTACCCATCAACCGCCCATTCAGGTCATCCCGCTGGGAACGCAGGGTGTCTCTCCGCTGACGGTTGGCTTGTGTGGCTTGCTGGATGCGTTGCGCCCGGGCAGCGTTTTCTGACAATCCGCGATACTCCCGTGACAGTTCCCGAACGGAACCGCCCGCACCCGTAGCGGCAGCCACCGTCTCACGAAAGGCCGCGCTGGAAAGACGTACTTGTCGGTTCAACGCATCGACGGAATCCTCAGCCTGCCGGATCTGGCGGCCCAAGGTGCCGGATGCGCCGCCAGCGGCGTCGGCACGGGCGCGCAGCGTGGCCAATTGCTGTTGGGCCTCGCGCAGTTGTGTGCCCAATCCTTTCAAGGCCGCGCTCTGCTCTCCAACCATCGTGGCCATGACGCTTCGGCGCTGGTCCCTGGGCGTGGCGGCCAAGGTGCCGCGCAGGGCCGCTCTTTGTGAGTCCTCCGCTCGGGCGACTTCCAGCCCGGATTCGGCCCGGGCTTTCGTCACCCGCTGGGCTTCGATTTCTCCGCGAAGCTGCCGGTACTGACTGATAAGCCCTTGTAGGGAGCCGCCCGCCGTGGACGCTCTGGCGCGGGTTTCGGCAAAAGCCGCGTTCTGCCTCTCCAGACGAGAGGTCAATCCGGAAACGTCCGTTTCCGCCTGCCGTATCTGAATCGCCAGCCTGCCCGAAGCGCCCCCTGCGGCATCGGCCTGAGCGCGCAGCGCGTCCAGCACGCCGCGCGCCCTGTCCAGTTCCGACCGGGTTCCCCGGATGGCCTTTTGCTGATTGATCAGACTGGCCCCGAGTCGGCCCACAGGGGACTGCTCCATGTCCCGTATGGACTGCGTGATGCCGCGCACCTGTCCTGTGGCGGCCCTGAACGAGGAGCCGAAGCTGCTGTCCAAAGACGCTCCAAGAGCGAACGACACGCCAAATTCACGAGCCATACTCATCCTCCGCAATGCTGTTGGCGGCCTGAACATATCCGGCGAACTCCGCCGGGGTCATATCTCGGATGTCCGAACGCGACCAGTTGCTGAAGCGTCCGAGCTGCAACATGCCCGATCTCAGTCTTCCAAGCTTTTCTCCGGCATCCCATCCGTCTCCGGAGTCATCGTAGGGTCCTCGCCCTCCGGGGCGTTCAGCTCGTTCAGGGCTTCGCGCAACGCCGTGTAGTCCGGTCCATACAAGCTTCGGATCGCATCGTAAGGCAGTCTGGTGAGCTTGCTGAAATGCAGACCTCAACCGTGACCGAGTTCTTCGGGCGCTTGAGCCTGATGGCCATTTCCATAGCGTCCTCTTCGTCCCCCACCGTGGATCGGCGGATAGTGATCTCGGTGACTTCCTCGCCGCCGACGATGATGGGTTCCAGCAGCTTGACCTGTTTCTTTTCCATGTGTTTCCTCGTGAATTGTTAGGAGTTGAGGCCCATCTGGACGCGGACGGCGGCCAGCAGATCCTTGCCCTGCACCTTGTAGATGAAGTTGATCTTGTCGATGAGGAGCTGTTCCTCGCCGTCCAGCAGGACTTCGAGGCGAGTCACTTCCAACTCAAGATCGTTGCCGTGCTTCTTGCCGATTTCCAGCGTGCCGAGGCTCATGTTCTTGGAACGCCCGATGATGTTCAGCCGGAACGGGACCGAGTTGCGGATGCCCGTGGACTCGTCCACGACCTGCAAGGCGCTGTAGCACTCGAACAGCGGCTGGAGCGTCCAGTCCAGCGTGTTGAAGATATCCTTCGTCGCACTCGTGAAGGTCATCTTGCAGGTCATGGACTGCGTGAGTCCGATGGTCGGGGACTCGATTTCCCCGGCAAGGCCGGAACCGTTCAGGGTTTCGGTCATGTGCTGAATCTGAGGCATCTCGATCTGGGCCGTGCCCAGAAGGTCTTTCCCCTGCCAGTACACGCGGTAGGCGACGTTTTGTTCAGGACGATGCATGGTTTCCCCGTTAGCTGAACAGCACGCTCAGGTTGTCGGTGTCGAATTCAAAGATGCCGTCGATTTCGCGGTTGGCGGGCGGCGGGGTGATCCGCAGGTGGAAACGGGCGATGCCGTCGATGAGATCGGTCGTCGGATTGTCCGACTCGTCGAAGGAGATGGAACCGCCGAGGATCATCTCGCGGGCCGCATAGCCGTCCAGCCGGATCTGCTCGCTTTTCAGGATGGTCTGGATCTGGCGGCGGGTCAGCGGGTTGTCCACCTTCTGGAAGTACGTCAGGATGAACGTGCTCTGGTACCAGTTGAAGAACCGACGGATGGCGTCCTGGCAATCCTTCGGGTCGGTGTTCGAGGGATACGCGCTCATGCGCCCGCCCCACGACTTCATGCCGCCGTCCCAATTCACGGCGGTGTAGATGCCCTCTCCGTTCAGGTAGTTGCACTTGTCGAGACCGAGGAAGAGTTCCTTCCAGCCGCCCTCCTCCTTTTCGTCGGGATAGCCGATGCTGGTGATCTCCAGCCGCTTGTTGGACGGGCTGGCGTAGGGGACGCCCTCCCGGTCGGCGTCGGTCTGCGAGATGAGCCCGGTGAGATGCGTGGCGAGGCCGAACACGCGGTCCCCGAGCTTCACCTTGGGCCAGCACACGATCAGCAGCTCGTCCGAGAGGTTGTTGTTCTGCTTGTAGGCGGGGACGTCCGTGTACTTCTTGACCCCGTGCTCGCCTTCGGTCGGGATGTCCGCGAGGGCCACGGCCTTGAACAGCCCGTTGATGCCGTCCGCCTTCGCCGCCATGACCACGACCACGGCGGGGTCTTCGGAAAAGCGCGGGGCAAGGATGCTGCCCGGCACGAGCCGGAACTGCGGGAACACGGCATCGACGAGTTCAAGCCCTTCCGATTCGCCCGTGGCCTCGTTGATGCCGCCGAGCACGTCCGAGCCGTCCACAAGGGACACGTCCGCATGGTCATAGCTGGCGGTCGCGGAGGCTTCGGAGGGGAGGCTCCCTCCCTCGGTACGGGTCAACGCCCCGGTGATCGGGTTCAGGGTGTAGTCCGTGCCTTCGACGTAGGTCGTCGAGCTTTCCGAATTTTTCAGGATCAGCGCCGAAACGCCGCCGTGCTTGAGCGAGGCCGCGCCCTTGGCGTCGAAGCTCACGGCCTCGTTGCTGACGCTCGTTTTGTGGACGGCGGGGTCGAAGACGTTGCAGACCACCAGCGGCGCGCCCCGGTAGAGCGCGAAGTGGCTGTACGCGAGTTCCTGCAAGCTGTATTTGTTGAAGTTGTCCTCGTCCCACCCCATTTCGGAGACGAACTCGTCATACGAATAATACATGCGCAGCCGGTTCACGTAGCGGGGCTTGCCCGCTTCGAGGCGGTCAACCGCCGCCGTGCCGACTGCGAAGACCACGTTGCTGTCCACGGAACGGGCCGGGAGGATGCTCGTGGGCAGTTCGCTGGTGTAAACGCCGTGTCTGAATGCCATACCCTACTCCTTGGCCTTCCGCGCCTTGCGGCTGGCTTCGTTGATGTCACTGAAAAGACGCTGCATGCCGCTGCCTTCCGTGCGAAGCTGGAGGCGGGTTTCGGCCAGCGCCTCCACCGGGATGAACAGCTTCCTCATGTCCGGGTATCCGTCGAGCACGGCTTCAAGCTGCGGAAGCGGTTCGCCGCGCAGGATGGCGTTCATCCGCAGGGGAAGGCCGAACGGCCTGTCCGGGCCGACATATACGGTCAACGCCTGCTTCCGGCGGGCCAGCAGCTCCGGGGACGGGCTTTCGGCCTTCGCAGGCGATTTCCGGGCTGTTTTGGGGGATTCCTGTTCACTCATAGGTGTGTTCCTTCAAAGTGCCGCCCAACGGGATGGACGGGATAATATACTGGTATTCCGGGAAAACAGTCGCCATATGGTACTCCATCCACTGTTTTTCAGGGTCGGGGATGGACGCTTTGAGGGGAAGCTCCAACTGGAACTTTTTGGCGACAACCCGATCCCGGCGCAGGACGGCCCGCGTCCAGTCGAGCAGTTCCGCGAGGATCAGCCCGGCCTGCTCCTGGCTCTCCGGCGCGTACATGCCGAGCACCAGCGCCAGTGTTTCCCGGCCTTCCGCACCGATGTAGCCATCCACGCCTTCGTTGATGTCGCCGCTGACCCACCGGACGCAGATGAACGGGTACGTCCTTCTCCCCTGCTCGTCGGGCAAACCGTGAAGGAACACTTGAAGGTCTTCACAGGAACCGTCAGGAGTGGGGAAAGGGTACTCTTTCATGGCCTCGGTCAGCATTTCCTTGACCGCCAACAATAACTCTCTGCTTCTCATCGCATTTTTCCCGATGCGGCCAGTTTGCCGATCTGAAAGTTGACCTCGTGTTGCAGACGGCGGGGAAAAACCTCGGACGCCTTGTCCACGATCTGCTGCTGGTTTTCCTTCTTGAGCAACGACTGGATGGGCGACGCGCCGAACAGCATTTTCACCCCTTTCCAGACAAGCCCTTCCGCCCCCTTGCGGCCTTTTTTGTGGAAGTTGTTCACGCCTTTCTTGCGCATGAACACGCCGTAGCCGCCGAAATCGATCCCCCGCAGCTTCTTCATGATGAAGGGCTTCGAGTAGCCGGGTTCCTGATAGACTTTCCGCGTACCGCCTTGCCGGATCTGCGCCGAAACGCCCGCCGGGGGCTTGGTTCCGGGGAACTTCGGCTCAGGGCGGAAGTGGTACTGGGAGATGCCGCGCCGCCCGGAAATGTAGAGGCAAGCCTTCGTTGTGCCCCTTTGCGCCTTCTTCAAGTAGAGCTGGTCGAAGAGCCTTCCCGGAGGCACGTAGACATAGGCCCGCCGCGCAATACGGATCGCCTCGGCGCGCATGGCGTTCAACGTCCGGTTGATGGCCCGTGAAACGGCGCTCTCGCACTCCTTCGGCATGTGCTGGAGCGGGGCTGTGAGCGCCCGGATCGTCTCGTCCATGTTGGGGATGTCGAGCCGGATCATGCCGCCTCCCTGTACAGCCGGATGGTCCGCAGCGCTTCGCGGTCGGCTGTGGCCACGAACCAGCGTTCGCCGTTGAACGTCACGCTCGTGCCGGGGTACAGCTCGTCCGGGAAGTCGGACAGGGCCACGAGCAGCACCACAAGCTTGTGGGAAACGCCGGGCCTGTCGTCCGCTTCGGGCCATGCCATTTCCGGCCTGTCCACCACGG
>ENA-ORVC01002215-ORVC01002215.1-human-gut-metagenome-genome-assembly--contig:-NODE-2215-length-13703-cov-5.101993_pt1 | contig 13703 bp, 7 predicted proteins | sample MGYA00242092_ERZ509234 | MGnify/ENA primary metagenome ERZ509234 (study PRJEB26280, sample SAMEA2338800) | human gut metagenome | biome: human gut; feature: human-associated habitat; material: faeces... | reverse complement strand
AATGGACATATCGCGAAACCGCTGGATATGAATAAGCTGAATGATGTTCTGGAAAACTGGCTGTAATTGCCTTCCTGGATGCATGGGAAAAGCAGCTAGGAAACATAGAGAGGGTTTTGTTATGACAGAAACCCACAGAATACCGTATGTGTGATGGCAGTTGGCACAGGATGCTTTTTACTATAAAAAAAAGGATGAGTCTGGAAATGTAACCCATGTTTGCAAAATACGTGAAGAGTTGAGGCGTTTTTGTATTAAACTAAAATTAGGGAAAAGACATGTGAAATACGATGATGAAAAATAACTATATAAAACAAAAAAGAAAAGATCAAAATCCGGTAAATCATTGGAAAATTTTTGAGGGACGGTTGGTATTCCTTCTGGCAATGGTGATTTTGTTTGTTGTTGCATATACTTTTATTTTACAACAAGCATATACCCAAACTGCTCTGAAAACAGAAATTGAACGAGATATTTCCAGTGCAGATGCGGTTCATAAGCTGGTAAATAACAGACTGGGACGAAAAGATTTTAATGAAATAAAAAGTAAAGCTGATGAGAATACAGAACTATTCAAGAATATGTCGACATATATGAATGAAATCAGAACGCTGAATTCTACGAGATATATTTACACAGCAACCAGAAATGAAGACGGTAGATTGATTTACGTTGTAGACGGACTGGATCCATCGGCTGGTGACGTCAGACATCCAGGAGATCCGATTGAAAAGGAGATGGTTCCTTATATAGAAAAAGCACTTTCTGGAAAAACAGTATATTCTCAGGATATTGTTGATACAACATGGGGACCTATTTTTACAGCCTGTTATCCTGTGACAGCGGAAGATGAATCTAATGAAGTGATAGGTGCTTTCTGCATAGAAATGGATATGCAGAAAGCGTATGGAATGGTTGAGAAGACGAATAAGTTAAGTATTGTACTGGGATGCATTACAGCGTGTATTTTGTTAATATTATGTACCTGTGGATATTCTGTATATAAGAAGCAAAAAGAAAATGAGCAGAAACAGCAAAAACTGTTGCAGGAAGCTGCAAGACTGGCCGATTCAGCTAATAAAGCAAAATCAACATTTCTGTTTAATATGTCTCATGATATTCGTACCCCTATGAATGCAATCATTGGATATGCAGAATTGGGAGAGAAACATTTAAAGGAGCCAACTATATTAGAGGATTACTTTGAAAAAATATTATTGTGCGGAAAGAAAATGCTGCATTTGATTGATAACATTCTTGAATTAGCACGAATCGAAAACAACCAAGCAACGCTGGATGAAACAATAACAGATGTTTCTAAAAACTTTGATTTATGTATTGATATGTTTAGGAAACCGATAGAAGAAAAACATCAAACACTGAAAGTCAATAAGAACATTCGATATCCATACCTGTATATGGATGATGCAAGATCATCTGAAATTACGATTAACATTTTGAGTAATGCTGTGAAATACACGGGTGAAGGCGGTAACATAAGCTGTACATTGAACCAATATCCCGGCGAAAAAGAAGGTTGGAGTGTATTAGAGCTTATCATAGCAGACAACGGAATCGGAATGTCAGAAGAATTCCAAAAACATATTTTTGAATCATTTTCACAGGAACGATCTTCGTCAGACAGCGGAATAGAAGGTAGCGGACTTGGCATGGGAATCGTGAAGAAACTGGTGGATTTAATGAATGGCAAGATCACAGTTCAGAGCAAACCGGGAGCAGGTTCTACTTTTACAATCACGCTTCCATTAAAAATAGCAAATGAGGAAGAAAGGAATCCGAAACATGCAGACGGTCAGTTGAATATCAAAAAACTGGAAGGAAAAAGGGTTCTTCTGGTAGAAGATAATGACTTGAACGCAGAAATTGCAACGGAACTTTTGACGGAAGAGGGAATCATGATAGAAAGAGCGGAGAACGGCGTTGCATGTATTGATATGCTTAACAAAGCAAAGCAAAATTACTACAGTCTGATTCTGATGGATATTCAGATGCCGATTATGAACGGATATGAAGCATCCAGGAGAATTCGAGAACTGAAAGACGGTAACAAATCGCAGATTCCAATTGTTGCAATGACAGCAAATGCTTTTGAAGAAGATAAGAAGATGGCTTTTGCAAGTGGCATGAATGATCATGTTGCAAAACCAATAGATATGAATGTATTATTGCCGACTATTATGAAATATATGTAAAGGAAGAAAGAAGGACACTGATTTTGCAGTCAGTGTTCTTTTTACATATCAGTCGACTAAAGAAAAACATTTTATAGTTGTACATTATCTCGTTGAGAAGGGTAAATCTGTAAACTTTGTTCACTAAGCAGAGCAGTGAAATTTTGACGAATGATATTTAAAGTCTTTTGCTTTTTCAGTAATTCTTGTTTCTCCCGGACAGTAGCAGCCTGTTTAGATTCAAGGTTTTCAATCCGTTTCTGGATTTTTTTAGAGCTAGGGATTTTGGTAACGCCCAGATCCTAAAGCTCTTTTTTTAGCGAATCGTAGAGCTGGTATTCTGCCTGATGTTTGGTTCGGTATGCTTAAGCCGGAGAGAGGAGCTGATTTTGGTGTGAGATAATTGAAAAAGGAATGGAAGTTACTGTTTTGGTAGCTTCCATTCCTTTTTTGATGTGAGAGAAGAGTTATTTTTGATTAAATAGATTGTTACATTCGTCTATAATATAGCTTCAACTGTGCGTACCTGTGATGGTGTGAGCTTGCGGAGCTTATCTGAGAGAATCAACAGATCCTTATCTATAATTTCACCAGTGAGCAAATAGTCGGCACTTAATTCTAAAGCAGAGGAGATTTTTAACAGATTTTCAGGTCTCATTGCCCGTTTTCCTGATTCCGCATAAGAAACAAACTGGGTAGTGACTTCCCCTTTTCTGCAAGTGCTTCTTGAGTGAGTCCCAGCTTTTTTCGACGATCCATAATTCTTTTTCCAATTTCCTATAAACATAATTCGTTATCCGACATTAGTATAAAACCTCTCCTCTCGTATTGTTAAATTATATCAACAATAGATGATAAAAATAAGCGTCTACTGTTGGCTAAAATCAACAATACGATATATTATCAGAGATAAATATTGAAAAATCGTGGATGCATAACAAATAGAAAAAGTAGTGTATGGGAATACGAAAAAGCGAAAAGCTATAATGAAAGAAAATGAATTTTCAGGAGGACTATGATTATGGAACAGATGGATTTTTCAATAGAGGTATCAGAAAGTGAGATAGAAAAATTTGCAGATTATTTATACCAGAAAGAAAATGCAAAGGCAACAATCAATAAATATATGGCAGATATAAAAAAGTTTTTATTTTTTTTGGCAGATGATAAGCGGATCAATAAAAAAGTATTGTTGCAATATAAAGAATGGCTTGTTCAAAAATATGCTGTCAATAGTGTTAATTCGATGCTTGCCGCATTGAATCAGTTCCTGGAATTTTTGAATGTAGGAAATCTGAAAGTGAAAAGAATAAAAGTGCAGAAGCAGTCTTTTTTACAGGATCAGAAAGAAGTGACAGAAAAAGAATGCAGGAAATTGATTGCAACAGCTATGGCAGAAGGAAAAGAACAGCTTGCATTGTGTATTGAAACAATAGCATGTACAGGAATTCGGATCAGCGAAATAAAATATTTTACAGTGGAGCATGTAAAATCTGGAAAGACAGAAGTAATATTTGGAGAGAAATGAAACGATTAAAAGAAAAGGCAGGAGTAGCAGAATCAAAAATATTCCCGCATAATTTTCGACATCTATTTGCAAGGATTTATTATAAAGTGACAAAAGATATTACAGGTCTTGCGGATTTACTTGGACATAGCAGTATCAATGTAACGAGAATATATACAGCAACTACAGAAACAGTGTTCCAAAAGAAGCTGGATAAGATTGTCGAACAGGAAATATTAGAATGTACAACATAATATCTGTTATGTTGTTTATGGACGGATTAATTTTCGTACGATATAATATTAAATAACACCATGTTATCTGTTATGCTGTTCATATTACATAGTTCCTTTCTGATTTTTTTGTAGTTGTGTCCTATTTAAGTACCGCTCCTTGTAAATCGGCTATAATCTTTATTATTTTTATTGTTTAAAGTTCTCTTTTTGAGGAAATGAATGACTTGCAGAAATAGGGTAGAACAGGTTAATAGAGACACTGTACAACATAACAGATATTATGTTGTATTGATTTTGCAATGGATAAGGAGTAACGATGGCATATACTGTAAGAAAATTACTTGAATCAGAACAATTCCCTAAAATGAAGCTGCTTTGTGGTAAAAAAGGTCTGGATCGGGAAGTAGAGCAGCATTTTGAGGATTTGGTAAAAAGTGATATTAGTGGTTTCATTGTGAAAAAAAGAGAAGAGGATGATCCAACAGGAAAGCGATTGAAGTTATTGGAAAAACACTGTGAAAAATATGAGATTCCACTGCTTGAGATTCCGGAAGATTTATATTACTGGGGAATTATTCGCTATGTTATGACGCAGGTATTCGATAAAGATACAGCACGATTCCTTTTTCAATCAATGAGTTTATGTACGGAACAAAGAAAAGAGAGAGGTGAGCACCTATGCAGCTTACAAATACAAAGGATTATGCGAGCGAGATCTAAATTAACATGGAGGTACAAACACGAATGGGATACACAGTAAAAGACTTTATCGACTCGAACAAATTTCCAGGAATGAAATTAATTAGTGACAATTCAGGAATCAATAGAGAAATAAAAGGGGCTCGGATTATTGCAGCGCCGGATATGGAAAAATTTCTGGTGGGGGGTGAACTCCTTCTGACATCTCTGATGGTTTATGAAAAGCTGGATGAGCGTATGATGCTAAGTTATTTGGAAGAATTAAATAAAAAACAGGTAAGCGGGTTTATTGTGAAAAGAATTCAAAATACAGCACATCAAAATGAGCTGTTTGAAACTTTATTGCTTTTTTGCAATGAACATAGTATTCCGGTTTTAGAGATTCCACAGGATTTTAACTATTGGCTGATTATTAAATATTTGCTGTCGCAGGTATTTAATACAGAAATTTCAAAAGCAGTCTACTCTAAAAGGACACGTGATGAATTTAATCGCCTTTTTCCAGAGGGAACCAGTGACTACAGATCATTAGAGAATCTGTTTGACAGAGCAGGGGGGATACTTGGGAATCCAATAGCTTTGTACGATGAAGATTTCCACTGCATGTATTCAAGTACATCAGAAGAAAGTGATTTAATAATCGCAGATGATTATGAAAAGTATGTTCCCAACATTATTTCGAGATATGAATATATGAGGCAAAAGAGAAAAAATGTTGAGTATATTAGAAAAATCAATATTTTAAACCAGTGCACGTTTTATTTAGTGGTTTCAGAAGTGAATGGACCATTAAGAGAGCTGGATTTTATAGCATTAGATAGTTTAATGCCGCTTTTATTATATGTTCTGACTCAAATTGTAACTGATAAAAATATGGAGAAAAAATATCATAGAGATTTGGAGTACAGATTGTTAAATGCTTCCTTGTCTGAAGCGGAGGAAGATGAGGTTGCAAACTTGCTTAAACTTGGTGTAACTGAAGATTATAGGGTTGTCACCTGTTATTTAAAAACTGAAAACTATAAAGATAATTTTACTGTTTTTCAAAGAAAAAAGATGGAAGTTATAGAAAAAGCAATTTTAGATTTCATACCGAGAGAGTATATTTATTGTAACACGAACCAAGTTATATATATTCATAATGAAAACAGGCTAGAAGGAAAACTGGATATAAGAAAAAAACTGGAAGAGTTCCAGAGAATGATACAAGACCAATTGAAAGAAGGAGAATCAAAATACGAATTTCTGATTGGGGTAGGAAATAAAGTTAAGGGTTACCACAATCTGCAAGAATCTTTCGCAAACTCTAAAATTGCAATAGAATACATTGATGTCATTAGAAAAATAGTAGGAGATGCAAATAAATCAGTGGTGGATTGTTCAAAATTGGGTTTTTTTCATATTTTTGCAAATATTAAGGATGAAAAGCAATTAAGAACATATATACCAGATACAGTGCATGAAATTCATCAGTATGATGTTCAGAAAAATGGAGAACTGATTGATACGCTGGAATGTTATCTGAATCATAAACAGAGTATTCGAAAAGCTTCTGAACTAATGGGCGTGCACGCCCGGACAGTTTCGTATCGTTTGCAAAAAATAGTAAAACTAACGGGGATGGACTTTGATAACATAGCTGAGATGCTAGCTGTCCGAAATGGAATTATTATATTAAAAATACTGGAATTGTTATAAAAGATAACGAATCACATGGTTAGTGTGGTTCGTTTTTTTGCATATTAGTCAAAAATGGAGCATTTCGAACAAAAATACGTTAAAAATTTTTCGTCCGTTGCACATTATATTTTTAAGTTTAATAGCGTATAATACGTAAATTGATAAGAAAAATTATCAGTGAAAAACATTGAACATATCAATTTTGATATTTTTTTTGATATAAACTAAGACTTCACAGGGTTTAGATTAGAGGGATAACGATGCAACTAAAAAATTCGACAGATTACGCAATTAGAATTGTGTGTTACTTAGCAGCACAGGAACGGATGGTATCTACATCAGAATTGTCACGGAAGCTAAATGTTTCTGCTAATTATGTTCCTAAAATAGCAAAAAAACTGAAAGATGCAAAAATAGTCACTGCCTGTGAAGGTACAAATGGTGGCTATATGCTGGCAAAACAACCGGAGAACATTTCTTTAATGGATATTATATCGTGTGTAGAGGAAACAATGGCAATTAATCGTTGCTTGGAAGAAGATCGTTTTTGTTCCAGAAGTTTAGAAGATACCTGCAAGATACATAAAATATTGCTGAGTTTGCAGAATACATACAATAATAAATTAGAGAGTGTAAAGGTTTCAGACGTTATCCGCCCTGGAGAAGATGAATATTTTGGACGATTTTATGTTGTGTTAAAGCTGAACTTAAAGGAAAAAAGCTACGAGTGTGTGTACTCGCATATCCGTGAAGTATATGAGAAAGTAAAAAATACAGAAAGCTATGAAGAGTTCATAAGCCAGTATGTAGAAAGATATGTGTATGCTTCTGACAAAAAAATGGTTTATGACTTCTTGTCAAGTGAAGGATTAGAAGAAAGACTAGTTGATGGATGTATGGAAAAGGATCTTCCGTATCGCAGAATTACGGGAAAAGATAAGAATGCATATATTTGGATGGAAGCAAAAAAATATATAGATGCAAATGAGAATACTGCAATTATTACCTTACATAATGAGAAGATTATCCAGAACACAGTTATAAAGATGGAACGGGAACTCATAAAAAAAGAACAGGATATGGCAAAGCAGTATTGGGATATGGTATCACTTTTAACTACTGTATTGAATCATAATCATTTAGTTGAAGTAGGGTATCAAGATGATATCAGTTTCTATACGAAACAGATATATCTTCAATTACAGAAAAAATATCCGGAATATGGAATTACAGATGAAGAAATTACGTCTGTAGCTCATCTAGCACCGATTCATGATATTGGAAAGATAAAAGTACCAATTGAAATTTTAAATAAAAATGGAAAGTTGACAGATGAAGAAATGAATGTAGTAAAGCAACATCCATTAGTAGGTGCGGCGATGACCCAGAGATTCCCAGAGGGGATAACAACGAAAAAGCTGAATCAATATAGCTATGAAATATGTAGACATCACCATGAAAGATATGATGGATCAGGATACCCGGACGGTTTAAAAGGGAATGCAATTCCAATGTGTGCACAGGTCGTTGGAATTGTTGATGCTTACGATGCATTGATCAATGATCGTCCATACAAAAGAAAGTATGAACCTGAAGAAGCAATACGGATGATTTCAAATGGTGAATGCGGAGCGTTTTCTAATCAGCTGATGCAATGCTTTCAGGAGGCAGCAAAGCAGCAAAACTGGTTAAAAAGGCAAAATTAAAGTAACAAATGAAGGCAAAAGATTAGAGGTCCAGATATGAAGAAAAAAAGAAGGATAGCGAACAGAATTATCGCAGTAATACTATGTATGGCTATCTTATTTTCTCAAGCGAATATTGCGGATGCAGCAGATCTGAATCCATCAGGTACCAACACGAGTCAAGTGGTCCTTTCTGATGAAACCAATATGAGCAATGATGAAGCATCAACCGAATCCACAGTTTCAGATGAAATAAATGGCACCACGGAGTCCGAATCTTCGATATCGGAGGAAACAAATGAAAACTCGAAGAATAACGAATCGGAATCTTCCGGTGAAAATGTTAAAGCGGAATCAACAGATAATATAGATGCTTATTATAAGGATAGTAAAATATGCATTTATAATTACGAGCAGTTAAAACAGATAGGTTCAGATGCCTATGTATATACAGGGGATAAGGACGGAACGATTGGTTCTGGAGATGTAGTAAAGAGTGAAGGCACAGAGCTGAAATACGGTGTAGATGCCCAGTACATTTTGATGAATGACATCCAGATGAACTCTGAACAGATGTGGGCAGTACCGGATTCATTTACCGGAACTATCACAGGCACGAAACTAGAAGAAAACGAAACACCAACGCTGTATGATAAGGAAACGGATACAATCTACATATATAATCCATATCAGTTAATGGTACTTGCACAAGAAGAATCTGAAACGGAACCAGTTATGTCATTGGATTATGATGCACCACAGTTTGGTATGGGGCAGATGATCTATCCGGATGGTGAAGACAAGGATTATTTAACTTACAGTAAAGATCATAATTATGTCATTTCAAAGAACTTCACTTCAGATAAGCCGGAGTTAATAGCAGATCAATTGAGCATAGATCCTGATACAACAGATACTGAAGGACGTGACTTTAAGGGGCAGGTTGTAAAAACAATTGGTGATAAAACCTATATCTTAATTGGGAATGAAGATCAGTTAAGAGCAATTGGTACAGACAAAGCAGTTCAAGGTGCTGTTTATCAGGCTTATCTTGAATTAGGAAAATGGAAAATCGATACAGATTTATCTGGAAATTCAATAATGTTGTATGGAGGAGATGCTGATTTAACAAAAGAACAAAATGGTAAGCAAGAGTTCACGTTTGGAAATGTTTTGGATACGAATAAAAAGTTGAGTAGCGTAAATAGTATTCATACTAGAGGGCGTTGTGGAGTTGATCAAACAACAGGTAAAATTGATCCAAACCTTGATATAGAAAATCAAACTAAACAAAAATATTCGAAAAATGCGAACTATATCATTTTCCGTGATATTGATTTAGGTAGTTCAGATTGGACTCCACTTACTTTCCAAGGCACAATGATTGGTGCTAAATCTGCAGAAAAAGGTGGACTTTGGAAAGATAATGTTTTAAATACAACTGATAAACCAGTGTTATCGAATGTAACTGTAGATCAATCAACTAAGATTAATGTTGGAAAACAAATGGGTGTTGGATTCTTTTCAACAATATCAAGTGAAGTAAGTGAAAAGGATATTGGTCTTAGTAAAGGATTGGTAAAGGTATCTAATATTCAATTTGATAATCTAAAAGTTCATACAACAACAAATGAAACCTATTATCCAGACACATTAGTAAGTGCACTTACACAGACTCTGGGAAAGTTATTGGGTGGATTGTTGAGTGGGTTAACATTTATTTTAACTTTTGGGCAAGTGAAAATTGATTTAGGCAAAACATTAGGCGATGTTTTAGATGCACGTAAAAAAGATCCTACAGCTTTATCAACTGGAGCAATTGCTGGGCGAGTTGAAGGGCAGGTTGAAATTTCAAATATTGAAGTCAATAATGCAAATGTAAAAAATGTGAATGGCTATACAGGTGGTTTTGTTGGATATGCCGTTGGTTCAACTCAATATGATGGATTATCGAATGCTTTAGGGGATTTAGTTAAATTATTAACAAATATTTTAAATGTCATTCCAGGTTTAGGCTTAGGTGATTTAATTAAGATTCTATTAGGGAACGCAATTCCTTTAGAAAAGTTAATTCCAACAGGATATATCAATCCGAAGATAGTAAATTGTAATATAAATAGTTTAACTATTTCTACAGCATCCGATAAAGAATATGCCGGTGGATTTATTGGTATGCAAAAGGGTGCTATTGTAGAGAGTTGTTCTGTAACAGGTGGTACGAATACAATTAGTGGAAAGAATTTTGTAGGTGGCTTTGTTGGTCTAGCTCGTGATGATGTGATTGAAGGAACACTATCAGGGGCATTGGATATAGAGACAAAACTTCCTAAGATGAATACGGAAAGTTTACTTCTAAATTGTTCATTAAATAATGCAGTTGTGTCTGTTTCTGGTGAAAGTTATATTGGTGGTTTTGCCGGAGGATTGGCCAATGCATCAACTGTCAATTGTAATGTTAAATCGGATAATGCACTCACTGTAACAGCTTCTGGAAATTATGCTGGTGGTTTTGCAGGAATTGCATCTCTTGGATGGGCTGCAGACCTAGGTAAAGATGACACAAAAGATAATTTACTTGGCGGTGTAGTTGATCTTGTTGTAAAACTTTTGAGTAGTAATCCTGGAGCAACTTCATCTTTACTTTCTCTTGCTGGTGTAAATCCATCACATATCTTAGGATGTTCTGTAAATGCTCCACTGCAAGTTAGTGGAAAGGACTATGTTGGTGGTGTAACAGGTCGAGGTAATGGTGCATATATAGCACAATCGAATGCGGATAATTTACAGAAAATATCATATTGGAAAAATAATGTTTATGATGTTGGTTCTGTTCAAGTGATTGATAGCTCTTTAACGGGATTATCAAGTGTTACAGGAAATGATTATGTTGGTGGAATTGCTGGATCAATGGGTACGGCCAGTGTTGCCGGTTTATTAAATACAACGCTTGGCGTTGCATCTTATCTTGCGTTTACTGTAGATAATGTTCATGTAAATGGTGCAGAGAATGGATTTGCTGTTACGGGAAATGAACGTATTGCCGGTGGATTTGGAGATGCGATTGGTGGTTCTATAACAACTGTTAGTATCAATAATTTAGCTTCTATAGAAGGCAATAACTTAGTAGGCGGATTTATAGGTCTTTCTGGTCCTGGTGATTTGGCTGGAACAGATGGTGGATTAACTGTTAACCTGTTAGGTTTGAATTATTTGTTGAAATTGAATAATTTACTTTCTTTAGGACAAGCAATTGAAGTAAAAATTAAGGATACAAATGTAAATGGAATTAAGGATGGGTTTACGGTACACGCAAAGGGTAGTCGTGATTCTAATTCGGTTCGTGATTATAGTGCTTCTGGTTTTATCGCAAAAAGCGGAAGTACAAAAATAGAAAATTCTCATGTAACAAATCTAAAATCAGTGAAGGCTGCAGATAATGGCGGATATGCTTCAGGATTTATTGGTATTTCAAAAACAGGTGGTCTAGCAGAAGTTGCTGATGATAATTCGATTAAATCATTAATAGAGACAAATGGTTTAGTAAATGCCGTAGGATATTTAATTCCTAAATATACAAATTGCACGGTTTCTTTTGTGAATGGTGGAAGTGTTACAGCAGATGTTGCTGGTGGTTTTGCAGCAGATTTTCAAAGTGGTACAGTTGATAACAGTTCACGAGGAACTAATGATTATTACGCAGTATACAATTTAGATTCTGTAAATGGTCAAACCTATGCAGGTGGCTTTGGTGGAAATGTTTATTCTGGAGCATTGGCCGATGCTAGTAAAGGTATTAGTATTCTAGGAAATATAGATGGGCTGAATATAAACATTGGAGAGTTGTTAAACTTAGTAAATGCATATGTTCCAACAATAGAATATGCAGGAGTTAAATCCGATAATGGATTTACGGTTACGGCTAATAAAATCAAATCGGATGATACGAATTCTGGTAGTGCTGGTGGCTTTATTGGTTATGGCAGTGGAGTTCAAGTTAGTCATTGTGATGTAACAAATTTAAAACATACAAAGGTAACACCTCCTAAAGATTTAGAGGGTGAAGATAGTTCAAATTATTTTGGACAGGATAGTACATATGCAGTAACGGGTGCAAGATATGCCGGTGGATATATTGGGTATATGAATATTGGCTCTGCAGCTTCTGTTGGAAAAGGCTTGAGTGTACTTGGTAAATCGATAGGAATCAATAATGTGCTGGATGCATTGAATGTCGTTGTTTCTACAATAGAACATTCTGATGTTACAGGAAATGTTGGAGGTTTTGCAGTAAAAGCGACCTGGAAAAATACAGCATCCGATGCCTCAGCAAATGACGTTCTTGGAGATGCAGGAGGTTTTGCCGGAAAGATATCTGGCGGACATATTCAGGACTCTAATGCAAATAACTTCTCCTATATCATTGGACAGATTACAGCCGGTGGTTACGTGGGAGATCTTGAACCCGGAAATGTGGCAAATGTACTTGGCGATACTGGTATCTTAGGTGGTCTTGTTGATGTGTCAGATACATTGGCATCATTAGCGGAGGACTTTGTACCGACGATCAGAAACAGCTCTACGACTTGTGTTCCTTGCGGTGGTGCAGTTCGTGCAGATGCGGCTTCCACAACACAGGTACAACGAGGTATGGCCGGAGGTTATGCAGGGCATAATGAAGGCGGTCATATCTGGGGAAACAATACAAAGAATTGGAAAGGTAAAGCTTATACCGGACCAACAAGTGTCTGCAAAGCAGTCCGGATCCGGTCAGTATACGGAAAAGAAATTGCAGGTGGCTTTACAGGATATATGGAGTCAGCCGATACGGCAAGTACCGGAAACCTGTCCTTATTATGGGGATTGGTAAAGGCAGATAACATCCTGGGAGCACTTAGCGTTGTTTATCCGACAGAAGAAAATACGGCAGTTTACGGACCACTTGCCTTGATGGATTGCGAAACCTGGAACAAATGGGTAGAATTTGTCGGTAAAAAAGGTGGTTATGGAAGTGATCTTGCTGAGCATGGAACAGTAACTAATCAGACTGAACTGGATGCAATCATAGGAAAGTATGCTTACGGATACAATGTCGTAGCTGGAAGAGCAAATTATCGAGATGAAATAAAACTGGCAAATGGTGGAGCAGCCGGTGGATATGTTGGCTCGATGCAGACTGGGACTATTACAAATGGACAGGCTTATCAGGCGAAGACAATTAAAGGGCTTCGATGCGCCGGCGGTTTTGCAGGAGAAATGATAAACGGCGGAGCAGCAAAGCTTGGAGTAGTTGATATCCTTGGTCTTAATCTGCAATTAGGACAAATGCTGCAGGTACTTAATGTCTTTGTGCCAGTAATCAAGAAATCTTCAGTAGAGGGTTATCAGAGTGGACTGATTGTTCAGTCAGAAGGTGTAGATGACAAAGATACCTGTGGTTATGCTGGAGGTTATGTAGGAAAACTGATCGGTGGGCAGATCTGGGGCGAAAATGATGCACGCTGCAAGGTCACAAAGCTGAGACGAGTTGACGGAAGAAGCTATGTCGGTGGGTTTGTCGGAAGTTCCAGACCAGGAAGTGTAGCAACACTTAATCCTACTGCAGGAGAAGGATTGCTCAGTCAGCTTCTGAATAAACTGTTAAGTACACCGGCAGATTTGATAAAAGTATTAAATGCTACAGTCGCAACGATCCGTTATGCAGATG
>ENA-ORVC01002210-ORVC01002210.1-human-gut-metagenome-genome-assembly--contig:-NODE-2210-length-13746-cov-2.776130_pt1 | contig 13746 bp, 14 predicted proteins | sample MGYA00242092_ERZ509234 | MGnify/ENA primary metagenome ERZ509234 (study PRJEB26280, sample SAMEA2338800) | human gut metagenome | biome: human gut; feature: human-associated habitat; material: faeces... | reverse complement strand
GCGCTTGAATGGCATTCAAGAGGTCGTCAGTTCAATTCTGTCCAGCTCCACCAGAGATTTAAGGGGATTACGATATAGGTCGTAACCCCCTTTTTCTGTTTTGTGTCCGCTATGTGTCCGCTCCAAAATTTTGCCGCTCATTAAGATGCTTTTTTAATGGAAGGACGACGAGGACGGGTATCCTGTGCATAGCGTTCTTGGAGGCGCTGCTGGATTGATCTTTCCCGATCCCTGTCATGCCCGGTGTACCGCTCGGTCATGAGCAGTGTTTTATGACCAATCATTTCTTTGACATCTTTCAGCGTACCGCCAGCGTGAAGTACATTTGTGCAGTAAGTATGTCGATTATCATGAAAATGAAAATCGGAAAGGTGTAGCTTTTTGCATAAATTTTTCCACGAGGTACGAAATCCTTTAAGAGGGGTTCCATCAGGGCGACAAATCACATATTCCAGTTCCCCTCTAAGGTTATGCTTACGCCGGTACTCTTTCAGGTATTCCCAACGTTTAAGAAGGGCTTCCCGAGTTCGAGGCATGATGTCCTGCACACGCTCCATTCGATTTTTCGTTCTGAAGAAACGAATGGAGCCGCTTGGACTATCTTCAAAGTCAATGTCATCCCATCGCAGGTCAAGGATCTCCTGCTTGCTCGCCCCATGTTCTACGGCAAGCGTTACAGCCACCTCTAAGTATTGTGCTCTGGATCGAGTGTTAGCAACTTTGACCAGATTTTCTACTTCATGAGGTTTCATAAAACGTTTTCTTTCGTGGCAGGACTCATTGCTATAGGAAATACCTTTGGCAGGATCACTTTTTAGGACCTTCTCTCGGCAGGCTACCGCGAATGTCTGCTTAACCGTAAAAAGTGCGCGATTAGCTGTCGCTGGACTGATGTCCCGACACAGCTTTACATGCCATCTTTCAATTTCTTCGCGGGAAAAAGAGGCAATAAGGCGGTCCCTCCACTCGTTAAGGGGCCTTTTATGGTACTCCATATAGCTCGCATAACTTGATTTACTCAATCTGCCTTTGTCACACTTGGATTTCCACCATTCATGACAAAGTTTGGCGGCTTCTCCAAAAGTCATTGCGCTTCGGCTTTTCAAACCCTCACGGCCATCGGGCCATTCACCTGTATCCAGATAGGTACGAAGAGCGATACTTTCCGCTTTGGCTTCGGCCTTTCTTCGGCAGGTCTTATGGTATCTTTTTTTTCCTGTCTCAGGGTCATTATATTGAATAATGTAGCTTTTCCCCGAGGCTCTCGAACGTTCAGAGATAGTCACAGTAGCCATACCTTACTCTCCCGAACATTCGTCACTCACTTCCCACTCTTCGCTTGTCAATGAACTGAACGAGATCTCTATAACGTACCATTTTCCTTCCGCCAAGTCCGATATAAGCCAATTCTGGGGCTTCTCCCGGCAAATGTTGTAACAACCGGCTCACCGTGCTTCTGTTCACACGAAGAACGGCCGCCACTTCGCCCATTGTAAGCAATGATAAGTCAGTATTCTGAAATGCCTGGGTGTTTTCGGGTGCCACTTTATTCATGCCTTCCTCCTTCTTATAAGCCGCACCGGGACAAAAGATGGACGTTGTTGTATTGTGTGTTAAGGCTTGAGAAGCTTGAAGGCACACTGAGGACAGTTCTGCACGTCCCCCAACTCATAAAGATGAAATTTTTCTGAATGGAAATCCGGTGACAACAGGCTTTGTAGCCTCCGTTTTCTTCCACAAATTCCCGCATCTGCTCCCGGATGGCTTCGCTTACAAGGGCAATGGCTAAAGCTGTTTCGTGTGGTCGCTCCATCGAAAAACGGCGCTTGAGCACTTTCGCCTTGAGCGGAAGCTTGGCGCCCTTCTTTTTGGCTGTGGTCTTGCCGGCAGGTTTCGATATCTCTTGAGTATCCATACTGCCCTCCGCGTTGAAGTAGGTGTCCTTACTTCAAGGAGGCGGGAGACATCTTTCGGCAAAGAAAGCGCCTCCTTTTGATGTTATTTTTTTGGGGAGAGTCCAGGAGGACCACCGATTCGAGGAGTCCTTTTTCAGCTTACGCTCCGTACTTTACCGTACCCGTTCGCAGGAATACCTCGTTACCGCGTACCTCTTCATAAGAATACCGCCATACCTCGCACCTTTTCTTCATTTTACCCTGTTACCGCGTACCCTTTCACGAGATTATCCGGAAAACCAGTACCTCTTCGCTTCATTACCAGGATACCGCGTACCGCTTCATGAAAATACCGCCTCAGCATGACAACAGATTACCAAGCCAATCAGTTAACAATATGAAATAAATAAAGATATTTTTGTCCTCCCTTACCATCAAAAAGGTTGACGGCGGCTACCTTTGTTTTTTTCCTATTTGTGGGAACCTATGGTTAAAACCCCTGTCATTTTATGTTGTGGGAATCACTCGAAACCTCCTTTCCCTCCCGCCGAAGGGAAAAATTTGCACAAGGGCGCCTCCCGCCCGCTTTGACTGGAAGGAGCCTTCTCCTTCCCAATTTACGGACGGAGGTTCTCCCCATGTTCAGCCCTTCCCGCCACCCCGGACAGCGGAATGTTCCCGGAATTATCAGCGACCGGCTGCCCGGACAGGCAGCCATTGTTGACAGACAGCCAAGACAGACTGTCCAAGCCCAAGCGCACGGTGTTCAAACACCCGGACAGCCTGCGCTCCTTCCTTTGAAATTCGTCTCTCCTCCCACAGCGCATCTCCGAACCGACCAACAAAAACGGCTGTACGCATATTGTCGGGAATGCAAGTCGTTCATCACCACACATTCCAATTTATCCAGCCAGTTGGGTATCCATTACGGCACAGTGAGGGGCATTTTGCGCCGTCTGAAACAGTTGGGCCTGCTGTCCGTAAGCCCATACTTTCAAGGCGCCATTCAAGGGTTGCATATCGCGTGTGGGGAAGAAGGCTCATCTTTCATTCCACATCAACCCTCCGCTCTCACGCTCTCCGTTACAGACACCCCTGTCCCCAATATTGTTCCCAAAGAGATAGATAGATCTAAGACAGATCCATCTATCTTCACGATTTGGCAAACAGACACCCAGACTCTTCGGGAACTGTGGCCGTTCGCCGCGCAAGCGGGATTGACGCCGGGGCATTTCCAGCAACTTGAGAAGGTATTCCGGATCCAAGGATGGGACGGCGAGGGCGTGGTGGCCCTGACCCTGCGCTATCTGGACTGGCAGTTGGAGCATGGCGGAATCACGGACCAGAAAGGCAACCAGGTCAATGACCCGATTGCCTACTGGCTGTGCTCCCTGAAACGCAATGGAAGCTACCAGAAGCCCAAAGGGTACGTGGAGAAAGCTGCGATGCTGCGGCAGGAATTGCTCGCCGAAGAGGACGCCAAGCTGGCTGATGAACGGCATCTGGCCGCACTCCGCCGTGAAAGGGAAAACCTTGCGAGGGAAGAAGAACTGGAAAGCCGGATAACCGCAATCGCGGAACAGGGAGAAGCCCATCCGCTGTGGGCCGAAGTGTACCCGTACCTGTCCAGGATTATTCAGGACAAAGTAAAGGAGGAAGGAGCCGTCGTTCTGGGACGACTTCCTTTCTCCATTTTGGTGCGTGGCCGACTCAGAGAAATATACGGTTTTCCTCCTGAGACGTGCCCAGGCAAAACGCCCCAATCTGTCGGGAGATAGGGACTCTGGCGTCTCCAGCTTTGAGACCCCAATAAGCCACTTATAAAGTAGGGCGCCAGTGATAAACCTTATGCCGATGCTCCAACCTATAGATGAGCACGAGAAAGCGTTTGTGCGCGCCAGCCAGTTTATGACGCGTTGCCATAATCACTGATAAGACTACTCTTTCCTATACACCATCTATGTTGCGATGGGAGGTACGGCATAACCTCTCTTAAAAAAGTCGGAAAGTTTTGGAAAAGGCGATTTTGAGATATAGGTATTCTAAGGTATCGATAAAATACCGTTTTGGGCTTGTGTGTAGGAGAGATTTGGAAAAGGCGATTTTGAAAACGTCGTGAACCAATCTTTCCGCTGGGAAAAGGTTGATAGTCCAAGGGAGAAGACGCACCCCCTCCTGAAATGTTCAAAACGAATCCGGAAGGCAGACCTTGCGCAATCCAGAAAGGGCGGTCCAGTATGGGCCCAACTTCACGGCGTCCATTATGGTCCTGAAGCATTCGCCCGTACCAAACGCTCTTCGCCGAAAACGCCGGGTAGAACAGGAGGGTGGGACAAACACTCCGTGCGAACGCACGGCGTTGTCCCGCCCCACATCATTCGGCCTTGCTCTCGGCGGCTGGCTCATAGAGCATCTTGCCGTCCAGGCCGAGTTTGGACAGCAGGTCGCCCGCCAGCGCGTACAGGCGGTACGCGCCTATGATGACGTTACCATCGACCGTAACATACTGCGTAGAGGAGTTGAAGAGCTCGTTTTCCGCGTCAAGCACGTCAAGCAAACTGCGCTGCCCCAGAATGAACTGCTCCAAATAAGCGTCGCGGGTCTGGGTATTGTAGGCGATAGCTTCCTGATAATACTGGCGCGTATCGATATTGGCCTGATAGCGCGTCCACGTATCGCTGATCTGCTGGCTCAGGTCGCCGAACGTCATGCCCTGCGAGAGGTTCAACGCAAGCGGCGTATCCGGAGAAGAGGACGTGATATACAGGATCTTTCCTTCCGCCTGAGTCTGCGCGGATGCAGCCGTAACCTGCGCGTACATTTGCTCGGGCGTCATGCCGGGATCCAGCTTGAGAGTCAGGATTTCGTCGCCAGCCTCCAGCGCGTCCTCCGTCAGCCCGTTTCCTGTCTCGTCCTTGAAGAAACGGCTGAAGAAGTTGGAGCCCGGTTCGGAAATCAGGGCCTCGTTCATTGTTGTGTCGCCGCTGATGGGATGGCGGCTGAAGCCGTACTCCAGCGTCCTGTTTCCCTCAGGCAAGCCCGACGTGGCGTTGAAGTCCCCGTTTCCAAGCACGCTGCCCTTGACGGTGATGGCCGACGAGCCGAGCTTGACCGAGATGTCCGACTGGAAGTGGTCTTCCCGGTTGATGTAGAACGTATCGTTCTCCGCAATGGGAAGACGGTTTTCCACTGTCATGGTCAGCCCAGGCCCGTCTCACCGACAAGCGTGGTCAGGAAAGCGCGGAACCTTGCCTAATGGGATTGCTGGCCCTGATTTGCCTGCTGGCCTACGGGAGCCTGATGCTCTGGGCAGGCTTTCGTATCGGCACCGGGGGGGATATGCCTCTGGCGGCGGTTCTGCACATGCCCTCCGGCTGGCTTATCAGCGGTCTGTGTCTCGCTGGGGGAGTGTTTTGCGGTTGTCTAACTGCAAAACAGTTTTCCTGTGCCGAAAAGGGATGGGGGAAGAAAGGGCTCATTACAATAATTTTTGTAACGATGGACGGACTGCTCTTTTCCCTTTATCGGTACCTCTTATGATATGTTATTCGAGAAAACCAGGTGGTGCGTAGTAGTTTCCCTCACCATGACCAACAGTTTCGCCTTGATGCTGCTTGGGATCAAGCTCCATCCCTACCGCTTTGTCCGTCTTTTCAAAGGTGGGCGCATTCAGATGCAACGCTCCGATAGGTTCCACCACAATTGCAGAAGTGGATTTGGGGGAATGTTTTTCACACAACACCGGATGCCTTCTATCTATTAATCCGTACTGTATATTGGAAAATCTCCTCAACTATTCACCTGAACTCGGGGTGCACATCATTCTACTACCCATCGCGCTTCTGAAACGACGAAAAGCCTTCATCGTTTCCGGTGAAGGCTTTTCGATGTGCCGCTCCCAAACAGGCACGGCCCGGAAATACATGCTATACGGAATAATGCGAATCTAAAGCTGCTATTGGAGAAGCTCGAACAGGGCGTCAAAGGCGGCGCAAACCTTGTCCATACGCGTGGGATCGGTGGTCGTTTCGGACATCAGACGGTCGATCTCCTCCCCGCGCTTTTCGAGTTCCGGGGCGATCCGCTCGAACTTCTGTGGATCGTTTACCGCCATTGTCTGCACCCGCACGGTGAATTCCTGCGCGCGGCTTGCAACGTCGCAGGCGGCAAAGGCCATACCTGAACACAGGACAAATGAGGCGAGCAAGAGAAATGCTTTTTTCATAACGTCTTCTCACTGCGGATTGAAGGACCGGTTTCGCTGGCAGCTTCCGCCGTGAACGGGATTTCCGCCCCAGAGACAGCCGTCGACGCCGGCGAGGCTGACGCAGGGGCGGGTTCCGGCACAGGCGGGGTTCCCGGCGCGGCGGGGGCCTCTCCCTTCATGCTCTCGCGTACCTCTCGGCATCCCTGTTCGTAGAGTTCGCGGAACTTGGCGGAACAGGCGCAGAGCTGCCCGTAGAGATCGAAGGGTATCTCGGTAGCCGGGGCCACCTGCATGTACGACGTCATCATATTGACCAATATCCAGCTATCGATGAACGCGAACTTCACGGCGAAGGCCACGAACACGGCGAGGAAGAACGCCACATGCCTATCCCATCCGAGCGTGACGAAAAGGCCGCCGATAATCAGAAAGACCACGATGGTCACGGCGATGATCGCACCCACCACGAAGGCGGTCGTCAACGCCGCGTTCTTTAGCAGGAACTTCCAGTTCTGATAGTAAATCACCACGCCGTCGGCCGCACTCTTGAAGGTGTTCTGATCCTTTTTGTGGAAAGTATAGCCAAGGCAGCATTCGTCCACATAGCCCAGCGCGATGCTCAGGAACAGTCTTACGATCTTCATCACCGCGTCAAAGCCGGGAACGCCGCTAAGAAAACTGCCCGCGCGCTCAAGCACGGCCTGCAACTGCCGGATAGCGCCGTCCACGAGCTTGTCCACGGCAAAATAAACATTGGAGGCCGCAAAGCGTTCGGCCACCATCCGGCGAGCGGTGTCGATCTGATCGTCCGGGACATGCCCTGTCGTTACGGCTTCAGCGATGATGGCGACGTGCCCGGCCTTGAGCATATAACCGCAGTAGTGCATCACAACAAAACGGATGACGCCCGTTCCCCCGAGCCATACGAGAAACATGACGCCCATGCCCTCGGTCCCGAACAGCCAGCCGAGCCCCAGACACAGTGCGAGGAGCACCAGGGAGGCCAAAATCATGGCGAAGCCGAGTGCCAGCTTCAGCCAGTTGAAACACATGGTCTTGAAATAGATTTCTTTTGCTGTCATGCGAACCATCCTTGTCGAGAAAGCGGAGTCTTGTTTCGCCGCCGGGCAAGATCCGGAATCCGGCTTTTGGAATGGGGAGGACGGCTTACAGCGGGGAAACGCGGGTCTTGCCGCCCCGCAGCACCTTGACGCGCTGGCCTTCGGAAAACGCGAAGTCCGCGCCCTGCACTACGGAAATGGTTTCACCGCCGTCCAGCCGGACCATGATCTCAAGGCCGGTCTGATTGGTCATGGCTTTGGCCCCGCCGTATCCGATGGCCCCGCCCGCGAGCGCGCCGCCGACCGTCGCCAGCACCTTGCCCCGGTTGTGCCCCACAAGGCTGCCAAGCACGCCGCCCACGGCGGCGCCTCCAGCTGCGGCTCCCATCGCCGTGTTGGAATCGTCCTCGATATGCACAGTACGCACGGAAAGGACCGTACCGTAGGTCACGGACTGCGCCTGTCGCGTTTCCGCGCCGGCATAATCGGCCCCCCCCACGCGCGGCGCGCAGCCGACCATCCCGCCTATGGGCATAAGCAGGAAAACAATAAGCACACCCGCTACAGATTTCTTCATGCAACCTCCTAGGCCCGTTGCATGGACCGGTGTCGGGACTATCCACAGTTCCGGCCCTGTTTTGGCTGCATGGTAGGCAAAAAGAAGAGGTTTGAAATCACCCCGGGGGTGATTTCGGGAAAAACAAGGACCCCAAAAGGGAGATATTGGGATAGCCCTCACAGACAAAGCCCCGGGAAGTGCGCCGGATTGCCATTGCCATGCCGCGCGTGTTATAAGTTCAAAAAAAAGGAAGGTTAAATGAAAAACAGCCTGTTCCTGTTTCTGCTCGTGATCGCGGCCTGCCTGTTGTTCGAGTACTTCGATTCTCCGCTTGCCCCGCGCAAACCGGTCACTCTGACCATGTGGCACGTCTACGGCAGCCAAACGGGTTCCCCGATGAACGATCTCGTCGAGCGGTTCAACCGGACGGTGGGCAAAGAACAGGGCATCACCGTCAACGTGACCTCCGTCTCCAACTCCTCCGCCATCCACGACGCGCTGATCGACTCGGCCAGGCGCGTGCCCGGCAGCGGCGAACTTCCCGATCTCTTCACCTGCTATCCCAAGACACTGCTGGCCATGGGTTCCGATTTGGTCATGGACTGGAACGGCTGGTTTTCCGAGGCGGAACGGGGGGAGTACGTCCCCCGCTTTCTGGAGGAGGGCCGCATCGACGGGAAGCAGTTGGCCTTTCCCATTGCGAAATCCACCGACGTGCTGTTCGTGAACGCCACGATCTTTGACCGCTTCGCTGGGGACACCGGGGGCAGCTACGAAGACCTCGCGTCGTGGGAAGGCTTTTTCCGGGTGTCGCGGCTCTATCACGCGTGGTCGGGCGGCAAGCCTTTCTTCATGTACAGCAGTTGGCTGCACTACGCCATGCTGAATACGGCATCCTTTGGGGAATCCCTCTTCAGAGACGGAAAAATAAACTGGGGCGACACCTTCCGCAGGGTCTGGGAGCCGCTCGCCGAAGCGGGCGTCGCCGGGGAAATCTGCCTGCTCAAGGGCTACGCCACCACCGCGATGATGACGGGGGAGGTAGTCTGTGGCCTGGAATCCACGGCCAGCATCATGTACTATAAGGATACGGTCACGTTCCCTGACAACACATCGCTCCCCCTACGCCTCAAGGTTCTCCCCATGCCGGTCTTTGAGGACGGAAAGCCTTTCGCCGTGCAGCGCGGCGTCAGCCTCTGCGCGCTCCGCTCTACGCCAGAAAAGGAACAGGCCGCCTACGTGTTCTGCAAATGGATTACGGAGGAGGAAACCAATTTAGGCTTTGTGATTTCGGCGGGTTACCTTCCGGTCAAAACTGAAGCCTATCAACGGCTGCTCGACGGAAAGCGCCCGGCGTTTCCCGCCGAGAGCTACCGCAGCCTGTACGAAGCCGTTGGCGTCCTTCACGCCGGCTATACCTTCTTCATTCCGCCGCTGTTCGACGAGTATGGCAGCACGGAAAAGGCCTTTTCCGCCTCCCTGCGGTCCATATTCGCCGAGGGCCGTGCCCGCCGCGAACGCGAAGGGGCGGTCTTTTCCGCTCCTGCGGCATGGTCGCTCGCCGCCATGCGCGAACGCGTCCAGTAAGGAAAAAAGAATGGCGTCCGTAAAGGCTGTTTCGCGCGTGCTGGGTTTCCTCCGCCGGGACGGCATGATCCTGGGGGACCGCCTTCAGCTGTACCTGTTCCTGCTCATCGTGGTGCTTTTCGGCTGCACCCTGTTTTTCCTGTCCGTGTCCGGCGTGTTTTCGTCCGCAGAGAAGGACGCGGAGGCCATGCTCCGCGCCCACCTCGCCGCCTATGAAAAAAAGGTCGTCACCCATTACGGCAATGTGGCCGCCCAAGGCATCCGGCTTTCCGGCATCCTCACCCGGCAGATGGAAGCGACGCTGGCCCGGGAAGCGGCGGCCTTTGACGACGTTTCCGACAACCCGAGGCTGATCGGCCTGCTGGAACGGGATATGTACCCCCACCTGCTCAACGCGCTGGAAAAGACGAGTTGCAGCGGGGCCTTCCTCGTCCTCGACGCCACAGTCAACACCTCGCTGCCCGCGGCGTCCGACTCGCGCTGCGGGCTTTACCTCAAACTTGCCAACATTAACATCCCCAACCCGGTCAACCCCGACGTGCTCCTGCTGCGCGGCATGGCCGACATCGGTTATGACAACGGGTTGAGCTTCCACAACAAATGGGAACTGGAATTTTCGGCGGCCCGCATGCCCTTCTACGCCGGGCTGCTCCGCCGGGCCGAAGCCGATCTGACGCGCTGCTTCGTCTATGCCGATACCCAGCGGCTCCACGGCACATGGGAGACGTTTATGCCCCTCGCCGTCCCTCTGGTCGGGCGCGGCGGGGAGGTCTACGGCGTCTGCGGGTTCGAGATCAGCTCGCTCTACTACAAGCTGTCCCACGCAGAAAGCTACACGCCCTTCAAACGGCTGACCGGCCTGCTCGCCCGCAGGGATAAGGGCCTGCTCCTTCCCGCTTCCGGGCTGGAAAGCGGTACTCACGCCGGATACTTCGCGGGCTTGGGCGACCGCCCCTATCAGGTGGAGGAAGGGCCGCTTTACAACGTGTACACGTCCGGCAAGAACGTCTTCGTCGGCGTGGAAACGCCGGTGGAACTCTCCCCCCTTTCGGCCTCGGACGCGGATTCGCGGCGGGTCGTCGCCGTGCTCATGTCCAAGGAGGACATGGACGCGATCTCCGCACGAGCCAATCGGCGTATCATCCTGTTCTGCATTGTCTTTTTCGCTATCGCCACGCCGCTGTCCGTCTTCCTGAGCCGAAAGTACGTCACCCCCATTCTGGCGGGCATCGATGCCGTGAAACAGGGAGCCTCGAAAACCAACATCCCCGAAATCGACGACCTCATCGAATTCCTCGACGAACAGGAACGGCGCTCGGAAGCCAACCGGCAACGCCGATGCGTCCATCCCCGCCGACATGTCCGCCTATTACGCCTTCATCCGGAACATCGGCACGCTCTCGCGGGCCGAAAGCGTAGTCTTCAATTTGTACATGAAGGGCCACTCTGCCAAAGAGATCGCGGAAATCCTCAACCTGTCCATGAACACCATCAAGACGCACAACAAGCGCATCTACATGAAGCTCAACGTGACCTCGCGCAAGGAGCTTATGGTCTACGCCCAGATGATGCGGCAGGCGCAGCCCGATCAGGACTGACGCGCGGCACGCCCCTTCTTTCCCTCCTCGCACCCCTCGCGCTTTTTGCCTCCAGTCCCCCCGAAAAAGAGCAAAATCACCCCGCGGGTGATTGTCTTGAAACCCGCCATATGTATATGCTGCGGGCAGAATCGCGGTCTTTGCCAATGATTGGGGCGGGCCTTTCGGAGGCTCCGTCCCGGCGCTCCGGGCAGAAGGCCGCCGGTGGGCCGCAAGACGTCATCCGGGGATTTTCCCCATGCCGATCCGATCAACCCGAGAAGGGGGGAACATGAAAAAAGCGTTCTGGATATGCCTGCTCGCGCTGCTTCTCTGCACCGGGGACGCGCTGGCCGAACAAACGCCGCAAGCAAGCGGGGAACGCTTTCCCGTCACTCTGGGGGAAGGTTCCGAACTGCCCCTGCGCGTTCTCACCCGCCCGATGGCGAGCCTCTACAAAAGCGCTTCCGAAGGCGAGGTCCTGCAAAGCAACCTGCCGACCTTCCAGTCCTACTACGTCTATGACCGCCCCGGCGGTGAAGCCCGTGACACGGGAACCGGATGGTACGAAGTGGGCACGGACGACAAGGGAACCGTTGTGGGCTGGCTGAAGGCCGACGACGTGTTCGAGTGGCAGCAGACCATGTGTCTGGCCTACACCCACCCGCAGGGGCGTATGCCCGTGCTCATGTTTGAGGACAAGGAATCGCTTGAAAACCTTGCCAAACAGGAGCAGGCCGCCCGCGCCGAAGCCGTCGGCGGGCTGTACGCTTCCATCGAGAAGGCCGCAAGCGGACAGCAGCCCCTGCCCAAAGACTTTCCCGTGCTGTCCGTGGAGCCCAAAATGGCCGTGGACATCAGCAAGCAATTCTACCTGCTCCCCATTCTTGAGCACCAGCCCGTGACGCTGGACGGGCGGGAATCCCGGCTCCTGCGGCTGGCCGCCGTGAGCGGCGGCGGGGAAAAGGCGCGCGAAAGCTCCGACGTGCGGGTCAATCAGGCCTATCTTGAAGAGGCGACCACGGGCGCGGAACAAAAGGCCGACTCGCTCAAGGATATCAAGATCGATCTGGTCTGGGTAGTGGACACCACGCGCAGTATGCAGCCCTATATCGAACGGACGCGCGAGGTGCTGACCACGGTGTCCAAAAACCTTTCGGCTCGCGAAGGGCTGAATCATATGCTCGCTTTCGGCCTGTGGGCCTACCGCGATTCCACCAGCATCCCGGGCATCGAATACAACACGAAAAACGTCACGCCCGAGCTTCTCAGCGTGGACGCCTTTCTGACGGCCATGGCCGACGTGAAGGAAACCTCCATAGACTCCGTGGACGTGCCCGAAGACATGTTCGCGGGCATAGCCGACGCCGTGGAAAAGACCGCATGGCGCGACGGCGCGCTGCGGCTTGTCGTGGTGGTGGGCGACGCCCCGTCCCATGAGGCCGGGCACAAGTGGAACGCCTCGGGCAAGGAAGAAAACACCCTGCGCGCGCTGGCCACGGAGCGCAACGTCAGCATCCTCGCCCTGCACCTGAACCCGCCCAAAACCAAGCGATTCAACAAGGTGGCGGAACGCCAGCTCCGCGCGCTCTCGCTCAACCCGGGGACGGAAAAGTCCTATTACTGGGGCATCAACGCCAATGACGTGGCTTCGTTCGGAATGATGGCCGAGGCCATTACCGATACGCTCGTCGGCTATCTCGAAGGCGCGGCCCGGCAGCAGTCCTTCGACGCCATGACCCCGGAAGAACGGGCCGCCTTCCTCGCGGACCCGGCCTCCAAGACGGACAAGCAGCCCGCCCAAGCACGGCAGGCCGCAACCCTCAACGCCGACGCCCCCACCAGCGACGACCTCAAGAAGCTGATCCAGGCCGCCGCGGTATCGTGGATCGGGAGCCAGAGCGGCGCGAAGGCCCCGCGCGACGTGGAAGCATGGGTCACGGACAAGGACCTTGCCGATCCGGTCCGGCAATCGCTCGAAGTGCGCCTGCTGATCAACAAGCGGCAGCTTGACGCGCTCGCCACGCTGCTTTCGGAAGTGCTGGAGGCGGGACGCAGCAATCAGGTCAGCGGAGACGACTTCTTCACATCGTTGCAGGCCGCTTCCGCCGTGGCCTCGCGCGACCCCGGCATGTTGGCCAACGCGCGGAATCTAGCCCAGTCGGGCATGATCCCGGACTTCCTCTCCGGGTTGCCCTACCACAGTCAGCTCATGGACATGAACAACGACCTGTGGGCCAGCTGGGGCCCGGACGAGCAGGACGCCTTCCTGAATCAGATTGAAGCCAAGGTAGCGGCCTACGCCGCCGTGCACGACGACCCCGAAACATGGGTGGCGTTGAACGCGGGCGACGATTCCTCGGAGTTCGTGGCTCCCCTCCCTTTGGAGCTGCTGCCGTGACCTTGCGCGTCGCCGTAAAGGATCTGTCCGTGCTGCGCCGGAAAGGGGGCATGAGCTTTGAGCTGCGCGCCCCCGTCCTGAACGTGTTCGCGGGACAAAGCCTTGCGGTGCTGGGGGCCAGCGGGTGCGGCAAGTCCACCTTGCTGGACGTGCTGGCGCTCGCGCTGGCCCCCACGGGCGCGGCACGTTTCACGCTGCACCCGGACGGCGGCCAGAGCGTCGAACTGCTCAACGCCGACGCCGCCACGCTGGCCCGGCTGCGCGGCGCGCACATCGGCTATGTGCTGCAATCCGGCGGCCTGCTGTCGTTTCTGAGCGTGCGGAACAACATCCTGCTGCCCGGCCAACTGCTGGGCCTGGATCGCCGCCTGCTTCAGGAACGCCTTGCCTTTCTGTGCGACAGGCTGAACATCGCGGATCAGCTTGATAAAAAACCGCAGCACCTGTCCGGCGGGCAGC
>ENA-ORVC01002208-ORVC01002208.1-human-gut-metagenome-genome-assembly--contig:-NODE-2208-length-13753-cov-4.343116_pt1 | contig 13753 bp, 15 predicted proteins | sample MGYA00242092_ERZ509234 | MGnify/ENA primary metagenome ERZ509234 (study PRJEB26280, sample SAMEA2338800) | human gut metagenome | biome: human gut; feature: human-associated habitat; material: faeces... | reverse complement strand
GTGGTCGTCTTACCTGCTCCCTGAAGACCTGCCATCATGATGACCGTGATGGCCTTTCCAGGCTGAAGCTGAATCTCTGTAGTCTCCGAACCCATCAGGTTGATCAGTTCCTCATTTACAATCTTGATCACCATCTGTCCTGGATTCAGACCATTCATTACATCCTGACCGATCGCACGCTCCTGCACGCTCTTGATGAAATCTTTTACCACTTTAAAGTTAACATCCGCTGCGAGTAATGCGCGCTTGATCTCTTTTAAAGCTTCTTTGACATCATCTTCTGTCAGACGTCCTTTGCTTCGCAGGTTCTTAAATACGTTTTGAAGTTTCTCTGTCAAGCTGTCAAATGCCATGCTATAACTCCTCTATAATTGTATCCGATATCTTCCGGATCTTCTCTATCATCTCTTGCGGTTTCTGATTTCCGGCACTGGATTCATAAGCATCCAGCACACTGTCGATCTCGTGAACCTTCTCCTTGATAGAAAGAAATTTTTCTACCAGATGCAGCTTCTCCTCATAGCCTTCCAGAGCCTTCTGACACCGCTTGATCAGGTCATGCACTCCCTGGCGGCTGATGCCTGCCTCACCTGCAATCTCACTCAAAGATAAATCTTCCAGTACAAACTGTTCATAAATCTCTTTCTGGTGACTGGTAAGAAGTTCACCGTAAAAGTCGTATAACAATGCCTGTTCTAAAATATCATTCACTCAAATCACCTTTGCTATCATAACTCAAAAAAAAAGAGGTGTCAAGTACTTTTTCTTGACACCTTCTTTCTTTGCCATTCGCGCTTACTTGTAGAATGACATTAAAGTTTGGAGTTTTGCATTAAAGTTTGGAGTTTGGAGCAACATCCACATTTTTTGTAACATTTTCGTAATATCTTATTACAATAAAGTTTGGAGTTTCTATGCATAAATATACAAACAACCCCATCGCTACTGTAAAATTTTTTCTCTTGTTTTCATATTTTTCTTTCATTAAAATGATAATAATACATATTTTTTTGCAAAAAAAGTACCGGCATTATACCGATACTTCTTCCTTTATATGATTTCACTTGTTTTATACATCTTCCAACCTTTTTACAAATTCTTCAAAACTTCCAAATAAAATTCGAATCAATATCACGTACTCCATCTGCGAAATACTTAGATCTATTGGTTGTTGAAGAAATTTTTCCAATTCAAATCGCTTTGCATAACCCTGATATACTTGCGGAAGTGTTTCATAACATTTCCATAACTCTGACTTGATTTCTTCCAATGTCTGCGCTTTTTGCATCTGCTGAATTTTCTTACAAATTCCTGCTGAAATATCTTCCACATAAATTTTCGGCTTTTCTTCCAAAATAAATTCCACGTCTTCTGCTATCCCAAATAACCATGTTTCTTCACACGCTTGTACTGAAATATCCCATTCTTCAGGACAATCTAACTTTTTCTTTTGTAAAGAAGAAATTTTATTCAAATAACAACGATGTGTTTCACAAACCTGCACCCACGGAATTTGATGATACTTTTGTATATCGCTGTAACTTTTCTTCTCCCCGTGGCAAATCGGACAATATTTTAAATCACGATTCAATAATGAATCTTCTTTATAATAAGTATGATGCAGTTTATTAATATAAGATCTGCTACTATTATGCAGAATCAGCATTTTCATTCTTTCATACTTTATTTTCGGTAAGAAGATTCGATAAAATGGCATTACTGAATGGTTTTCAATATAATCATCTCCATCTAATCCGATTTTCCATATCGATCTATCTACATAACTTATAAATTCTACATTACTGTTCCAATTCGGAATTTCTAAAAACTCTTGAAAACTATGCGCAATCGGCTTTGTTCCACAAAATTGATGATACCGCAGCACATAAACAAAATATAGCTCTTCTTCCTGAACCGGTGGATAATCAAATACAGCCTTCATAGAACTCCTCCTTTACAAATCGGAAAATCATCCTTATAAAGAGCCTTCTTTTCTTTTTTGGAATTTTCTAAATTCTTTTTTCCACTCTTCTCCGAACTCTGTTCTCCGATTGCTAACAATGTTTTTAATACTGCCTTTGTAAGTTGAGCCTCATCCATCTGCAGAACATTTTTCGCTCTATTCACTTCATAAAATCCCTTCTCAATCTTTGCCAAAGGGACTTCCCCATCTGTAAAGCTCCTCACATTTTCTATCACACGGAACTTAAGCTGTTCCAGTCTGTTTTTTTCACTTTTTCCAATAATCTTTTTCTGTCGAATAGTCTTCTCCAATGTCTCATCCAATGAAGCTGATTTTTGTAACAGGCAACTGGTTCTTTCCTGTCGTAAATCATCCGGAATTCTTTTTGTCGTCCCTGATCCTTCCAAAGCAAGCGTATGCAACCCTTCATTTGAGAGAGAGTAATCGGTTTCTGAAATACTCCGAACAAATTCCGGCGTAAACATCTCCGGTTTATCAATTCCCATCTGAATTGCTTTCTTCTGGGAATTTCGATACAGTTCGATTGCCCGGTCAATGATTCCACCAGATTGCTCATAAAATGTCTGATTCATATCCGGTGTCAACGGAATTGGTTTGCGCGTCCATTGAAATTCCCACAATTTTCTTAAAAAATCATCCCATAACAAGTCTTTCTGAAACCGCTTTACATGAATCTCTCTTCCAATCCGCCGCTGTGTAAAAAATGCACTTTCTCTTAAAAACGGAAGAACCTGATTTGTTCCCACGAAAACAAAAGGAATACTCAAATCATTCGACAACATCAAAAACTGATTGAGTATGATCTTATTTTTAGCTTTCAAAAGATTCTGAATTTCATCTACAATAATAACTCCAATATTAAAGCGAAGAGCCAGATTTCGAAATAACCGCGCTTTATCATCAGCTGTTGCTTTTGCTTTCTGGTAAAATATTTCTCCTGTAATCCTCTCCAATTCCTCTATACAGAGATCAAAAAAGGTTTTTACAGAGCCGTCCGGAGAACAAGACACATTAATGTAAGGAATCTGGTACATCCTGGCATTCTTCATTTCATGAACAATAAGCTGGGGTATATAGGATAACGCATGCAATACAGCTGTTGTTTTTCCAGCTCCACTATCCCCCAAAATCAATGACCCCGGTACTGTTGCTCTTGTAGTTTTATAAAATCCGACCTGTTCACTGGTGCTTCCCGGAATTTCATATGGGATTCGCTGCTTATAGCAACGCATAAGTGCGGAATGGATTTCCATATCAATATCTGGAATAACCTCTCTGGCAATTCGAAAGTCCGAAAGCTGATCTGCCAATTGATATCGTACTAACTGCTCTTCTTTTCTGACATCCGGAGTCCATGCTGGGAGCTTTTCAAAGTCTTCATTACACTGTTTCCAATTTCTCATCGGCGGCAATGACTCAATCAACAGATTCCCTTGATGCATAGGGTCAATTGCATGAATATATTTTGCTTCTACTTGATGTATTTTAGAAAATTCCAAACCTATTTTTTCATACTGTGTTCTTTCATACGCTTCCATATAAGATACTTTACGTTCCATAATAACACCCCTTTCCGCTCTTCTCCTCTTTTCCTGCTATCATCATGATGTTCTATTTGGGAGTGATTCCATATTTTTTTAACATGTCCATATGTATCAATTCTTCTGTTGTCCAGCTGCTTGATTCACTATATTCTGGTTCTTCTTGAGTAATATAGCGATTTTCTGATTGCTTTTCAAAATCTTCATCAGGTATCAGTTCCTCATCTACACCATTTACTGGCTGACCAATTTGGGAGATTACATTTTGCTCCCGATGTAACCTTTCTTTTTCAAACGCTCGATTTTCCCTCTTGTTTTTACTGCTATTCCCTCCTTTATGTAATGCCTTTGCATTTTTTACAATCTGTTGAATCTCTGCCAACAGTTGTACATCATTCTGAAGTCTGATTTCTTCATTTATTTTAAATTGATCTTTTTTCTTATAATTGATTTCTAGTATTTCTTCATAGGATAAATGCTGATACTTTTCATTGCTTGTCTTTTTTTCGCTGAGAACAGCAAGTTCATATTCTTGATCGTCATTCAAATAATAAATTCTGTCCATGCATCGCTTATCATATTTTATCTGCAGTTTCCTTCGTTTTCCCACACCTGTTTTGGCCATTTCATATGACAGCCATTGTATATCCCCACAGGTATAGATCATCTTCTGGAATACAATCCCTTCTCTCGTTATCGTCGCTGTATCAGAACATAATAAACTCAATCGATACTGATCCATATCTGTGATTTTTTTTAAGGCATTTGTATGTTCAAACGAATATTTCCAGATTCCATTCGGTGACTGTTCAATACCAGCCTCGTATATTTCTCTTGTATCATGATAATGATCCATAGGATTTTTATTATGGTTAAGAATAAAACGAATCACAATCTGTTCAAACTCTTCAATCGTAAGCCGTGCCTGCCTGATATGTGGCTGTCTGTAAGCATCTTTTACAATCTGCCCTGGAAGTAAACCATTCGTCTTCATATTAAAATTGCGAAATTCTCGTTCAATATTCCCCTTCATACTTCCCATGCCTGCTGGAGCAAAACTAATATGCAGTCCATTCTCCCTCGCATAAGCCTCAAATTGCTTAGAAAGATATTCTGAACCATTGTCCACGGTAATCTCTGTTGGCAGTACCCCACTCATCGGCCACTCCTCCTGTGTAATGGATATCTTTTTCCCCTCACAATAACTCACTTTATCTTCAGCCATATTGAGCAATGCCATTTCCGCTCCAGCCCAAGAGTTATTGTCGATACCAAGCGAATATCCTACGATACTCTTTGAAAACACATCCATAATCATATATAGAACAGCACGTCCAATTACTTGATTTCGATCATAAGTCTGTACTAATTCATAATCCGTCTCCATTTCATCCATTTCGTAACAACACCCAACCCCTTTTGTTTTCAAAGGGTACATCGTATCCGATGATAGTGCACGAATATTATTCCATGCATTCCTCTGGCCATTTTTTATACAATACTTTTTCACATCATCCACCTCTTTTTTCAAATGATAATAAAGCTGTCGTTTACTGGGGCATTTCGCCAACGGATAAGGTGTATAGCATGCCTCTCCATTTACAATCATACGTTCTGAATAGTAATCTCTTACCATCTCTGTATAGAGTATTGTGATGTTTGCCCGCCCCTTTTTCGTTGCATACCGTTGCTTTACCCGATCAAAGATGAGTATTGTTTCCTCATCTCGGACAATACCCGATATTCCTTTAGGTCCCGGCTTTTTTCCAATCTGATAAATGCGAGCCTTACCTTTCCCACCGCACTGATCATATTTGATATCCAAACCATGAAGTGTCATTCCATTTTGCAGATACTTCCGCAAACGCCTGCGTGCTGTTGTGATACTGCATTTCATCTCTAAAGCTAATTTTTGAATAAATTTTGCTTTTTCTTCTTTTTCCAATAACCATTCCGGAGAATTGGAGTGTTCATGAAACCGTTCTGCTGTCAGTTCATACTGCTCATATATTTTACGAGACGCATCAGAGAGTATCTCTTTATCGAAATATCTCAAATTCTGTTTTGCTTGTACAATGGAAATCATATCATTTTCCAATAATTCATTCACTTCAGTGCTTTCCAGACAAAAGAGCTTCGTCTTTTCTGTATGTAGCTGCATGACAATTACATCGTACTCCCGTACCTGAAGAACACGATACTCCAAACCGTTATATATAAAAATATCCCGTTCATGCAATACACTACTCATACCCATTGCTCCTCGTACTATCTAAAAACAACCTCCGTGATAATCGACCAGGGAATCTTTTTTCTAGTCCAATAGATCTGTTCCACCCGCAGTTTTTCCAACACCCGTTGATCATCTAGTTCTTTTTCTGGTTTGACTGCAAATGCCTGAAATTCAAAGCTATTTTCTTTTCGAAAATATACCAAAAAATCCGTAGTCATTACACTCCATTCACCAGTAGAAGGAATTCTCGGATGTGCAATCCCAAGTTCTTCACAAATGGAAAACGTTTCTTTTAATTCTAATGGAACCTGTTCAAACAATTCCTGCACTTTCTCATTTAAACGTAAGTAGTAATACGTATCTCTCTCCAGATTACTCATAAGATAAATCATCCGATTCGGATAGACTAAATCTGGAATGATATGACGCTTTCCACTGCCACTTCTGACATCCCTTGTATGCAACCATGGTTTATACTCTTCCGGATGTTCCAGATTGATAGCACCATATCCATCCTGTATCTTGATCTTATCACTTTTCCTCCCTGCCATTTTTCTTCACCCCCCGAATCCTTCATTCCATATCCAAATCAAAATAATCCATCATCTTCAATCCAAGCGCATCACAAATTGCTTTCGCTGTGGATGGTTTCACTCGCTTCTGTTTTAAAATTACATATACTGTCGGACGACTGACTCCCGTTTTCTTAACGAAATCCACAATCGAAAATCCCTCACTGACGTAATACATCAGAAAATCCTTTTTAGCCTTTACGTACACTCTTCTCACCATCCCCTATTGAATTCCATTATTTTTCGTGCTATCTTGTTTACATATATATTTTGTAACCATATAATTTTGTTTACATGTATTTATGTAGTCATGTAATATTGTTTACATTTTTCACTTTAAATGTAAACTTGTTTACACCGCTTGTCAACCACTTTATGACAGGTAATTTATTTTTGTGCAATTTTACTTTTTGGAGAATAAATATGAAACTAGCAGACGTTCATCAAAACAAACCCATACTTGCAAGAAAACTGAAAAGAATACGGACACATATAGCTAACATGACACAAAGTGAGTTTGCCGAGTCACTTGGCATTACCCGTATTTATGTCTCTCAATTAGAAAATCCGGATTCTCCCAAATATCCAAGCAATGACCTAATCCGACGTATTTCTGATATATATCATATAGATTATGAATATCTCATTAATACTCAATCGTTATCTCCAACCTTGGATCGGGGTATGGAAATTGTATTAAAAAAACTCGCAGAAGACGAGTTATTTATATCTGAAACAAAGAACTGTTCTCCTTCTTTACAAATTTTTGCCACAAATTATTATCGCCTCATAGAAGATAGACTTATTGATGGAATATGTCCTGAAGATATGAATCAAAAATCTTATGAAACCTATTCCTATGCTTTCTATCACCTTTTTGAAACACTTTGCCAAACGATGCAAACAATGCGAAAAGAGCTAAAAGAATCCGATAATGTTTCTTCGGATTTATTTGAAATTTACCTACAAACTATTCAAAACCAAGGAAGTTTATTCATCAGAGAGGAAAAAGATCGGAAATGAAACAGGAATTAACCTCAGAAGAAAAATCTGGCTTAGCCGAAAGAATTAAATATGTCCGCCAAAAAGTTGCTCATCAAACCCAAAAAGAGTTTGCCTTCTCTCTTTATGTCAGCCGAGCATATATTAATCAACTGGAAAACTGCAAAGTATCTATTCTTCCATCTGATACTTTTTTTCTAAATATTTGTAGTAAATATGGTATTTCGGAAGAATGGATCCGTTTCGGACATAAACCCATTTTACAAAGCGAAATAAAAGAAATAATACAAGAAATGATAGAGGAGTCCAAATTATATTTTACAGAACAGTTATCTTCCCACTATTTAGCTGATCTACGATTAGATTTAAAGGATATTCTGGATCCCAACGGTATCTCGGAAGAACAGTATGCGAAAATAATCGATACTTTTGTAGTATTATCTCGCCCGTTCTTCTCTTTTATGAAAATTCTCAAAGAAGACATGACGAAAAACAAAAAAAATTCCAAAAAATTGTATGATGACTATCTTCAAGAACTCGAAAACACTATTGCTATTTATTACAATTCTTAGACTTCTTCGAGCCAAAAAGAACTGAGACTATTTTATAATTCGTAAAGTATCTCAGTTCTTTTATCTGGAATATATTTGATAATTGCTAGTGTTTTCATGAGCTGTCACCAGATTGCTCACATCATTTGACGCTTGTTTGCTTAACTGAGTATTCCGATGCAATAGTAATAGTGCATGCTTTTCGGATATTCAAAGCACCCTTTTTCAGAAAAGAGTGCAGTTATTTAATTAATACTCAGATGGACTCTCTATTCCATGTTCTGTCAGAAACGACTGTAAACGGTCGATGTAATCTCGTAGGTGCTGGATTTCTATCCAATTCCCATGCCATAGTTCATCGGCTTCCTCTAATTTGTGGCAGGTTAATTCATACTCCGCAAACTTGATAAATTTATGATCTTTGCTGAAAGCACAATAATCAGTCATTGGCAGTTCCTTTCCGGGAAGCATTAAAGCCATAACTGTTGTTGCCCCTATAAATTAACATAATACCGATTTACTTGCCTGTCTCTGAATTGACCTATATACTGTCATCAGCATACAAAAAGGAAAAGTTCTCAGAGTACACAAATCAGAAGGGCACCCGGAATTAAGAGCGAAGTATCCGGAAACACAGATCGACTTTGATTTTATATTGAGGCACCTATATGTCAAGATTCTCCAATATTTTTACAACATTGAAATACTTTGCTCAACCGAATTTTGCAGTATCTTAAATTGTTTTTCTGCCACTTGTAGCGGCAATATTCTTTCATTTACAAACTTGTTTTGAATATCAATATCAAAGTATTCTATATAATAATCCATCAATGCTTCTGGATATGCCCCATCCATGCAATTGGCACCTCATCTCGATTCAGTCCTGGATTCTCCTTTACCACTTCCTTCATACACCGCTCTACTTTCTCAACCCCCATCTTATGCGTATCAATAAGATTCTGATTCAACTTTCCTTTCAGCACAAATAACACGTGATTTATATCCATTACCAACTATCCGTAATAAACATAGCCTCTACTATTACAGCGATGCTCTGCAATTGCCTGTTCCCTCAATGCTACCTGTTCTGCATACCAATCTTTAAACATTGGATCTTCTTCGTGTACTAAATAAAATCCTTTTCTTCCACATTCACATGGAAAACCGCCAAAGACTTCAAATCTTTTACTTTTGAATTTATAAATCACCATATACTCTTTTCCGCACTCCATACATTTTGCTTCTACAAAACGAACGTCCTGAATTTTAGCTCTATTTTTCATTTTCTCAGACATAATTGTTTTTTCCTTTCATCTTTCATTACTAATCTTGCAATATATTTGGCTATGTTAAAGATTTGTGTGGGTATGTATAATATGTATTTTTATTGCATTATAATGCATATTGCAATATTTCTTCTATGTTTTTCCGAATTATTATACACACAATTTTTCCATCAAATATTTTTGTATCTAATTAGCTACTATTTGGAAAACAGAAATTCTCATGGTAATACTTCACAAAAATCATTGAGTGTATTTTCCTTTTATCAACCAAAAACAGTATTATAAATATGATATGTTGCAAAAGATTTTAAATTGGTTAAGGAGGTATTAAAATGGATGAATTTAGTCACTCTCCAATGAGGAGATTTTTTTATGAATCGGCGGAAGAGAGAACTTATATGGAGTTGGTAAAGGAGAATGGATTAACTCTTGAAAAAGTACCAGAAATTATGCGAACATCGGGAATCTGTATGGCTGCGGTACAGCAAAATGGGTTGGCACTTCGAGACGTGCCCATAGATAAGCGAACACCGGAAATTTGCATGGCGGCAGTACAACAAAACGGCAGTGCACTTCTACATGTGTATCCCCAATCACAGGAAATTGTTGAAGCTGCTTTAAAGTCTGATCCTGGGGCAAGAATATATATTCAGGATCCATACTTAGCCTGTGTGGCGGAGCTACAGCAAAACGGTATGTCACTTCAAGAGGCGAAAACCCAATCACGGGAGATTGCTGATATTTCTTTAAAATCTAATTATTATTGGAGAAGAGACATTCAAAATGAATACTTAGCTTGTATGGAGACGGTAAAGGAGAATGGGTTAGCACTTGAAAAAATACCAGAGATTATGCAGACACCGGCAATCTGTATGGCGGCAGTACAGCAAAATGGGTTGGCACTTCGAGACGTGCCCATAGATAAGCAGACACCAGAAATTTGTATGGCGGCAGTACAACAAAACGGTAACGCACTTTTATATGTGTATCCCCAATCACAGGAAATTGTTGAGGCTGCTTTAGCACAAAATCCAGAGTCAAAGAGATTTATCCGTGGAAATAAGTTTATGCATAAAGAAGAATCAAGCAACCAAAAAGCATCTCTTTCAGAATTAATCAATGAAGCAATGAAAGTAAGACGGCAAAACACTAGTAAAAGACTAGAAAAAGAATTTGCTCAAAAAGAAGAAACCTTTCAAAGATATTAATGTATAACGTGAAGAGCCTGGGAAATAACTCCCAGACTCTTTCTATTGTCTTATTCAGTGTACCATACATGGAACCCTCTTCAATAGACCATTTTGCATCATTCCAATATGGCATTTTTATAAGTTTAATTATCAATCCCGAAACTGGAAATTTTCAAATAAGCTCGTTGGCAACAATCGCAACTCTTCTCTTTTAAATTCGTAATTTTCGAAATCATTCATCTTTTTAACTAAATCTTGGCTACGTTGTTTGGTAATCTCTGCAAAGTATTGATTTACAAATCTAGCATTTCCAAATGTTTTTTTGTTTTGTTCGCTGATATTATCAAACTGTTCTAAAATATATGATTTTGATCCATCTTCGATATCAAACTCATTTTCTTCGCATAAGTGTTCAAAAATTTCATATAACTCTTCGCTTCTATAATTTTCAAATTCCAACTTCGTCGTAAATCTAGATTCCAAACCTGGATTGCTTTTTAAGAATTCCTGCATTTCTTCTTTATATCCGGCTACAATCACAACAATTTGGCCTTCCTTATCAGACATAAATTTTAGAATCTCTTCCACAGCTTCCTGCCCATAGTCTTTCATATTACCGCCGTCTCGACCGTTTGTAAGCGTATAAGCTTCATCAATAAATAAAACTCCGTTGAGTGCTTGCCTTAAAATTTCTTTTGTTTTGCCAGCTGTAGCACCAAAATACTGACTAACCAAATCACCTCTTGATTTTTCAATCAAATGTCCCTTTTCCAAAACTCCCAGTTCTTTCAAAATTTTCCCCATTAATCTTGCAACTGTCGTTTTTCCGGTTCCAGGATTCCCGTAGAATACCATGTGCATAGAACGGGTTATAGGCTTCAAACCCATTTCCTTTCGTTTGTTATTGATTTTTACTGTGTCAATGATTTTTTGAACTTCATCTTTGACATTTTTAAGCCCAATCAAATTATTCAACTCTGCAGTCGCTTCATCCATTGTACTTTCAGAAATTTTTTCAATACGCAAACGTGATTCTATTTTTTCAAAGGCATTTTGATAATTACGAAGATCGTCCCTATATTCCGGTACCAATGAATAATAAACATTATTCAAAACTCTCGAAATATCACGAATTTCATCATAATCAATATTGGTTGGATATTGCTGATTACGCATCTTCACAATTTTACAAATCTCTGATTTAATAGCCTCCTTATATTTAATTTTTCCAAAAGTCTCCAAATGTTGAAGCACTTCGCTTTCTGAATATCCGTTGAAATCAATAATATCATCCATATAATAAAATTCGCGAACTCCAATTGCTTTCAATTCTTCTTCAATTAGTTCCCTATCACCTGCAAGGAAAAGTACTTTATCTTGAGATGCAATAACCTCTCTGACGAGATTATTCATAATAATGTAATAGTAATTTTCTCCTTTTGGATCATTTATATTATACGGCTGATCAAAATATAAAAATTTAAACCTCTGATTATCCGTTTCATCCGTGATTATTTTTCTAACATGATTAATTTTAAACTCCAAACCACCAATGGAATCCAAATCTACGGTTTTAATCTCTGTAAGAATCTGTTCATTCCAGCTTCTCATTTTATATAGCTCATTCAAAATGTAACAATACGTTTCCGTAAGATGTCGCTTACAATTTGATGGCTGGCCATTTAAGATAAAAATCTTATGTTCCATCTGGCGGTTTGTAAATTCTAATTTTCTAAAGCAAGAATTATAAGAAAAAATATCATATCTATTGGAAATCCGATTTATTTCATTGTTAACCCTTTTTTTGAAAGCAGTCTGTCCGATTATACTGTTTAATTGATCTTGCTTAAATAAAAGATAATCTTTTGAGTTGACATATGCTGAAAATGCGTATACATCATCGGCCATAACAGTCTTAAGCAATTCCGAATTATGAAAAAGAGTTTCATCTTCTAAAAGAGTTTTTAACTGTTTACAAGCTTCTTCTATATTCACATCCCCATCTATTCCAGCATAAAGAAGAACCGCCATATAATAATAAGCTGGCAAGTATCCACAAGCACACGCTTCTTTAAAATATTCTCGTGTATGTAACGCTTTTTCTCTGTAATACTCAACTTTACCTTTTTTATCTTTATGGATATAAATCCTTTTTATTAAAGATATACGCCCAAGTTCACATAATGCATATCCTTTGCGGCTTTCATCTGCCACATTACATTTAGAAATTTCAGACAAAATATGAGTCCGGGTAAATTTTCCGATGGTTTCATCTTTCATAGCATAGTAACATCCATCCTTTATTTCTTCTATAAGAAAATACCGTTGAAAACATTTTTCAAAATTGTCCATAATTTCATAAAAGATATTTTCATTACACATATCATGGCAAATGATTTTATCCACCCATTCTGCAGCAACTTCATGATCTGAATCTTTGGTGCACTTAAACATATATATCATAGAATCAAAATCGTTAAGACAAGCCGCCTGATGTATGTATGTTCTCATATTTTGACTATCAAATTTTATCAAACGTTTGAGGATATCGATTTTAATAGAATCAGAAAGCCCCAGCTCATCATCATTCATGTACTTTTTCAAGTCTTGAATTGCTTCCCCTTTTCCTCCATACTCCCATTTAGCATCAGCTAACAGTACAATACTTTCATAATCGCCTTTTTTGATAGCATTTGTAAAACTTCTAATCGCCCTATCATAAGCATTTGAATCCATATATTGAAGACCTTCGATTCTTAAATTCTCACCATTTGCGAAAATAGCCATTTTTTTCTCCTTTGTACATATAAAACATTAACATTTTCCAACCATATATTTATTAGACATCCACAGCAGCGAACCATATTTTTATTTTCACTGCCTTTCCCTTTCTGCTTTTGCCTGCTGAATCTCTCTTCGTATCCTCTCAATCTTCTCCGCACTTTCTCTTTCTTTCTGCTCCTTCAAAGCTCTCTCTTCCGCCGAAATCTTTGCATCCAGTCCTTCCTTTCGCTCTTTTTCTCTCTGTATCGCTTTATCCTTTTCAATCAAGGCGATAATTTCTTCTATACCATCTTCCAGCTTCGTAATTTCATCTGAAACTTCCTTTCGCTCTTTTTCTATCTTCTTTTCCATTCTCTTCATCTTCATTTTTGTGAAAAATCCCATGATGTATCCTCCTACTTTTGCTTCAAAACATTTATAATTTAACCCGGTTATTATATCAGTCAGTCCAAATCACATAATGTTAGACCATTCCTTCATACACCGCTCTACTTTCTCATACCCCATCTTATGCGTATCAATAAAGTTCTGATTCAACTTTCCTTTCAGCACAAGTAACACGTGATTTATATCCATTACCAACTATCCGTAATAAACATAGCCTCTACTA
>ENA-ORVC01002205-ORVC01002205.1-human-gut-metagenome-genome-assembly--contig:-NODE-2205-length-13781-cov-2.627787_pt1 | contig 13781 bp, 16 predicted proteins | sample MGYA00242092_ERZ509234 | MGnify/ENA primary metagenome ERZ509234 (study PRJEB26280, sample SAMEA2338800) | human gut metagenome | biome: human gut; feature: human-associated habitat; material: faeces... | reverse complement strand
TGAAAGCCATGAACCGCCGGGGCACCGGAGAGGAGATTCGCGTCCTGTTTGATAAGCTCCGGGAGCGCATCCCCAATCTGGTTCTTCGCACCAGTCTGATCACCGGTCTTCCCGGGGAGGGCGAGGAGGAATTCGAGGAGCTGTGTACCTTCCTGCGCCACGCCAAAATCGAGCGTGCCGGTGTGTTCCCCTATTCTCCGGAGGACGGCACGCCCGCCGCTGCTATGCCCCATGTGGACAGCGATGTTGCACGGCACCGGGCAGATCTGGTCATGCAGATCCAGGCCCAGATCATGGAAGACTTCTCCGTCAGCCAGATTGGCGAGACCCTGGATGTACTGGTGGAAGCCTATGACGAAGAAAGCGGACTGTGCATCGGCCGCAGCTGGGCGGACTCCCCGGATATCGACTGGCTGGTGTACTTCGACAGCGGAAAACCGGCTCTGATCGGTCAGATTGTGCCGGTGTTCATCCGAGACACCCGGGACGGAGACCTGTTGGGCACTCTGTCCGCAGAAAAGTGAGGCGTCCCCCATGACCACTGCCAATAAAATCACCCTTTTCCGGGTGCTCTGCATTCCGGTATTCATTGTTCTGATGTATCTGGACGGCCCTGCCATGCAGTATGCCGCCCTTGCCGTGTTTGTCATTGCCTCCCTGAGCGACTTTGTGGACGGCTATATCGCCCGGCATTACAATCAGGTGTCCAATTTCGGCAAATTTATGGACCCCCTGGCAGATAAAATGCTGGTAATCACCGCCATGCTCCTGTTCGTGGAACAGGGCCGGATGTCCGGATGGATTCTCGCTGTAATCGTTGCCAGAGAGTTTGCCGTTTCCGGTCTGCGTCTGATTGCCGTGGAACAGGGACGGGTCATTGCCGCCGCCAAGTCCGGCAAGGTCAAAACCGCCTGCACCATGGTGGGCATCATTCTGATGCTGGCCGTTGGCCAGTCGGCCTCCTTCTCTACCCTTCTGGACGGCGCGTGCAGCATCGTAATTCTGATCACCACTGTCTATTCCGGTGTGGAATACTTTGTCGTCAACCGGGATGTGCTGAAAAATGAAACTGTATGAGGAGTAATGTACTATGAGACTATATAATACCATGACCCAGCAGAAGGAAGAATTCGTCCCCATTGAGCCCGGCAAAGTCCGGATGTACGCCTGCGGCCCCACTGTGTACAACTTCATTCATGTTGGAAACGCTCGCCCCACCATCATGTTCGATGTATTGCGCCGCTATTTTGAGTACCGGGGCTACGATGTGACATTCGTGCAGAACTTCACCGATGTGGACGATAAGATCATCAAGCGCGCCAACGAAGAGGGCATTTCCTCTGCAGAAGTGGCTGAGAAGTACATTCAGGAATACTTCACCGATGCCCAGGCACTGGGTGTCCGTCCCGCCACCATCCACCCCAAGGCTACGGAAAATATCCCCCAGATCATTGAGATCGTACAGACCCTGATCGACAAGGGATACGCCTATGCCACGGAAAACGGGGATGTCTATTATCGCACGCTGAAGTTCAAAGACTATGGCAAACTGAGCCATCAGCCCATTGAAGATCTGCAGGCCGGCGCCCGGATCGATGTCAACGATGTGAAAGAAGACGCCCTGGACTTCGCCCTCTGGAAGGCCGCCAAGCCCGGTGAGCCTTACTGGGAATCTCCCTGGGGTAAAGGCCGTCCCGGCTGGCACATTGAGTGCTCTGCCATGTCTAACCGCTACCTGGGTCACACCATTGACATCCACTGCGGCGGTGCAGACCTGGCCTTCCCCCATCATGAAAACGAGATTGCCCAGTCTGAGGCAGCCAACGGCTGTGAGTTCGTTCACTACTGGCTGCATAATGGGTTCATCAACATCGACAACAAGAAAATGTCCAAATCTCTGGGCAACTTCTTCACTGTCCGGGAGGCCGCCCAGGTCTACGGCTACGACTGCATCCGGATGTTCATGCTCATGAGCCACTACCGCTCCCCCCTGAACTACTCCGGCGAGATCCTGACCCAGGCCAAAAATGCCCTGGAGCGTCTGCAGACTGCCAAAAAGAACCTGGAATTCTTCATGGCAAACGGCAAGGACGGAGAACTGACGGAATCCGAGACCGCTTTCTCCCAGACTCTGCCCAAATTCCGGGAGAAGTTCTGCGCCGCCATGGACGACGACTTCAACACTGCCGATGCCATCTCCGCCATCTTTGAGTTGGTGCGTGAGGTGAATGCCGCAGTTTCCCCCGCCGCCGATCCCACCAAAGCACTGGCCGCCCTGTGCTACGATGTGTTTATGGAACTGTGCAATGTTCTGGGCATCCCCTTCCCCGCTCAGGCACAGGATCTGGACCAGGCCATCGAGGAAAAGATCGCCGCCCGTCAGGCCGCCAGAAAGGCAAAGAACTTTGCTGAGGCCGACCGGATTCGGGACGAGCTGAAAGCAGAAGGCATCATTCTGGAAGATACCCCTCAGGGCGTCAAATGGCATAGAGCCTAACACTGTACAAAAAAACGGTCAGACATTGGTCTGACCGTTTTTCTTTTCCATGATATTTTTCGATTGCTTCAACTTTTTCACTCTTCGGATCGTCTATTCAGTAGAATCCCGCGAAAGGAGCAGCAACATGGCATCGATGCACGAACAGACGCTGACTCAATTTCTCTTGGATAACCAAGCTCTTCTATATCGTATGGCTTTCAGCTACTTAAAAAATCAGGAGGATGCGCTGGACGCAGTGCAGACCACTGCCTGCAAAGCCCTGGAAAATCAGTCTCAACTCCGCTCGGCAGACGCTGTCCGCAGCTGGGTTCTGCGAATTCTGGTGCGGACCTGTCTGGATCAGCTCAAGCAGCGGAAAAAACTGGTGTATCTGCCGGATGAAGAACTGGATCAGGGCAGCTATGAACCCGATCTGCCAGATGATTCTCTGGCAAAGCGGGTGGATGCATTGCCGGAAAACCTCCAAACAGTTATCAAACTGCGATTTTATGGAGAGCTGCGTTTACAAGAGATCAGCGACGTGACCGGTTGGAATCTGAATACTGTAAAGTCCCGGCTATATGCGGGACTGAAACAACTGCGAGTCTCAATGGAAGGAGTCGAAGAATGATGAGCGAAAAGAATCCATGGGAAAGCGCCCGAGAAGAATTCTCTTCCGTTCCCCTGCCCCCCGATCTGGAAGAACATCTCCGGGAAGGCATCCGACAAGGAAAAAAGCGGCGTAAAATGCAAACCATCCGGCGCACACTGGGCAGCTGTGCCGCCTGTTTCCTCTTGATGGTGGGCGTGCTGAATCTCTCCCCCACCGTCGCCAACGCCGCGGCCGATCTGCCCGTTGTGGGCAGCCTGTTCCAGGTGCTGACCGTCCGGCAGTTCCAGGATGTTGACGATGACCGTACCCTGACCGTACAGCAGCCGCAAATCGCAGGCAGCCAGCTGTCCGATCGGATCAATCAGGAGATTCAGGAGCGTGTGGACGCTAAAATCGCCGAGGGCGAGGCGGCCATCCAGGAATATAAGCAGGCCTTCCTGGAAACCGGAGGAACCGAGGAGGAGTGGCTGAAGACCCATGGGGAGTTCTGCGAGATCAATGTAGATTATGAGATTCTCTACCAGTCTGAAGACCGTCTCTCCTTTGTGCTGGACACCTATACCTCCCTCTACTCGTTCCAGCAGGAGCAGTTCTTCTACAATCTGGACCTTTCCCTTGATCGGGAACTGACGCTGGAAGACTTGTTAGGTGAAAACTGGGTGGAGCTCTGCAACGAAAGCATCCGCGAACAAATGGCCGAGGCCGAAGACCCCTCTGTGTTTTTCACGGAAGAGGAAGGCGGCTTTGTGACCGTGGACGAAAACACCCAATTCTATCTCAACGAACTTGGCCAGCCTGTGGTGGTCTTCCCCCGATACACCATCGCCATCGGCGCTATGGGAATCGTGGAGTTTGGAATCCTCCCTTGATGCAATATGCAAAAAACATCCGTATCGAAATTGATACGGATGTTTTCTTTTTTGAAATTTACTTAAAGTACTGCATGGGGTCCACAGTCCCGCCGTTGACACGCACTTCAAAGTGCAGATGGGGGCCAGTGGAGTTGCCGGTAGAACCGACATAACCGATCACATCGCCCTGTTTCACGGTCTGTCCGGCAGAAACCGCCAGGGAGCTCATGTGGGCGTAGACCGTACTGGAACCATCGGAATGGTAGAGCATCACATAGTTTCCGTAAGAGGAACTATATGTTGCCACGGAAACACTGCCGCCGTCCGCAGCCACCACTTCCGCGCCATACTGCGCACCAATATCCACACCGGCATGCAGTCTGGTATAACCGTACAGTTCCAAATACCGGTACCCGTAATTCGAGGTGATGGTATAGCAGGACGGGCAGGGCCAGATGTAATTTCCAGTAGAATTGACCTGGGTATTTTGCTTTTTCAGTTCCTCCGTCAGTCGGTCGATTTCTGCCTGTACCGCATCCTCATCGGCTGCATATTGGGCATAGGCCGCCTGATAGGCGTCAATATTGCTTTGCAGGGCATTGATCTGTTCCTGGGTCTTTTCCAGTTCCGCCTGCAGGGCATCGATCTCTGCCTGCATCTCCGTCTCTTTTACAGACAATTCCTCCTCGTAGGATTCATACTCCGCTTTCAGTTCCAAAGCAAAGTCCCGGGCATCTTTATAGTCCGCTTCCACTTTCCGGTCGTACTCCATGATTTCCGTGATCATGTCGATCCGGCTGAGCAGATCTGCAAAGCTGTCTGCAATGAACAGCAGCGAGAGATAAAAGTTGAACTGTCCATTCTCCTCCATTGCCCGCAAATGCTCTTTATACAGCACCAGCTGCGCCTCGGCATCCGCTTGGGCCTGGTCGGCCTCTTCCTGTTTCTCTACGATCAGCTCCCGGTACATCTCCAACTGCTCTTTGATCAGATTGATCTCCTGCACAGCCAGTTCTTCCTGCTTGTCCAGCGCCGTCTTCTGTTCCAGATATCCGGCCTGTTCCTCCTGCAGCGCCGCCAGTGCCGCCTGCTGATCTTTCTTATTCTGGGCAATGGTATTCTTCTTCTGTTCCAGTGCATCGATCTCCCACTGGGACACCGCCTGTACCCGCGTGCTCAGCGGCGTGATCACCGCGGAAATCACCAGCACTCCGCACAGGACACCGGAGACCATTGCCTTCCATTTGTGTTTGATTTGCATGGTATTTGCGTACTCCTTGGGATAGATGCGGGTATTATAGACCCATCTGCACGAATTGTCAATTCCGGGAAAACACCCCCGATTTCCGCAGTATCTTCCCGGTCATTTCACTGTTTTAGACGAATGGGATGCCGAATCACTGTTTTCAGCTTTTCCGGCGCCGTTTTCCGGACATCTGTCAGATAGATCTCATGATGCCGGCGGGTCTCTGTGAAGTCCAGCTCATATCCCTGTTCCTCCAGGTATGTTTCCATCCGTGCCACCGTAGCCGGTTCTTCATCATAGGGTCCTAAGTGCATACATTGCACACACAGTCCCTCTTTCAAAGTCCAATAGAACGCCTTAGAAAAATCCCGTTTTTTCTTCCGTTCCGCTTCCGTCACAGCCCACGCAAATTCCTCTTGGGTCACAAACTCCGGCAGACGGATGACAGAGATCCAATGGAATGTGTCTTTTCTCTCGTAATCGATTGCAGCCGTTTCTCCCTGCCACCAGAATCCCTCCAAAGGCGGTACTACAAAATCGAAGTACCCATCTATCTGGTGTGACCCCTTTTTACTCATTTTCACGGTATATGCGATGCTGTACAGGGTTTCGATTGCCGCCTGGTATTCTCCATCCTGCTCATTCGGGTCTCCCTGGCCTGCCACAGCAACAAAACGCATCTCCGGTATTTCCAAAATCTGCGGCTGTTTCTTGGGCATATAGAATGTACGGTATTCCTTTTTATAGTCAAACGCCACTGGCCTTCGCCTCCCATTCTTCCCGCGTCAGGCGGGTATAGTGTACGGTTCTGGATGCACCGATCAGGTCGTTCCATTCCCCCTCAACCGTGTGATGATATCGAAACCCACACTTTTCCATCACACGCCTGGATTTTTCATTTCCATCCGCATGATCGCACCACACTGCCGTACAGTTTAGTGCATGAAAACAGCGTTCCAGCAGCTTGTCCACCGCCTCGGGAATCAGACCTCTGCCCCAATAGGGAACGCCGATCCAGTATCCGATCTCTGCCTCCCGCTCCCCAAGAGGCGCATTGGCTCCCTCTCCACGGAGGATTCCCACACTGCCCACCGGCAGCCCGGTTTCTTTCAGTACCACCGCATAGGTCTCCGGTGCGGAAAACACTTCCCGAATGATTTCCTGGCTGTGCTCCACACTGGTATGTACCGGCCACCCGGCAATCGGCCCCACCCGTGGATCACTGGCATAGCGGTACAGTTCCGGGGCATCCTCCTCCGTCCACGGACGCAGGATCAGCCGCTGTGTCTCCAATACCATGGTCATTCCACCTCCGAGTGCTCCGGCATGATGAATGCGGCAACAATGTATAGCAGCACACCTGTGCCTGTCAGCGACAGTGCTGCCCACAACAAGCGCACCACGGTGGGGTCCACGCCCAAAAATTCCGCAATTCCGCCGCATACGCCGAATAGAATCCGGCCTTCTTTTATCTTACACAGTTTTTTCATAACCGCGCCTCCAAAAGTCGTTTTTCTTTTGTAACTGTTCCTTTAGACGACGGGAAAATAATGAGGTTCCCATTTTCATCACAGGCTTGCTTTTAGCTGTTCCAACAGTCTGCTGCACCCCTCCAGCACATCCTGCCAGGTAGTTTCAAAAACCCCGGTATACCAGGGATCGGCCACATCTCCTGGCCGCTGCGTAAAGTCCATGAGCAAATGCAGTTTCCCCGCCGGATCTCCGCCGCAGATACGGGTCATGTTCCTGAGGTTCGCCTGATCCATCCCAATCAGCAGGTCGAAGTCCTGGTAATCCCGGGCTGTCAGCTGCCGGGCATGATGGCCGTCACAGCGGATTCCGTGTTCCGCCAGTTTTCGCCGCGCCGGCGGATACACCGGGTTCCCGATCTCTTCCCGGCTGGTGGCCGCAGAGGCAATTTGAATCTGCCCCTCCAGTCCGTTTTGCCGCACCAGATCCTTCATTACAAACTCAGCCATTGGACTGCGGCAGATATTGCCGTGGCAAATGAATAGTATTTTTATCATCCGTTTCATAACTCCTCATAAGTCCTGTATTTCTTCTCAAATGCTTGATATTACAGGATTTTTCACACTTTTCGTGTAGCCTAAGCTTCCACCTGTTTTGAAGATATCTTTCTAAAATCGTCTCAGGATTTCTCATGTTTTTTCCTGCAATATTGGTAAAGTCGTTGGTAAAGAAAGCCGCTTTACCAACGGGCAATTTTAAGCGTTCGCCACACGCAGCAGTTCATCTTTGGCGTCATCAAACTTCACATCGGTGTAAGTATTCAGCGTTACGCTGATGTATGCATGGCCCATGATGTACTGCAATGTCTTGGGGTTCATCCCGGATTTTGCCATATTGGAACAGAAGGTGTGCCTGCACACATGAGGAGTGACTTTCGGCATCTGGATGCGGTAAATCTTGTTATACTTCTGGACAATATGCTCCATGTACTTCTCCCAATGAAGCGCTACCATGGGCATATCGTTCTTGTCCAGAAACAGAAAACCAACGTACCCATCCACCATTGGCTCCGTTTTGGGGGCCACACGGTTGGCGATGATCCGGCGAAAGCAGGATGCTACCTCCTCGGTCATTGGAACATAGCGTATGCCGCTTTCTGTCTTTGGCTGCTGGATCACATACTCCATCTGTGATGTTCTCTGCAACTGATGATCCACCTTGATACGCATTTCCTCAAACTCAACATCCTGGATCGTAAGTCCACAGAATTCCGAGATACGAAGTCCTGTGTGAAAGAGGATATAGATTCCGTCGTAGTATCTGCTGAAATGCTTATCCTCTTTGATAAACTTCAGAAGATCCCGTTCTTGTTTCCGGCTGATAGCTTCTCTCGTCACGGAGTCATTGACAACTACCGATACCAGCTCAAAACCGAACGGATTCTTGCGGATCAGGTCATCATCCACTGCCATCTGGAATGCCGGTCTGAGAACGCCTCGAATCGAATGAATCGAGCTATACCCTCTGCCGTCCACCTTCTGAAGCTTGATGAGCCATGCTTTGGCATCCGACAAGCGCACCTTGTCAATGCGTAGCCTGCCGAACGACTCTTTTTTCAAGATGTTAATCACCGTCTTGTAGCCTGCGACCGTATTATGACGGACGCCGGTTTTCAAAGACACATACTTTTCCACCAGTTCCAAAACCGTGAGCTTTCCACCGTTGGTTACGATGTGATCGAACAGGTCGGCTTCAATCTGTTTTTCCTTTTCTCTCAGGGAAGGCTCTCACTTTTTTCCCTTGGGCATAGGATCATTTTTATCCAGCCGCCAGCTGTACACATTTTGCTCTTTGCTATCCTCATCTAGATAGCAAAACCGATACCTCCCATCCTTGCGCTGATACTCGCCTTCTCGCAAAATCCGATTGCGATTGTCTCGTCTTTTTCACTCATTGGAATCTCTCCTCTAAAAGAAAGGAGAGTCAGACTTGCACTCTTATCATAGCACAAGTTTGGCTCTCCGTATAGTTCTGTTATAAAAAGGGATTTTTAATACCTCTTTAATTACATTGAGGAAAATAAATCACAAAATGACAAAATATTTTTAGTTTCTGTTTTTCCTAATCACTCTTAGTGCATCTTTACTAGGTGCCTTGAAATCTTTTAATTTTTCACTATGTTTAAATATTTGGTAACACGAAGTAGATGTATAGGTTAACAATTTTATTACTGCAGCACCAAAATATAAGCACACCCCTGAAGAACAAGCCGTTTCTTCAATAATACCATGTGCGACTTCATTCCTAATATTGGCACCTGCTTGTTCATTCAGCAGCCCTCTAAATGTGAACAAAATATCATTATCGTAACTGTCCAACATTTCCGGAAGACTAAATATCGAACTTAAAACTTTTTCCATTGAAGATCCATCATTTTCTAGTGTAACTGTAAGTCCCCCAACTCCTGCCGCTATGTTCCTAAAGAGGTTTTCTGTTTGAGGAGCAAGTATATGGATTGCTTCATAGAATTCTCCACGCAAAAACATACATATTGCTTTTTGAAAGATACGCTCTCGTCCTTCCGGAATTATAGGGTTGTCTTTTATCAAAAAATCAATCATTGAGTTTTCAATCGTAAAACTATCTTTTATAAGACTGAGAGTATTCTTTACCCATATATCGCCTGTAATTTGTTGTTTTTTCAAAGCATTTTGGTACATGTGCAATTCTAGTAGTTTGGGATCTTTTTCAGGGTTCCTAATGTCTAACGGCGGCAAGGTAAGTATTGTTTGGCCACGTGCATTTATTAAGTTTTTGCTAAACAGATGCGTCAGAGGGAATTCTTTAAATTCTTCAATCACTCTACTTTTTATTGATTCTCGATGATCGAAAACAATCATTTGGGTAAGTCTTATAATGCTTTCCTCAAATGTCAGCCCCTCCATATTGAATTTTATATTGTCTAGAATATCTTTTATGTCCAGCTCAGTAGAGATGGCAACCATGTTCTTTGGGATTTCTTTTTGAATTTCTACTAATCTCTTATGAGTTTTTTCTGCTTGGACTGGTGCTCCATTATTACGATACAAATCAATAGCTTTTTGAAAAAAGTTGACTGCTCTCATGGCGTTGTGAATGTTGTCTTCTACAATTTTTTCTGCAAAATCAATATAATACTGCGCCAAGGAAAGATTATTGTTAGTCGCACCTTCTTTATTTTTAAGCTTATTCAGGCAATGTGTTTTAAGTTCGTATGCTTGTTCAACCAATAAAACATTATCACTGTTTGAAGATATCATGTTATCTAATACAGGCAAAAAAGATGAAACATTACTATTCTTCTGTTCTGCAAACAATTCCATAATTCTTAAAGAAATAAAGCAGTCTCCGCTAGTAGCCCCATGTATCAAAAAGGTTTCAAACCATGTACATATCCGTGAATATAGTGATGTCTGATTCGTTTGAACAGATATGCACACCGCTCTTTGAACCATTTTTAAGGTTCCAAGATTATCTCCATTCGCATACCACAATTGACACAATTCCCAATATGCTTCTGCAGCTATTTGAGCTGCTGCAAAATCTTTCTTTTGTGTCCATAGGATATCTGCAACTAGGCTTCTTAGTATTAATGGCAATCTCTCAAAATCGATGGCTTTTAACATTTCATAATCATCATCTGTAATATCCTCAACAGCAAATGTTCTTCGCCCATCTGCCATTACGAACATTGGATAGAACGTAATCCCGGAATTATGAATCTCCACTCCAAGCGAAGATATATTCTCTAATAGATCAAATAGTAGCCTGGCATTTTCATCCAAGCGGTCCCTATCCGCCTGTGTGAACAGGGCAGATGATAATTTAAAGCTTTCATTTACAATGATCTTATTTAACAATTCATAGATATCCATCATCAAACTTTCCTTCCAACTTTCTTTTACTGCATCAGCATATTTTTAGAAATGTTACCGTAAGTCTTATTTACACCATTAAACTATTGAATTATCAATGTTTCGTGAGACTGCTTAGTTGGCAATGACCCAGTAAAATATCCATCGTTTCACACTGAAATTTTGTCTAAACACGGTAACTTACAATTTCCAGTATACTACAAACATAAAACAAGTGACAACATATCAAATCAAAATGAGAAAAAGTCTGTTGCCGATAATGCTTTACACAGTCCCCGAACCATGAAGGCTTACCCTGTTTCCTTTTCAGGTTTCCGGTATATGTCAAAAATTGTTATTGACATCAGCTCTCTACAGTGCTATACTGGCCACAGTAACCGGCATATGTCAGGAATATCCTGATAATGCAGTTTCATCTTGATGAGCTGCGGTACAGCACCCATGACCGGACTATCCAAAAAGGGTCACCCTTTTTGATCAAGGAGGAACACAATGCCAAGGCCAAAAAAGTGCAGAAAAGTCTGCCAGATGCCCCAAACACGGGAATTTCGCCCCGCCGGAGACGGTGGATGCGGAACCGCCGTAATCTTGAATGTGGACGAGTATGAGTCCATCCGACTGATTGATCTGCAGGGTTTTTCCCAGGAAGAGTGCAGCAGCTATATGCAAGTCGCTCGTACCACCGTCCAGACCATCTATACCTCCGCACGCAAGAAATTGGCGCAGGCTCTGGTGGAAGGTCGGCCCCTTCGTATCGAGGGCGGGGATTATCAGCTCTGCGACGGACTGGAGGATTTCTGCGGATGCGGCGGGTGCCGGAGGCACCATCGAGATTATTTGAATGAAACAGAGCAGGAGGAACGCTCATGAAGATTGCAATTCCTTTGGATGAAAACCAGCAGGATGTCTGCATCGTCCTGGCCCGGGCGCCCTATTTTCTGTTCCGGGAAAACGGACAGGACTCTATTTTGGAAAACCCTGCGGCCCAGGCTCAGGGCGGCGCCGGAATTCAGGCGGCCCAGTTCCTGGTAGACCAGGGGGCAGATGTGCTCATCACCGTCCGATGCGGACAGAATGCTGCCGATGTATTCCATGCAGCTGACATGAAGATCTACAAATCCGCAAACAAAACGGCAGCAGAAGATCTTCGGGCCTTCGAGGAGGGGAAACTGGCGGAACTGACGGCGTTCCACGGCGGTTTCCAGGGTGTGCAATGAAGATCGCCTGCTTGAGTGGAAAGGGCGGCGCCGGAAAAACTATGGTGGCCGTAAATCTGGCAGCAGCTGCCCCCCAGGCCACTTACATTGACTGCGACGTGGAGGAGCCCAACGGCCGCCTGTTCCTGCATCCAACACATGTGCAGGAGACCCCTGTCTGCACTCTGTTGCCATCCTTTGATGCACAGCGCTGCTCCGGCTGTAAAAAATGCGTGGAATTCTGCCGGTTCCATGCTCTGGTCTATGTCAAAAATAAACCCATGCTGTTTCCTGAGGTTTGCCATAGCTGCGGCGGCTGCAAGTTGGTCTGTCCGGAAGGCGCCGTTACCGAGCAGTCCAAACCGATCGGCTCTGTGGAGGTCGGCATTTCCGACAATGTCCGGGTCGTCACCGGCGTTCTGGAACCGGGCGAGGTTTCCGGTGTGCCTGTGATCCGGCAGGCCTTGCAGCAGGCCCAGGGCCTTACCATCATCGACTGTCCCCCCGGCAGCGCCTGTTCCGTGATGGAAAGCGTCACAGATGCAGACTATTGCCTGCTGGTGGCAGAACCCACTGCTTTCGGGTTTCACAATTTCAAAATGGTCTGGGAATTGGTCACGCTCCTGGGAAAACCCTGCGGCGTTGTCATCAACAAGCAGACCCAACCCTACGGCCCCCTGGAAGAATTCTGTGCCGAGCACGACCTGCCGATTCTGGCTCGACTGCCCTATGATCCGGAGATCGCTGCACTGGTTTCCGGCGGAAAATTGCTCTGCCGGGAGCGGCCGGAGATGCGGGCACAATTCGCCCAGCTGCTCCAAATGATCGGAGGTGCTTTATGAAACGACTGCTGATCCTCAGCGGAAAAGGCGGTACGGGAAAAACCACCACCGCTGCGGCATTTATCCAGTTCGCCCAGGCAAAAGCAGTGGCGGACTGTGATGTGGACGCGCCGAACCTCCATCTGGTCACCCGGCAGCAGAGCGTTCCGGAATGCTCAGATTTCTATGGCGGCGACAAAGCTGTCATCGATTCGGGGAAGTGCATTGGCTGTGGACTGTGCGCTCAGCACTGTCGGTTTGATGCCCTGACGGAAACGGACGGAATTTATCAAGTCAATGAATATGCCTGCGAAGGCTGCGGCGTCTGTGCTTATGTCTGCCCTCAGGGGGCAGTACAGATGGTACAGGATGTGGCAGGCCGCAAAGAACTTTACGCCGACGGCAATGTCTTTTCCACTGCCACGCTGAAAATGGGGCGGGGAAATTCCGGCAAACTGGTCACTGATGTGAAAATGGCCATGCTTCAGCGTGCGCCAGACACCGATTTGGCCATCATCGACGGTTCCCCCGGTATCGGCTGCCCGGTGATTGCCTCCGTCAGCGGCATGGATCTGGTGCTGGTCGTGGCAGAGCCAAGCCTGTCCGGTATCAGCGACCTGAAACGGCTGGTCAAAACCGCCGGAACCTTCCAAACCAAGTTGGCCGTCTGTGTCAACAAGTGGGATGTCAGTCCCGATGGCACCCAGGCCATCCGGGAGTTTTGTCAGAGCGAGGAACTTCCTTTTGTGGGCTGTATCCCCTATGATTCTTCTGCATCCGAGGCCATCAACGCCGGGATCAGCGTCGCCGAGATCGACTGTCCCGCCAGAGACGCGCTGAAAGATATTTTTGAAAACACCATGCAATTACTTGCACTGAATGAAAAGGAGACATGAACTATGAAAATTGCAGTTGCAGCTATGGGCACCACCGTTGCCGGCCACTTTGGTCATTGTGAGAACTTTATTTTCTTTGACACCGCCGATGGAAAGATTACCGCTGAAAATTCCGTTCCCAATCCCGGTCATCGGCCCGGATTCCTGCCCAACTTCCTGGCAGACCGGGGCGCACAGGTCGTCATTGCCGGCGGCATGGGCGGCGGCGCTGTGGATATCTTCAACGAGCGGGGCGTGGAAGTGATTGTCGGCGCCCAGGGCGACGCCAGAACGGCTGTGGAGGCCTATCTGCGCG
>ENA-ORVC01002204-ORVC01002204.1-human-gut-metagenome-genome-assembly--contig:-NODE-2204-length-13783-cov-5.028773_pt1 | contig 13783 bp, 10 predicted proteins | sample MGYA00242092_ERZ509234 | MGnify/ENA primary metagenome ERZ509234 (study PRJEB26280, sample SAMEA2338800) | human gut metagenome | biome: human gut; feature: human-associated habitat; material: faeces... | reverse complement strand
GACTTCTGGCTGTAGGAGCATATATTGCTATGGCAGGTGACGAATGTGCGAGAGCTGTGGGAATGGTACTTAGATGGAAGAGTGGAAAATGGAAGAGTAAAAGTCTTGTAGAATTATCTGATGTGTCGTAAATCCTCTGTTTTGGCTGTAGGGAATGTTAAAGGAGAGATTATGTACTTTGAATTAAAAGAAAATAAACCACACGGTACAAAGGATGATCCGTTTAGTACATATCATATAAAAAATGGAGGACGATCATTTCAGATACCGGTACATTGGCATGATGAACTGGAAATTATATATGTAAAAAGTGGTTTTTTGACTGTAAGTATATCAGGAGAAAATTATATTGGAACCCCCGGGGATGCTTTTGTAGTTTCGCCGGGTAATCTGCATTTCATGGGTTCACAGACTGGTACAGTAGATTATTTTACTTTCCTTTTTCCATTAGAATACATATCTTTTTGCGTAAATGATATGTTAGATGATAAATTACTGAAGCCGTTAAAAAATGGTCATCTGATGATAGACCCAAGAATAAAAGATACAGCAAAAGAACTGTGTGAGCAGTTGGTTGAGACATATATGGCAAAAAATAAGAAAATTGAGTCTGAAATAACTGCTCAGATAAAGACAAAAAGAATTCTTTTACAATTTATTCTTGAAATGTGGGAGAAGGGCTTTGTAATCGAAAATGATAAAAGCGGGAGAAATACTGTAGAAAAAGAAATCATTTCATATGTACAGCAGAATTTTAAAAAAAAGATATCGTTGAAAGAATTTGGTGAGCAGTTTCATCTTTCGGAAAAATATATATCGCGATATTTTAAGGAACATTTTCATATTACACTTTCGCAATATATTACACATTTACGATTAGAGTATGCAAAACAGCTGTTACAAGATACGGATACTCCTGTTACAGAGATTGCAATGCAGAGCGGATATCAGAATGTAAGCTATTTTATCAGAAGCTTCAAAAAAACATATGGAGTTTCTCCGTTAAAATATAGAAAAAAATAAGCCAGGTATATGGTTAGAAAGGAGAGGATATCCCGGTAGAATCAGAAAATCTGCCGGAGAGATATCGAGAATGAGTATGGGAAATAAGAATAAATGGTGGAAAAATGCAGTTGTATATCAGATTTATCCGAAAAGCTTTCAAGATTCGGATGGAGATGGAATCGGTGATATTCCAGGAATTATCAGCAGATTGGATTATTTGAAAAAACTTGGAATAGATGCAATCTGGCTCTCACCGGTGTATCGTTCGCCACAGGATGACAATGGATACGATATTTCAGATTATCAGGATATTGAGCCGATGTTCGGAACAATGGAAGATATGGAACAGTTATTTGCGGAGGCAAAGAAACGCGGAATCCGAATTATGATGGATCTTGTGCTGAATCATACTTCAGATGAACACAGATGGTTTTTGGAGGCAAAGAAAAGCAAAGACAATCCGTATCATGATTATTATGTGTGGCGTGACGGAGAAGAAGGTATTTACCCAAATGATATGAATTCTGCGTTCGGAGGACCGGCATGGGAGTGGGTTTCAGAACTGGGGCAATATTATTTTCATCAGTTTTCAGTGAAACAGCCAAATCTGAACTGGGAGAATCCGAAAGTGAGAAGAGAGCTCTATGATATGATTCTCTGGTGGATGGAAAAAGGAGCAGGCGGATTTCGTCTGGATGTAATCGATCAGATTGCAAAAGAGCCAGATCTTAAGATCACAAATAATGGACCAAAGCTGCATGAATTTCTGCGTGAATTAAGCAGGGAAACATTTCAGAAGGGTGATATGATCACTGTTGGAGAAGCCTGGGGAGCAACACCGGAAATTGCAAAGAAATATAGTAATCCAGATGGCAGTGAATTTTCTATGGTTTTTCAGTTTGAGCACATTATGCTTGATCAGGAAGAAGGAAAAGAAAAATGGGATACGATTCCATTGAATCTGGTTAAGCTGAAAAAATGCCTTGCAAAGTGGCAGAATACTTTATATCAGACAGGATGGAACAGTCTGTTCATGAATAACCATGATCTTCCTAGAATCGTGTCGCGTTGGGGAAATGACGGAAAATACAGAAAAGAGTCGGCAACAATGCTGGCGACAATGCTTCATGGAATGCAGGGAACTCCTTACATTTACCAGGGAGAAGAGCTGGGAATGACGAATGTGCAGTTTGACAGCATTGAGGAATATGAAGATATTGAGACATTGAATATGTACAAAGAGCGTCTGGAAAAAGGATATCAGCCAGAAGAAATCATGCAGTCTATCTACGCAAGAAGCCGTGATAATGCCCGTACTCCGATGCAGTGGAGCGGGGATGAGAACGGAGGATTCACAACAGGAGAACCATGGTTTGCCGTGAATCCAAATTATACCAGAATCAATGCCAAAGAGGCACTGGAAGATGAAAATTCGGTATTTTACTATTATCAGAAGCTGATTCGTTTAAGAAAAGAAAATCCAGTATTCGTGAATGGAAAATTTGAACTTCTTCTGCCGGAAGATGAGAGAATTTTCGCCTATACGAGAACAGATGAGCATACAAAGATGCTGGTATGTACAAACTTTACGGATGAGGAAGTTAGCTGCCCATTGCTTGATGAGTGGAAAGCCGGGGAAGTCTGGATCCGGAATTATGAGGACGACAGAGAAGGAAATATATTGCGTCCTTATGAGGCGGTGATAATTGCATTTACTGGCAAATAGATTGAGTTTCTTTTTTGGCATCAAAATTCACTTACTTTTCGCTGCCTAATTGCCGATTTGTTCCCGAAACGCAGAAACGGCCAAAACCGTTTCCCGTTGTATGGTTTCGGGACGATTTTGGGCGTTTTCTTTCGATATGAGCGGCTTTGTTTTAGCGGCGGTATCCTTACTGCCAACCATTCAAAAGCCGCTGTTTGTCACTTCCGGGTAACAAAAAAGCGCCGTATTGCTACGACGCTTTTGTCTTGCTCGGCTTATTTTGTTGCTGGTGTCCTTGGCATACCACTCGTTCATTATGTTGAGGAACGGGGTGAAGTCGTTATCCTGTGGTTTGTCGCTGTCCACGCTGTTATTGATTGCGACAAAGCGTATCTGCTTCTTGGGGAACAGAATCTCGGTATAAAAGCCGACCTCAAGATAGTTTCTGCAGAAACGGCTCATATCCTTGACGATAATCGTGCCGATTTTCCCGGCTTCGGCTTCTGCAAGCATTGCCTGAAATCCGGGACGGTTGAAGTTACGCCCTGTGTAACCGTCATTTTTCAAAAGATTGTTTGTAAAAAATTTATAATTCTAAAAATTCATATAAACTGTAATCTATGTTATTCTATAGAAAAGTAAAAATACTGATGAAGAAAGCAGGAGGAAATTTATGAACATTGAGTTAAGTATTTTGGATTGGATCCAGACGTTGCATACGCCTTTTCTGGATAAAATCATGGTATTTATCACAAGACTTGGGGATGCAGGAATTATATGGATTGTGTTGAGCATAGTATTGCTTCTGATTCCTAAAACGAGAAAAAGCGGTGCGGTTATGGTGGCTGCTTTAGTAGTAGATGTATTACTTTGCAATATTGTCTTGAAAAATCTTGTAGCACGGACAAGACCATATGATGTGAATACAGGTGTACACCTTCTGGTAGCAAAGCTTCATGATTATTCTTTTCCGTCCGGACATACGGCAGCTTCGTTTGCTTCGGTAACAGCTTTGTACCTGGCAGGTGAAAAGAAGCTTTGGAAATTTGCGCTTGTGCTGGCATGTCTGATCGCAATATCGAGGTTATATCTGTATGTACACTATCCGACAGATGTTCTTGGAGGAATTCTGTTCGGTGTGATTTCAGGATATTTGGGATATCGCAAAGTATTGAAATGAAGATGACCAAAGATTACCGACCGGGAATTATATGGAAGTCAGTTGGTATAAGCATCATTTTACATGAATTTTACAAAAACAGTTCTTTAAGAAGGTAGATATGAAAGCGTATTCAGATGTATAATTAATTCTTAAGCGTAGCTATAAAATATTCAAATTAGCAAAAGGAGATAAGTAGACGAATGAAAAAGAAGCAGTTAAAACCAGAACCATATATGATGAACAGGGAACTGTCATGGTTAAAATTTAATGAGAGAGTATTAAATGAAGCAGGGAATCCGAGAGTACCTTTAGCAGAACGACTTACTTTTGCGTCTATTTATCAATCTAATCTGGATGAATTTTATATGGTGCGGGTAGGTACACTGATGGATCAGATGGAATCATCGGAAGTAGTCCGTGAGAATAAAACCAATATGACCAGCAAAGAGCAGGTAAAAGCGATCATTGATGCAACAAGAGAGCTTGATATAAAGAAAGCAGTTATTTACGAGCAGTTAATGGGAGAATTGGAGCCGCAGGGAATCCGGATCATCAACTTCAACAAGCTTTCAGGAAAAGAAGGGGAATTACTGGAAACTTACTTTGATAATGAAATTGCACCATATCTGTCTGCGAATATCATCAGCAAACAGCAGCCGTTTCCATTCTTACAGAATAAAGAGATCTATGCGGTTGCACTGCTTGCAACGAAGGGTGGAAAGACAAAAACTGCGATCATTCCGTGTAGCAATAATGTGTTTAAGCGTCTGATCGATATCCCGACCAGACCGGGAACCTTTATGCTTTCGGAAGAACTGATCCTTCATTTTCTGCCGAAATTATTTAAAAAATATGAAATCAAAGAAAAATCTCTCCTGAGAATTACGAGAAATGCGGATATTGATACAGAAACCATTTATGATGAAGATATGGATTACAGAGACGCCATGGAAAATCTGGTAAAGCAGAGAAAACGTATGAATCCTGTCCGCATGGAATTTTCCAGAAAGATCAACAAAAAGCTGATCGCAGAGATATGTAAATATATCCATATGGATAAAAACCACGTATTTATGTCGAGAGTACCACTTGATTTATCATTTGTATTTGCAATCCAGAATTATCTGAGAATGCAAGGAGCAGAAAAGGAAAAGCTGTTCTATCAGAAGAGGAGTCCGCGAATGACACCGCAGCTGAAAGAAAAAGAAAGTCTGATCGCACAGATTGAACAGAAAGATGTTCTGTTATCTTATCCATTTGAAAATATTAAATCATTTACCAACCTGCTTTATGAAGCGGCAAGAGACGATTCTGTAGTGTCCATCAAGATGACCTTGTACCGTCTGGCAGTTCGAAGTCAGATCGTAGATGCTTTGGTTGAGGCAGCGGAAAATGGAAAAGAAGTTGTGGTACTTGTAGAACTTCGGGCAAGATTTGATGAGGAAAGTAATATTGAATACTCTAGAAAGTTGGAAGAAGCCGGATGCCGTGTAATTTATGGTCTGAATGGATTCAAGGTACATTCAAAACTTTGCCTGATCACCAGAAAGACAGATAAAGGTCTGGAATATATTACTCAGATCGGAACCGGTAACTATAATGAAAAGACTTCTACTTTATATACAGACCTGTCACTGATCACAGCAAAGCAGGAAATCGGAAAAGAGGCGGCGGAAGTATTTGCCTGCCTGATGCGAGGTGAGACGATAGAGGAAACGCACATCCTGCTGGTTGCACCGAAATGTCTCCAGAATAAAGTACTCGATATGATCGATGAGGAAATACGTTACGCAAAGAACGGGAAAGATGCGTATGTCGGAATCAAGATCAATTCACTGACTGATAAAGTGATCATTGAGAAGCTTGTGGAAGCATCACAGGTAGGTGTGAAGATTGAAATGATCGTCCGTGGAATCTGCTGTATGATTCCTGGTATCAAAGGATACACAGAAAATATTAAAGTAATCAGCATTGTCGGAAGATTTCTGGAGCATTCCCGTATTTATCGTTTTGGAACGCCGGACAGAGAAAAAGTGTATATTGCATCGGCCGATTATATGACGAGAAATACGCTCCGACGTGTGGAGGTTGCAGCTCCGGTTCTGGATGATACGTTGCGTGAAAGTCTGGACTGGATGTTTGACACCATGATGAAGGATGATGAAAAAGGAAAAGAACTGACTGCAGACGGCGATTATGTAGATCGTGATATTAATAAAGAAAAGCTGGATTCACAGGAAGTGTTCTATGAGACGGCGTATAAAAATGCGGAAAAGAAATAGTAGAGAATATTTGAGCAAAATAAACACAGCTGTAGAAATGATACAGTTGTTATAAAATCAGCAGATACAGTTGACAAAGAGGGACGTTTGTGATATTTTAATTAAGTCGCAAATGTCATATGGGGGATTAGCTCAGTTGGGAGAGCGCCTGCCTTGCAAGCAGGAGGTCACGAGTTCGAATCTCGTATTCTCCACTTTATAAGAAGTGCAGCAGAGAAATCTGCTGCATTTTTGTGTGCTAAAAAATATATCATCATTTCCATCTTGCAGAGAAAAGAAAAAAAGAGGAAAATAAAATCATAGTAAAACAAGATGGTATGATTACCAGAAAGGAAGATTTTATCATGAAAGAAAATTTAAAAGTACTTATGCTTAACGGAAGCCCGAAAGCAAATGGTAACACAGCCATTGCACTTCGCGAGATGGAAAATGTTTTCAAGGAAAATGGTGTAGAAGTAGAAACGGTTGTAATCGGAAATCAGGCGGTCCGTGGCTGTATCGCATGTGGTTCCTGCTACGAAAAAGGACAATGTGTTTTTGACGATGTAGTGAATGAGTTAGCTCCGAAGTTTGAAGAAGCAGATGGTCTTGTAATCGCAAGTCCGGTGTACTATGCGTCTGCAAATGCAACTCTGATCGCCTGTCTTGACAGACTGTTCTACAGCAGTCATTTTGATAAAACGATGAAAGTGGGAGCAAGCGTTGCCTGTGCAAGACGTGGCGGATGTTCTGCGACATTTGATGAGCTGAACAAATATTTTACCATTTCCGGAATGCCGGTTGCATCCAGCCAGTACTGGAACAGCATCCATGGGGCAGCACCGGGAGAGGCCGAAAAGGATGAGGAAGGAAGGCAGACGATGCGTACACTTGCAAGAAATATGACTTTCCTTATGAAGAGTATTGCACTTGGAAAAGAGCAGTTTGGACTTCCGGAAAAAGAAGCAAAGATTCCGACAAATTTTATTCGGTAGAACAAGTAAAAGGCAGGGATTTGTGAAATATCACGAATCCCTGCCTTTAGAGTTGACAGTCCAACTTTCTTGTTTTATAGTGGGAGTTGCAATTTGGTAGGAAGTATTTAAAAGAGAGGTTTTGGTCATGGCACTTATAAAATCAATCATTATTTTGATTATAGGGTTTGCTCTATTGATGAAAGGAGCAGATTATTTTGTAGAAGGAAGTTCTTCTGTTGCGAAGCAGCTTCATGTTCCATCGATGATCATCGGTATGACCATCGTTGCAATGGGAACCAGCCTTCCGGAATGTGCGGTCAGTGTAACGGCATCCCTGACAGGAAATAACTCACTTGCGGTAAGTAATGTTGTCGGATCGAATATTTTCAACTTGATGGTTGTTTGTGGAGCCTGTGCGTTATTTGCACCTCTTACGATAAAAAAAGATACATTGAAAAAAGAGTTTCCATTATCAATTATCTGTGCGGCCTTGCTGATGGTGCTTGGATATGTCGGGATGCTTTTAGGACATTTAGATGGCGGTGTATTTCTCCTTATTTTTGCAGCTTATCTGATCTGGATGATTGGCTCTGCCAAGAAAGCAAGAGCAGCACACAAGGAAAGTCAGATGATGCGCGAAGAGGGAGAATTAGTAGACGAAGAAATTCAGATCCTGCCACTTTGGAAATGTGCGTTATTTATTGTTGGTGGCATGATTGCAATCAAGTTTGGCGGTGATTTTGTTGTAGACAGTGCTTCAGCACTTGCAAGCGCATTCGGACTCAGTCAGACACTTATCGGACTTACCATCGTTGCGATGGGAACCAGTCTTCCGGAACTTGTAACATCGATTGTTGCGGCAAGAAAGAATGAAGTGGATATGGCACTTGGAAATGTGATCGGTTCTAATATTTTCAATATCCTGTTGGTACTTGGAGTTGCAGCTGCCATCAGTCCAGTGAAATTTCTTACCGATAATATCATTGATACGGTTGTACTGATTGCGATGAGTCTTGTTGTTCTGGTGTTTGCATGGACTTCAAAAATGATCGACCGAAGAGAAGGCGCTACGATGCTTGGAATGTATGCAGTGTATATGGCATATATTTGCATACGATAAAATAAAAGAATCATAAGGAAAAATGGCTGTGGATGAAACCTGCCCCAAAAGTTAGACCTAAATTCTAACGATTGGAAGTCGGTTCAATCCACAGCTATTTTTAGTGGGTCAGTGTACATTCTATTTTATACTTCTATAGAAAAAACATTGACATGTCTAACAAAAAGAGGTATAAAAAACGAGAGAATTTTGCGACAAGGAGAAAGGCATAAGATGGGAAAGTACAATTTTGATGAAGTAATCGACAGACATGGAACGGACTGCCTGAAATATGATTTTGGAATGAAACGAAAGGGAAGAGATGATCTGCTTCCGCTCTGGGTGGCAGACATGGATTTCCGTCTTCCGGATGAAATTCTGGATGAATTCCACAAGAGAATTGACCATGGAATCTTTGGTTATACGGATCCGCTGGATGAATATTTTGCAGCAATGAACCATTGGTTCTCCACACGTTATGGATATACGATCGAACCGGAGTGGGTAACACTTGGTGCCGGGATTGTCTATGCACTTGGAACCAGCGTAAGAGCATTTACCGAAGAGGGAGATGCTATGATGGTTATGCAGCCGGTTTACTATCCATTCAGTGAAGTAATAAAAAATGACGGAAGAAGATTGGTAAACTGCCAGCTTCGCTATGAGAATAACCATTATTCCATCGACTTTGAAAAGATGGAAAAAATGATTCGGGAAGAAGGTGTCAAAGCTCTGATTTTCTGTAATCCTCACAATCCGGTGGGAAGAGTCTGGACAAGAGAAGAATTAGAAAGAGTTGCCCAGGTCTGTTTGAAATACAATGTAATCTGGATGGTAGATGAGATGCACTGTGATTTCATTTTCCCTGGACATACCTTCACAAGCTGCATGAATCTGGATGAAAAATACCGCGAGATCCTTGCACTTTACAGCTCACCTGGAAAGACCTTTAATGTAGCTGGTCTTCAGCCGGCGAATATCATTATTCCAAATGAAGAATTACGGAAAAAATACCAGTGGGCGAATACACAGGCAGCTTACAGCCAGGGAAGTTTGATGGGGCAGCTTGCAGTCAAGGTATGTTACACCAAAGGTGCTGAGTGGGTAGATGAACTGGTGCAGTATATTTATGAAAATGTAAAATATATGAGCAAGTTCGTGAAAGAGAATTTCCCGAAAGCGAAGATGGTAGAGCCGGAAGGAACCTATCTGGTATGGGTTGATTTCTCTGGTTATGGTTTTAGTAATGAAGAACTGGAACATCTGATGCTTGAAGAGGCAAAACTGTGGCTGGATTCGGGAATTATCTTCGGACCGGAGACCGCTCAGTTTGAGAGATTCAATGTTGCCTGCCCGCGTGTGACTTTGGAACAGGCACTGACTCAGCTGAAAGACGCACTGGATAAGCATCTGGCAGCAAAATAATATAAAAAAGGATTGAGAAAACAAGAAAAATTAGACAGGATGAAATTTAAAATATGAAAGATCTAACAAAAGGAAAACCATCCACACTGATACTGGCTTTTGCGCTGCCGATCTTTTTCGCAAATCTGCTGCAGCTTACCTATAGCCTCGTGGATACCAGAATTGTCGGAACTTTTTTAGGGGAGGATGCGCTGGCAGCAGTCGGCGCGACCTCAACCTTAAGCAATCTGATCATTGGATTTTTGCAAGGGCTTTCCGGAGGTTTTGCAATCATCACAGCACAGAAATTCGGGGCAAAAGACTATAAAGATGTAAAAAAATCATTTGCCATGTCACTACTTATAGGAACAGGAATTGCGTTATTTTTTACAATATTCGGTCTGTTATTTTTGCAGCCGATCTTAAAAATGCTGAATGTTCCTGCGAACCTTCTGGAAACAGCTAAAAGTTATATTTTCATAATTATCGCGGGACTTGTGGTAACTTATCTTTATGATGCCTGTGCGGCAGCGCTTCGTTCACTGGGAGACAGCGTGACACCACTTGTGATCCTGGCAATATCGGTTATCTTAAATATTATCGGAGATTTATTCTTTGTTGTAATATTAAAAAGTGGTGTAAAAGGTGCGGCAATCGCAACGGTACTTGCACAGTCGATTGCATTTATTGTTTGCTGGATTTATATGATAAAGCGATATGAACTTTTGAGGCTTGGTCGGGAAGATTTTAAAAACCCGAGTTCTGCAATGGTGAAAAATATGCTGAGTGCCGGTTTGTCTATGGGTTTTATGAGTTCTCTGGTCAATATTGGTTCTCTGACTTTGCAGACAGCGATCAATAAACTTGGAAGAGATTATATCGTGGCGCAGACAGCGGCAAGAAAGCTGACAGAAATGTTTATGCTTATGTTTGGCGTGTTTGGAAATACAATGGCAACCTATTGTGGGCAGAATCTGGGAGCGGGAAAGATAGACCGGATCAAAAGAGGAATCTGGCTTGCGATTTTCTATACTTGTATCTGGTGTACACTTGTGATCGTGGCAAGCTACACGATTGGAGATAAACTGGTCTATCTGGTAACAGGTACACATAATGAAAATGTGATCTTAAATGCGACCAGATATCTGAAATTTGATACATTGTTTTATTATGTAACAGCAGTAATCTGCATTGTGCGAAATGCCATGCAGGGACTGGATGACCATATTACACCGATCGTATCAAGTACACTTGAAATGGTTGGGAAAATTGTGATTGCATTTACACTGGTTCCACATCTTGGATACACGGGGGTTATCATTGCGGAGCCGATTGTGTGGTTTGTTATGGTGATTCCGCTGATCGTGCAGATTTTCCGGATGCCGGTGCTGAAGCAGACAAGCCTTTCTTGACACTATTCATACGCCTGTGCTAGAATAGGCTTGTTTAGAAAAATAAATACAGATGCGTAAGGTGTCAATCAGACGGAATGTCTGGATTGGTGAAAAGGGAAACAGGTGCAAGTCCTGTATGAACTCGTCACCGTAATTTGCAAGCTTAGGCTGTCATACCACTGGGAGACCGGGAAGGAAAGCCACAAGCGTCTGAGCAATCAGTCGGGAGACCTGCCTTTCGCAGTACAGGAACGGAACGTTCATGCCACGAGTAACTGGCAGTACGAAAGATAGAAACTTCAGACTGATTTTGCAGAGGGCAAAATGTCAGTTTCTTTTTTGTACGCCCTCGTTAAATTTAGATACGGGGGATTTTTTTGCTTACAAAAAATATGCTGTAAAGTGTAATGAATATCATTCCGATTCCTGAAAGTATGACAAAAAAGTCAGGGAGGATCAAGATGAAGAAACGAGTATTAGTAGCATTATTGGCAACAGCACTTACGGTGTCTATGATGACTGGATGTGGAAGCAAGAAGACAGAGGACACTTCTTCTACAAAGACAGAAGAAACATCTGAAGACAGCGATCAGGAGGCAGCAGATAAAGTGGCAAAGCTGATCGATGACATTTATGTACAGGAAAGAACAGATAAGACAGATGAACAGTGTAAGGCTGCAAAAGAAGCCTGGGATGCCCTTACCGATGCACAGAAAGAGCTGGTGGAAGGCGAGAATGCCAGCCCGGATTACTTTGGACTGGACACCGGAGACGCTGCCAAAGATGATGCACGCAATGCAGATGAGATTGGCGAGAACGAGCTTCTGGTAGTAAGCTTTGGAACCTCCTATAACGACAGCCGTGTTGAGGACATTAAAGGAATTGAAGACGCTTTGCAGGAAGCTTATCCGGACTGGGCCGTAAGAAGAGCATTTACTGCTCAGATCATCATCAACCACGTTCAGGCAAGAGACGGGGAAGTGATTGACAATATGCAGCAGGCTCTTGACCGTGCAGTAGAGAATGGTGTTAAGAATCTGGTTGTACAGCCTACCCATCTGATGCATGGTGCTGAGTACGATGAGATGACAGAAGCGATCAATGGCTATAAAGATAAATTCGAGTCTGTAGCTATCGCAGAGCCAATGCTCGGTGAGGTTGGAGACGATGCAACTGTGATCAATGATGACAAGAAAGCCGTTGCTCAGGCGATCACAGATACGGCTTGCAAAGAGGCCGGATTTGACAGCATGGATGCAGCAGCTGAGGCTGGCACAGCATTCGTATTCATGGGACATGGAACATCTCATACAGCTAACGTTACATACGATCAGATGCAGACACAGATGGAAAACCTTGGATTGAAGAACGCATTCATCGGTACTGTAGAGGGTAAGCCGGAAGATACAGCCTGCGACAAGGTTATCGAGAAGGTAAAAGAAGCAGGATACAAGAACGTTGTTCTTCGTCCGCTGATGGTTGTTGCCGGAGACCATGCAAATAACGATATGGCCGGTGATGAGGAGGATTCCTGGAAGAGCCAGTTTGTAGCATCCGGAAACTTCGATAAGGTTGACTGCCAGATCGAGGGTCTTGGAAGAATCGAAGCAGTTGAGAAGCTTTATGTAGAGCATACAAAGGCAGCCATCGATTCTCTGGGAAGCACTGAGGAGTCCGCAGATTCTGATGCAGCAGCAGATACAGAGGCTGATTCTGCTGAGGAGTCCGCAGAATAATAAATATAAAAATATCTGAGTGAGTTCAGATACCTATAAGAAATCAATGTAACTGCCCGGAAAGATCAGGAAGACTGTTTTCCGGGCAGATTGCTGTATCTATGGAAGGGAGAAGATTATCATGAAAAAACGCTATGTAAACTTAATTCTTGCAATGGCAAGTGCATCAGTCCTGGTGCTGGGCTCTGTGCCTGCGATGGCAAAAACAGATGAAACAAAAACAGAGTCCGGTGAGGAAGCAGAAGCTTCTGAAGAAAAGGATACAGATGCAACCAAAGCAGATACCCTGGAAGATGGCGTTTATACAGCAGAGTTTGGTACAGACAGCAGCATGTTTCATGTAAATGAGGCCAATGACAAAAAAGGAGAGCTCACGGTCAAAGATGGTAAAATGACCATCCACGTAAGTCTGGTTTCCAAGAAGATCGTTAACCTGTTTGCGGGAACTGCCGAGGATGCCCAGAAGGACGGAGCAGAGATCATTGAGCCGACCACAGATACAGTGAAGTACAGCGATGGTTATACAGAGGAGGTTTACGGATTTGATATCCCGGTACCGGCCATTGGTGAGGAATTTAACGTGGCGATCCTGGGAGAAAAAGGCAAATGGTACGACCATAAAGTCAGCGTAAAGAATCCTGTAAAAACCTCTGACGACAAAAAATCCGAAGGGAAAAAACCGGAAGAGCTGAAGCTGGAGGACGGAACCTATGAGACGGATGTAACCCTTACAGGCGGAACAGGAAGAGCATCTGTAGAATCTCCAGCTAAAGTAGAGATCAAGGACAAAGAAGCTACGGCAACCATCATCTGGAGCAGTCCGAATTATGATTACATGATCGTGGACGGCGAAAAATATGAGCCGGTGAACAAAGACGGAAACTCCACATTTGAGATCCCGGTCACAGTCTTTGACGCAGAAATGGAAGTGACTGCAGATACTGTAGCCATGAGTACTCCTCACGAGATTGAGTATACCCTGAATTTTGATTCTTCGAGCATGAAAAAGGAAGAAAAATGAAAAAAATAATTTCATACAT
>ENA-ORVC01002197-ORVC01002197.1-human-gut-metagenome-genome-assembly--contig:-NODE-2197-length-13811-cov-2.900480_pt1 | contig 13811 bp, 9 predicted proteins | sample MGYA00242092_ERZ509234 | MGnify/ENA primary metagenome ERZ509234 (study PRJEB26280, sample SAMEA2338800) | human gut metagenome | biome: human gut; feature: human-associated habitat; material: faeces... | reverse complement strand
GTGAACGGCGGCCGAGAGGTCGATGTCGCGCCTGACGATCCTGCGAGCCTCCTCGGTGCGGACCTCGTAGTTCGGGATCACGGCAACGAAGCGCCAGGCGGGATCGGGCGAGAACGGAACGGCGACGGCCCTGCCCTCGTGCATGAAGCTCGCCGTCAGGCCGCCGAGGAAGGCCGGCGCGGCGTTGTCGGGATGGCCCTCGAAGGCCGTGCAGAGTTGGAAGAGGTCGTCGGTCGTGAACGGATTGCCGAGCATCGCGTTGGCGGCGGCCATGCCGCCCGCAATGCAGGTGCTCGAAGATCCGAGACCGCGAGCGACGGGCACCTCGGAGTCGATCACGAGATGCACGGCGGGCACGGGACGGCCCGCCTTCTCGCAGACCATGCGGAAGCCCTGCATGACGAGGTTGTCGGCATTTCGGTAGGCCTCGGGACAGCCCTCGATCACGAGCTCGTCGGAGGGCTCGAACGTGAACTTCGCCTGCAGCGAGAGGGCCATGCCGAGCGAATCGTAGCCGGGACCGAGGTTCGAGGTCGAGGCGGGAACGCGGACGGTGACTTTCATGTGCGGCCTCCCCTGTCAGAATGCGCGCGCGACGGCCGCGCGGATGAAGTCGGCCATGCCCTCGGGACGCACGACGTCCTTGTGGAGCACGGGCATCGAGCGCAACCCTGCAAGAGGCGCGGGGGCGTTTTCACTCGTGAGCCCGGAAAGCGCGTCCATGTATGCGAAGCCGTCGGGATCGCCTTCAAGCGGCCTGCCAGTGAGCGCGATGTAGACGTCGCGGCAGAACTTGAAGGGGCTCGCCGTCGAGAGCACCACGCACGGCACCGACCTGTCGGCGCGCTCGCGGGCGACCTTGAGGGCCACGGCGGTGTGCGGGTCGACGAGGCGGCCGTCCTTGCGCCAGGCCTCGCGGATCATCGCGGAGGTTTCGGCGTCGTCGGCCCAGCCGCACTTGAAGAGCGAGCGGATGCGCTCGAGCATCTCGCCCTCGACCCTGAAGATGCCCTCGTTCCTGAGGTTCTCCATGAGGCGGGCGATGAGCGCCGTGTCGCCCTCGGATGCGTAGTAGAGCATGCGCTCGAGGTTGCTCGAGATCAGGATGTCCATGCTCGGCGTGATCGTCTTCACGAACGGACGGTTGCGGTCGTAGACGCCCGTCGTCAGGAAGTCCGTGAGCACGTTGTTGGCGTTGCTCGCCACGATGAAGTGGCGCACGGGCAGGCCCATGCGGTACGCATAGTAGCCCGCGAGCACGTCGCCGAAATTGCCCGTCGGGACGCAGAAGTCGACCTTGGCGCCCTGTTCGACCTCGTTGGCCTCGACGAGCTGGCGGTAGGCGTCGAAGTAGTAGACGACCTGGGGCACGAGGCGGCCGATGTTGATCGAGTTGGCCGAGGAGAGTTCCACGCCTTCGTCGGCGAGCTCCTGCCTGAGGTCCGAGGCGAAGATCTTCTTGACGGTGCTCTGCACGTCGTCGAAGTTGCCCTCGACGGCGGCGACCGCGACGTTGCGGCCCTCCTGGGTCGCCATCTGCAGGTACTGGATGTCGCTCACCATGCCATGCGGATAGAAGACCGTGATGCCGATGCCGGGCACGTTCATGAAGCCCGAAAGGGCGGCCTTGCCCGTGTCGCCCGAGGTCGCCGTCGCGATCATGACGCGGCGGCCCGTGTCCTTGAGCGCGGCGCTCATGAGCTGCGGCAGCATGCACAGGGCGACGTCCTTGAAGGCGGACGTGGGACCGTGATGCAGCTCGAGCAGGAATTCGTCGCCCACGCGGGTCACGGGCGTCACGGCGACGCTCGCGAAGTTGTCGGCATAGGCGCGCTCAATGCCCTCGGCGAGCTCGGTCTTCGTGAAGTCGGAGAGCAGGACCGAGAAGACGCGCAGCGCCGTCTCGCGGTACGTGAGGCCCTTGAGCATGTCGGGCGTCAGGACGCAGGTGAGGAGCTCGTCGCTCACATAGAGGCCACCGTCGTCGCACAGGCCCTTGAGCAGGGCTTCGCGGGCATTCACGCCGTTTTCAAGGCTTCTCGTGCTGTGGTAGATCATGGAGGAACTTCTCCGAAATTTGGGAACAATCGGTTCATTGTGGCACAAAGCCTGCAAAAAAACCGCGTTTCACCTCAAGGCTAAAGCCTTCTAGGGCATTTCACCTAAGACATGCGCCCGAAGACGTTGGCAGAATAATCCGATATGATGCATAAGTGGTGTTTTCCGCTCAGGCTTCAATCCTGAAGCGTGAGCGAATCGCCCTTCACGAAAACGGAGCCCCAATTGAACATCGGACTGCTTGGATACGGAACCGTCGGCCGCACCGTGGCCGAACTTCTGGACGAGCGTGACTGCGGGATCAGGATCAGGCACATTCTGCGGCGACCCGGCCACGCGGACGGCCCCCTGATGACCGACTCGTTCGAGGCCGTGCTGAACGACCCCGAGGTCACATGCATCGTCGAGGCCCTCCCGGGCCGCGACCCCGCCCTCTCCTACATCCGCGCCGCGCTTGCGGCCGGCAAGCACGTCGTCACATCCAACAAGGCCGCCGTGGCCGCCGATCTCAAGGGACTCGCCGAGCTTGCCCGCGCCAACAACGTCTCGCTTCTCTTCGAAGCGAGCTGTGGAGGCGGCATGCACTGGGTCGAGATGATCAAGAAGACCGCCCGCTTCAACGAGGTCTCCGACGTCTCGGGCATCCTCAACGGCACCTGCAACTACATGCTCGACCACATGGAGAGGAGCGGCCTCTCCTTCGAGGAGGCGCTCGCACGCGCCCAGGCCCTCGGCTACGCCGAAGCCGACCCGACGGCCGACATCACGGGCGCCGACGTCCGCAACAAGGCGATCATCTCCGCCTCGCTTGCCTACCGCACCCCCGTCGTGAGCGATATTCCGACGGCGGGCATCGTGGGCGTGACGAGAGGCATCATCGCCGCGGCCCGCGAGCGTGGCCGCAGCCTCCGCCTCATGATGCTCAGCGAAAGGCGCGGCGATCGCTACGCCGTCGGCATCGTGCCGGTGCTTCTTTCCCAGGACGAAATCGCCGCACACGTTCACGACAACCTGAATTACGGCCGCATCACCGGCGACGTGGTGGGCGCCCTCTCGATCGTCGGGCAGGGCGCGGGCGGCAGGCCCACGGCCGACGCCATGATTCAGGACCTGATTTCCCTCGGACGCGGAGAGACCGGCAGGCCGGTTCTCGACCGCCCCCTGACGTACGACCCCGCCCTGCTCTGCGGCACAGGCCACTTCCCGGACGAAGTCCTTCCGGGACGCCCCCTCGCCGAGCTCATCGAGATCGCGCGTCAAAAGCAGTCCTTCCTTGCCTTTGAACCTCAGGCCACGGAGTAATCCAACATGATCAAAATCACCAAATTCGGCGGCTCGAGCGTCGCCGACGCCGAACAATTCAAGAAAGTCAAGGCCATCATCGAGGCCGATCCGTCCCGACGATTCGTCGTCTCCTCGGCCTCCGGCAAGCGCTTCAAGGGTGACAACAAGATCACCGACCTGCTCTATCTCTGCCAGGCCCACGTGACCTATCACGTCGACTATCTGCCGCTCTTCAACATGATCGCCGACCGCTTCCGCAGCATTCGCGACGAGCTCGGCCTGAAGGTCGACATCGAGACCGATCTCGCGAAGATGCGCGACAGCCTTCCCGAAATGTCCGTCGACGAAATCGTCAGCCGCGGCGAGTACTTCACCTCCCGCCTGATGGCAGACTACCTCGGGTTCCCCTTTGTCGACGCCACCGACGTTGTCTGCATCAACTTCGACGGCACCTTCAACTTCAACGAAACCACCGAACGCCTCAAGGAAATCCTCAAGAAGCACGACCGCTTCGTGATGCCCGGCTTCTACGGCCGGCTTCCCGACGGCCACGTCCGCGTCATGAGCCGCGGCGGCTCCGACATCTCGGGCTCCATCCTCGCCCGCTGCATCCAGGCCGACCTCTATGAGAATTGGACCGACGTCTCCGGCTTCCTGATGGCCGACCCGCGCATCGTCGAAAATCCCCGCAACATCGAACAGATCACCTTCTCCGAGCTGCGCGAGCTCTCCTACATGGGCGCGAGCGTGCTTCACGAAGACGCCGTCTTCCCACTGCGCGAGAGGAACATTCCGATTCAGGTCCTCAACACCAACCGCCCGCAGGATCTGGGCACGATCGTGAGCGACAAGATCCCCGCCGACCCGACGGCTCCGCTCGTCACCGGCATTGCAGGCAAGAAGGACTTCGTCTCCATCGAAATCTCGAAGAAGAACATGTCCAACCGCGTTGGCTTCGTGCGCGAGGTGCTCTCCATCCTCGAGTCCTACAACGTCTCGGTCGAGCATCTGCCTTCCGGCATCGACAGCTTCTCCGTCGTGGTCGCCAAGGCCGACGTGAAGCAGAACGTCTACGAGATCATCGCCCGCATCCAGGAGGCAATGAAGCCCGACTCCATCCGCCTCACCGAACCCTTCGCGCTGATCGCGACGGTGGGCCGCAACATGAACTCCCGCCCCGGCACCTCGGGCCGTCTCTTCGCCGCCCTCGGCAAGGCCGGCATCAACGTCCGCATGATCGCCCAGGGAAGCGCCGAGCTCAACATCATCGTCGGCGTCGAAAACAAGGACTTCAACCGCGCCGTCGCCGCCCTTTACGAAACCTTTGCCGCTGAAGCCAAAGAAGTCAGGGCCCAGCAGGCTCAGAACGCTTGACAGGAGACAATCATCATGGCCAGCTACAAAGTCGGCATTCTCGGCGCCACGGGCGCCGTCGGCGAACAGATGCGAATCGTCCTCGCCGAACGCAAGTTCCCCATCTCCGAACTCCGCCTCTTCGGCTCCGCCCGCTCCGCAGGCAAGGTGATCAACTACGAGGGCCAGGACATCGTCGTTCAGGAAGCCAGCCTCGAGGCCTTCAAGGGCCTTGACCTCCTGCTCGGCGCCGCCGACAATCCCGTCGCCAAACAGTTCCTGCCCGAAGCCGCGAAGATGGGCATCCACGTCGTGGACAACTCCAGCGCCTTCCGCCTTGATCCCGATGTTCCGCTCGTCATCCCCGAAGTGAACCCCGAGGACGTGAAGCTCTCCAAGGGCCTCATCGCAAACCCGAACTGCGCGACCATCATCGGCCTCACCGCCGTCAACTCGCTTCACCGCCACGCCCGCATCCGCCGCATGGTCGTCTCGACCTATCAGGCCGTCTCCGGCGCAGGCAAGGCCGGCATCGACGCCCTTGAGGCCGAAGTCAAGGCCGCCAACGGCCAGCGCGCCGAAGGCTCCTGCTTCCCCTATCCGATCGCCTACAACCTGATCCCGCAGATCGGCGGCTTCAACGAAATGGGCTACTCCTCGGAAGAGATGAAGATGCAGAACGAAGGCCGCAAGATGCTCCACGACGACAATCTGCTCGTCTCCTGCACCTGCGTGCGCGTGCCGATCATTCGTTCGCACTCTGAGGCGCTTACGATCGAGTTCGAAAACGAAATCTCGCCCGAAGAAGCCCGCGAACTTTTGAAGGATGCGCCGGGCGTTCGCCTTTGGGATGAACCCGAGGAGAAGCACTATCCGATGCCGCTTCTGACGAGCGACCAGGATCTCGTCTATGTCGGCCGCATTCGCCGCGACCTTTCGGCGCCCAAGGACGTTTTCAATCGTTCGCTCGTGCTTTTCTGCTGCGCAGATCAGGTCCGCAAGGGGGCGGCAACGAATGCCGTGCAGATTGCCGAGCTGGTGTTCGGCTTAGCCGAAAGCGCTTTTTAAGCGCAGAGAGCTTAAAGTCTTCAATGGGCGGGCGGCGGATTCTTATCCGGCCGCCCGCCGGTCCTTTCGGGCGCTAGCCCAAATATGGACGAACAGACGATCGGACGATCGGGCGCAGCCTTTAATTGGTCCCGTTGATTAAATAGTCGAAGATGTGGCGGTTGCGAAGCGCTTCTGCTGCTGCGCGTTCCTTATAGGCGCCATTGAGCGGCCGATTCAGAATGAAAGGAACTTCCATTTCATGGAGGCTTCCGTGAGAGCGCAGGCGATGGCCCGAGAGACCCTTGAGATCATGTTTGGAGCGGCTGGTGCCGATGCAGACGTGCTCCTTGGCGAGCACCACCACATCCGCTTCGCGGTCCGGATAGAGCTCGAACATGCGCACCGCGCGTTCCTTGTCGACGGCAATGTCCACTTCCGGCAGGGCGGAAATGGTTTCGATAAGCTGTGCCGTTGAAACGCTGCCTTTGCTCCAGACGCGGACCAGACCGCCCAAGGCGCCGTGGTGCGCGACGAAGGCATCCGTGATCGGGCAGATGACCACCGCTTCTCCCTTGCCGAATTTGGCATCCAGAATATCCTGGAGCCAGAGAACATGAGGTTCGAGATTGTCGAGGCTCATGTCGCTCATGCCGTGGTCTGCGGTCAGCCCCAGATTGATGTCTTCGGCGGCCAGAAGTCCAAAAAGGGCGTCGAGCTTTTGGTAGAACGAGAGCGCTTCAGGGGCTTCGGGCGCATAGCGGTGCTGCACAAAGTCAGTGAGCGACAGGTACATGACTTCCGGACGGCGGTCACGAAGGAGCTTCAGGCCGGCCTGCAGCACGAAAAGCGAGAGCGCTGCAGAATATTTGCCGGGCTGGGGTTCGCCGACATAGGTGAGCACATTGTCAATGCCGTTTTCTTCGATTGTGCATTGGTCTGCGTACTCGGCCGAAAAGGAGATATTGCCGCGCGTCAGATCGAGATCCTTTTGGAGCTGCCGGCGGAGTTTGTCTTTGGCTGTAATGGAGACCACGCGGGCGCCGGCATCAGCAAACCCCGAAAGAATGGTCTGTGCCATAAGCAGCTTGGGATCGGTCATGACAACCGGTTCCCAGGTTTTCGTGTCGAGGTAGTAATTGCCGGAAATGCCGTGCTGCGACACGGGAACGCCCGTGATGATGGACATGTTGTTGGGGCAGGTGAAGGCCGGCACGGAAGACTGGGCAGTGCCGGCGAATCCTTCCCGGATGAAACGCGCGATGTTTGGGAGCTCCCCGCGGGAGAGGTAGCGCGCGAGATAGCTCGGATCCGAGCCGTCGATGCAGACGGCAACGCAGGGGCGCAGCGGACGGCGATAGTGAATGTGATTGATGGAAAGCAATGACATAAGTGAATTCCTGAATCAGAAAGGACTGGGTTTTTTAGGCACGGGTACTGGCCATGCGGTTGGCTTGAATGAGTTTTTGGGTATAGGGATGCTGCGGGCGGTTCATGACTGCTTCGGCAGGTCCGTATTCCACGATGCTTCCTCGATAGACCACGGCGATCTTTGTGGAGATATGCTCGACAACGTCCAAGTCGTGGCTGATGAAGAACATCGCAAATCGGCGTTCCTGCTGCAGACGGTGCAGGGTGAGGAGGACCTGCACCTGTACCGTCGGATCCAGAGCGGAGACAATTTCGTCACAGATGAGCAGATCGGGGTGCGAAAGGATTCCGCGCGCGATGCATACACGCTGGCGCTGGCCGCCGGAAAGTTCATGCGGGTAGCGGGCGAGAAAATCTTCCGGCAGGCTCACGGACTGGAGCGCCTCCCGGATGCGCTCTTGGGCATGGGACTCTAGATTCATGAGTTCGAGCGGTTCTCGCAGAGCCGCTTCGACGGTGAGCCTGGGATTCAAGGCGCCGAAGGGGTTTTGGAAAACAATTTGGCAGCGCTTTCTCAGCGCAAGCGCCATTTTGCGGGTACGGCTGATATCTTCCTCAAAAAGTGATACCTTGCCTTGACTCGGCTGAACCAACCCGGCAAGCAGCTTGGCAATGGTGGATTTTCCGCTCCCGGACTCTCCCAAAATGCCGAGTGTTTCTCCCGGATAGATGCGCAGAGAGATGTCCTTAAGCGTCGGCTGAGCGCGGCGGCAGAATCCGGCGGCGGGATAGGCATAGGAGACGTTTGAGAGCTCCCCGACGGGGGAGGCGTTGTTTTGGGCTTCGCAGGCAACGGGCTGAAGGGCGGCCAAATTCTCTTTGGCGCGGATGAGCTCCGCCGTATAGGCCTCGCGGGGATGGGCAAACACCGCTGCGGTGTCCCCCGATTCTGCCATGCGGCCGTGCTGCAGCACATACACGCGGTGCGCGAGAAAACGTGCAGCAGCCATGTTGTGTGTAATAAAGAGCATAGAGAGCGCAAACGCTTTCTGCAGCCGCTCGAGGAGCTTGAGGATTTCAGCCTGCACGCAGGCATCCAGGGAACTCGTCGGTTCATCGGCGATCAAAAGCTGCGGACGATTGGCGAGCGCCATGGCAATCATGATGCGCTGCTGCTGGCCGCCTGAAAGTTCATAAGGGTATTTGCCGGCCGTCTGTTTGGGCTGCGGCAGATCGACCATTTCGAGGAGTTCGAGCACGCGCGCATGCGGATCCTCGTCTGATGCCGAGCCGCGCTTAAGGGCTTCAAGGATCTGTGTTCCTACGCGAAGATAAGGATTGAGGCAGGACATCGGATCCTGAAAAATCATGCTGATCGAGCATCCCCGCCAGCGGCGCATCCGGGCATCGTTTTCAATGGGAAGAGGCTCTCCCAAAAAGTCAATGCGGCTCTCGGGTGTCAGGCGGCTCCGCTGCGGCTGCAGTCCCAAAATGCATTGGGCCAAAGTGGATTTGCCGGAGCCGGACTCTCCGATGAGGGCCACGGTTTCGCCCGCGCCGATCGTCAAATCGATGTCCTGCAGAATGGTTTTGTGCTCAATCGACAGTGTGAGATGACTGATGTCGAGTACGTTGGCGGTCATGGGGTCATCCGGGGATCGAAAAGTTTGTGCAGTGCATCAACAGCCGTGTTGATCAGCACGAGGGAGACAGCAATAAAGGACACGGCGGCCAGAACCACCGGGGTATCGCGTCCTTGAATGGCATTGAGGGCAAGGCTGCCGATGCCGGGAAGTCCGAAAAGGATTTCCATGGTTAAGGTGCCGGCAACGAGGCTGCCGGCAACCAGTCCGGAAAGCGAAAGCAAAATGCCGGCGGCATTAGGCAGGATGTGAAAAACGGCAATGCGCAGCGGCGCCAGTCCTTTGGCTTTTGCCGTGCGGACATAAGGCAGGGCGGCCGATTCTTTGAGCTCTTCACGCAGGGGCTTGACGATGGTTCCGCCGCTGTCGAGCCCCATAATGACGGCGGGCAGGATGAAACTTCCGATCACCGGCAGCCAATGGAGTTCAATGCAGAAAAGGAGAATGAAAATAACGCCCGCACAAAAGGTCGGCATGGCAATGGACCAGGCATTGAGCCCTTCGACCAGGCTGTCAGCGAAGGCTGACTGACGCGAAGCCGCCCAGAGTGAAAGACCGAGCGCGAGGAAGAGCCCCAGCGCAAATGCCCAGCCGGCAAGCTGCAGCGTGACGGGAATGGCATTAAGGAGCATGTCCGATACGGATCGGCCGAAACGAAGCGACTGTCCCAAGTCGCCGCGGCTCGCTGCGCTGAGCCAGTCGCCGAACTGAACCAGCCAAGGGTCGTCAAGCTTCAATGCCTGACGGATGGCCGCAGCCTGCTCCGCAGTGAGTCCCCCTTCGAGCCCCAAAACGTCAACCGCGTCGCCGGGAATCGTCCAGCAAAAGAGAAATGTCAGAGCCACAATCAGGACGCACTGCAGGAGACCCTTGCCGGCAGTTGATGCGAGCAGCCATAACTTATGCATGATGAAACCTCCGTTCCTCAGCAGCGCTCAAGCCGCCGTATGGGATCGAGCCTTTCGCGCCATTCATTGGCCAGCAGGGAAAGTGAAAAGGTGAGGAGCACCAAGGCGCACAGGGGAACGATCACTTCATGCGGGGCTCGTTCCATCATGGGCGCTGCGTCGGCAATCATCCTTCCCCATGTCGGCTCATCCGGCGAGCTTCCCAGTCCAAGGAAACTCAGCACCGACTCCGTTACGATGCAGCGCGGCAAAACAATGCCCAGCTGGGTGATCAGCGCGCCCATGATGTTTGGGAGCAGGTGCAGCTTCAGGATGTGCATGCGGCTGCCGCCGAAACTTCTGGCGGCAAGCACATACTCCCGCGATGCTTCGCGCTGATAGACAGAACGCGCGACGTAAGCGACAAGGGGCGAAAAAGCAATGCCGGTGGCCGCCATGAGCTGCCACTGACCGCTGCCCAGCCCAACGATGACGAGGAGCGCCATCAGGGTGCTCGGCAGCGCGCGCACCAGATCGATAAAGGCAAAAAACACGCCGGCGGCAAAACGCCCCATGGAAAGCGCCGTCAAGCCGATGCCGGCGCCGATGAAAAAGGCGATGAAGGTGCCGCCCAGCGAGATCTCCAGCGTAGTTCTTGCCCCATAAACGAGCCGCGCCAGTATGTCTCTTCCCAGACTGTCGGTCCCCAAGGGGTGAGCCGGGGAAAAGGGCTGGTCTAAGTTCATGAGGTCTTGGTCGAGCGGAGAAACATCCGTGAGCCACGGTGCAAAGAGAGCCGCCAAGACGATGCCGCCCAGAGCTGCGTACAGAAGTATCTGCCGCAGGTCTGGAAAGCTTTGAATCTTGTCTGCGCCCGAGGGCGACGCCTTCAGCATGCTGAGCCTCCGCCTCAGGCCTTCAGGTCGGCATGGTCCACGCCGCCGTCCGCCCAGTGACAGGCCCAGGTAAAGCCCGTGTGAAAGCCCGTGACGCCCTTGCGGATCGCAATGAGGTCGGGCGTCAGACCGATGACATAGAAGTAGCCCTTCTCCATCACGCGCTTAAAAGCCTTGAGATAGGCTGCGCGGCGGGCTTGAGCATCGGTCGTTTCTGCGGCCTCTGTAATAAGCTTGTCGAGCGTCGGATCCTGAATGCCGCCCCAGAGGACTGGGTTGGGACCTTCGCTCATCAGGCGGACATAGCGCAGATAGATGTCTGAGCGCGGGCCGGAGCTCATCACGGTGAGGTCCCAGTCATACTGAGACAGCCGCTTTTGCGTGCCGATATCGTCGAGCGCAACGTGGTGCACCTTGAAGCCCAGTCTGCGGATCATCTGCACGGCAATCTGCGCGTAGGGAACCTGCCACGAGACGAATTCAATCGTGTGCTTCGAGGGATCGACGCCGGCCTCTTTGAGAAGCGCCTTGGCTTTCTCAAGATCGGGCTTTTTGAACTCATCGGCCTCATAGAGCACGCGGTCAAAATAGAAGTTGTTTGCTCCCACGAACTGGTTGCTCGTCTGCGCACGGCTGCCGCCCACAAAGTTCATGAAACCCTGCTTATCGATGCAGTGGGCCAGAGCCTTCCGCACGCGGATGTCGTCAAAGGGTTTGCGCGGCTTGCGGTTATTGAAGGAGAGGAAGTACCAGGCACTGTCTTTGAGGCCTTCAATGACCGCGGCGCCCGCGCGCTGCAGATCTTCGGCGGCATCTTTGCTGACATAGGCAACATCCAGGTCGCCCGAGCGGATGGCAAGGCTCTTGTCTGTGCCGTCGCGAAGGTCAAAATGCACGGCGGCGAGCTTGGGGAGCCCCTTTTGCCAGTAGTCGGCAAAAGCCGGAGCGTCCAGACTGACCTTCGGGAGCCATTTGCCGAAGCGGAAGGGGCCCGTGCCGATCGGCTGCGTAATCGTGGAGTCCCAGCCCGGGGATTTCGGCGAAAGAATCCAGAGCTCTGCCATGAGCGACATGAAGGGAGCGAAGGGGCGGGCGAAGGCAATCACCACCGTGCCGGGTTCGGGCACTGAGAGGTTCTCAACGTTTTTGAGCGATGAAACGAGCCACCCGCCCTTGATCTTCTCGCGGATGCGGTTGATGTTGGCGACAACGTCTTCGGCGGTCAGCACGTCGCCGTTATGAAATTTGACGCCCTGACGAATTTTCAGGGTATAGGTGCGCCCGTCGTATCCTCCCTCGGCCAGCAAGGCCTTCGCCCCGTCTACGTTCCTGGCCCAGGTCAGGCCGCTGTCATACCCCGTCCCCGGGGTCAGATCAGAGGCCGCCGGCTCCCCCAGGCCCTGGGCGGTATGGAGGCACAGGGCCTCCTTGTCCAGAGCCAGGTCGATGGCCCGGCGCACCGCGGCGCTGGGGATGGTCTCGTTGTTGAGCATCAGCTCGTAGAAGGAGTTGGGCACCGTGCCCTCCAGCACCTCCAGCCCGGCGGCCCGGGCCACCTCGGCGTCCTCCACGGACACGTTGCCTCCAAAGGCGTAGTAGTCCAGATCCCCGGCGATCAGGGAGGTGAGCAGGTTGGACTTGTCAATGACCGTGATCACCAGCCGATCAAAGCCAGGGCGGCCCAGTTGGTAGTCCGGGTTGGCCTCCAGCACCAGCTGGCTCCCCGGCTTCTCGGAGACGAATTTGCAGGGGCCGGAGCCAACAGGCTCGTCCCACAGCGCCAGCTCCATCACGTCCTCCGGCGCTGTCCCCTCCAGCAGATGGGTGGGCAGAACGTAGTACTCCCGGTTCTTGTCCAGCAGGAAGTCCTCCGGCGTGGTGGGGGTCTTGAAGGTGAGCTTCAGGGTGTACTTGTCCACCGCCTCCGCTCCCAGGGCCTCCCCCGGCACCGCCGCGCCGGTGTCGTCGGTGCCGGAGAGCACCGCAAAGGCCGACCGCCCCAGGGTGGGGCAGGCCGGGTCGGTCAGGAGGGCAATGGTATCCGCCCAGTGCTTCGCCGTCACCAGAGTGCCGTCGTGGAAGGCGGCATGCTCGTCCAGGTGAAACAGGGCGGCCGTCCCGCCGTCGGCGCTCTCCCAGGAGGACGCCGCGCGGGGCTCCAGGGTGCCGTCGGCATGGACATAGGCCAGGCGGTCGTAAATCTTGTCGTAAATGATGCGGGAGTAGTTGCTCCCCGAGGGGCTGTTGTAGGGCATCAGAGCGTCCCAGGCATTGGATAGGCCGTAGCGGACGGTATCCGCCGCTTTGCCCTCCGGCCCGCAGGCCGCCAGGGACAGGGCCAGCGCCGCGGCCAGGAGCAGAGCAGTGAGCCTTTTCATTCCGTCCCCCCTCATTCTACCGTCACCGACTTGGCCAGGTTGCGGGGCTTGTCGATGTCGCAGCCCCGCTGGAGGGCCACGTAGTAGGCAAAGAGCTGCATGGGCACCACGTCCAGTGAGGGGAGAAGCAGGGGGTGGGTGTCGGGGACGGGAATGACGTGGTCCACCGTCTTGGCCATGTCCGCCGCCCGGGCGTCCACGGTGAGGCCCAGCACGTCGGCCCCCCGGCTCTTCACCTCCACCACGTTGCTCATGGTCTTGTCAAAGAGCTTGACATAGCTGGCCAGGGCCACCACCAGGGTGCCCGGCTCGATGAGGGAGATGGTGCCGTGCTTGAGCTCGCCGGCCGCGTAGGCCTCCGAGTGGATGTAAGAGATCTCCTTGAGCTTGAGGGAGCCCTCCATGCCGATGGCGTAGTCGATGTTGCGGCCGATGAAGAAGATAGAGGGGTGGTTGAAGTAGAGGGAGGCGAAATACTGGATGTCCGCCCGGTTGTCCAGAATCTGCTCCAGCTTGGTGGGGATCAGCAGCAGCTCGGACACAATGCGGTCGTACTCCGCCTCGTCCAGGGTGCCCAGGGCCTCGGCGCAGTACAGGCCGATGAGGTACACCACCGCAAGCTGGGTGGAGAAGGCCTTGGTGGTGGCCACGGCGATCTCCGGCCCGGCCCAGGTATAGAGCACGTCGTCGCTCTCCCGGGCGATCGTGGAGCCCACCACGTTGACGATAGAGAGCACCCGGGCTCCCAGGCGCTTGGCCTCCCGCAGGGCGGCCAGGGTGTCCACCGTCTCGCCGGACTGGCTGATGACCAGCACCAGGGTTTTGTCGGTAACGATGGGGTCGCAGTAGCGGAACTCGGAGGCCAGCGTCACCTCCACCGGCTTGCGCAGCAGC
>ENA-ORVC01002191-ORVC01002191.1-human-gut-metagenome-genome-assembly--contig:-NODE-2191-length-13846-cov-3.646146_pt1 | contig 13846 bp, 15 predicted proteins | sample MGYA00242092_ERZ509234 | MGnify/ENA primary metagenome ERZ509234 (study PRJEB26280, sample SAMEA2338800) | human gut metagenome | biome: human gut; feature: human-associated habitat; material: faeces... | reverse complement strand
AAGAACAGGATAGAATTCTTTCGTTTTAGGTGTCTATGCTGACGGGGACGGCTCACACTCCTTATAGAACGCAGGAAAATCACTTTCCTTTGTTACTGCAATGGCATGTTTTTTTATCACATTTGCCATTTTTACATACTGCTTCTGGGCATCATCCTTGCTTTCTCCTGCACGGAAACATGGATTTTTATAGATGCATTTACGGATTTCTCTTTGCCAGAAAACAATAAAGCGGTCTGCCCCTTCTTCAACCAGTTGCTTTGCATTCGGAAGCGGCCACACCATATCTCGGTTCACGTAATGGTCACGCTCTTCTGGTGTTAAAGTTTCCAAATCCTCTACCTGAAGACCGTTTACTTTCCATAAATCTTTACGTGCGCCTCCGATCTTTTCACCAAAATCAGTAATGATATTTGCCATGATAGTTCCTCCTCTTGTTTTAATTGTTCATCCGTAATATGAAAATTTTCTCATAAAAAAATGCAGGCATAAAAGCCCGCACTTTTTTAACAAGATGTTAATGAATAATCGCCTCGAATACAGAAGCTGCCATATCACAGTAAAAGTTTTCTCCATCTGGAGACACCCAGGAGCCGTCCTGCAAATATTCACCTTTTCCTGTAACCCATTTTTCTCCATCATATTTCATATGACGAATCTGATAAGAGCATTCAAAAAGCTGACGTTGCGTTACTAATAGGCAATAAAAAGCCTCTAATCCTTTGTCAAACAATGTATTTAGATACATGATAATATTTTCCAGCATACACTGTCTGCCCATAGCTGCTTCATCTTCGTAGTCTTCTTCCAAAGGATACGCTGGTTTACACAAGGAATTAAAAGCTACAATATAGCCTCCTTGTGCAACAGGCAAAGCAAGTTTTTGAAGTTCTGTTTTGTATTTCTCGAATTCTGTTTTCATATCAACCACCCGGATTAAAAATTTCCCTTCCTTGATTGTAATTGACATCTTTGCATCCATATTTGTTTTGTTATTACAAAAACGTTTAGCAGCAGTCTCCCATTCTTTTAAATTAAAACCATCCTGCATTGATTTATTCCTCCCATTTTTCTTAAATCTAAAAGAATATGGAAGAACAAATCAAAAATGATTTTGTATACAATCGAACAAAGTTTCGTAACAGGTTATGATTTTCTAAGCAAAACAGAGGGAAACAAAAACCAAAATAGCCAATAACAAAAAAAATGTCCACAACACTAATTTTCCGATAATTTTTATTCCAATGTAAAATTCAATTAATTTTCTCATGAAAAATCCCCTTTTCTTTTAATATGGTTTTTCAACAAAAAAGAGACCCGAGTTCTTCGGAGTCTCTTGATTACTACTTGCGAAGAATCGACAATTTTTCGATTCTAGACTTCGCCTTCTCTTCCATCTTACTCATATATCGCTCCATGTAATCCCAATCCGGAGTTCCAGTGGAGGTAACGGGGAGTTTTATGATAAAATCGGTTTTTATATGTCTGTTTAACTCATCGACAAATGCTTCGTAATTTGCACAACTTGCATATATCGACGTTACAATAAATTTTTTTACATATTCATTCATATCATCGTTAATAAGTACACACACATTTTGAGAAGTGTAAAAATCTCGATCTTGTATAAAGCAGGAACCTATGCTTCCCCCTAATGCAATAGTAACATCACCAGCTTTATAAGGTGTTATATCTTCTCCATTTTTATCTTTTACAAAAGAAACAGAACAAACAACACCATTGTTTAATGCGCTGCGCCCCACAAAATTAACATCATCCTCAAATGTGTTCATTTTACTTTTGTCAAATTTATTTCCCATAGAAATGTCAAATAAATCATATAAGTGAAACTCTCCCCATCCGCTCACGTCAATCTTCTTCTTTTCCTGCTTCCGCATCTCTTCCAGGCGGTCCAGCCTTTCTTTCGCTTTCTCTTCCATTTCTTTCATGTATGATTCCATGTAGTCCCAATCAGGATCGCCAGAAGGGGTGGCCGGGAGGAGGATGTCTTCATTTTCTAATCGTTCTTTACTAATTTTATTTACATAATCATAATTTTTGTGTTTTTCTCTTAATACTCCAGCTAAGAATAATCCTGTATATTTATTGATATATTCATTCCTAATAATGAGAATGTTTACAGATGCAATGAATTCTTCTGGTTGATAAAAAACATTAGAAGCATAATTTACGGAAATTGTAATTGCATTCTTTTTAAATATAGATTCAGATTCTCCCTGTTTTGCGATTCCATTATTTTCGTTAATTTCATTTATCATGGGAAGAACGCCATCTTTTACTCTTTTTGGAGAAGGCTCCTTACCACGCTCTAATGTAAACAGCTCCCCAACCTTAAATTCTTTCCAATTTTTAATACCCATACTTTTCTCCATATATCATCTATCGCTAAGATTTAATCCATCTATCTGATGTGCAAGTTTATTTGATAAATCATTTTTATCGTTCCAAAAAACAATTTGTGTCTGCTTGACATCAAAATGAACATTATCAAACTCAGCATTATTACAAGTAAATATAACAGTTTTTCCTAATGCCTTTGCATATCCAGCTTCATAATATACACCTGGATTCTGTGTAGATAAATCTGCTACAAGAAATTTGCAATTATAAATATGTTCAAGCATTACGTTACAGATGTTTTCGCTATGAGTATCTTTATCCAAAAAGTATGCATTATTTCCTGTATTATTTAACGCTGTATGAATTCCATCTCTAATATCTTCAACAAAACTACACTTGTCATTATTCATCGGCATAGAAACAAATACATGATCTGCCGCATCATCTGTGTAATTTATAATGGGCACTTGAATTCGTTTTTTACAAATATTCGCAACCATTTTTATCTGATCGTTTGTCGCTTGATGCACCATAAAATCGTGTAATTTACTTAAATTTTTAGAATGTACAGCTGAAGATGATCCAAAAAATCTTTCTGATGGAATATTAAACCACGCTAAAACATCTTCAATTATTCCATGTTTTCCAAAATCGTAATAGTCGTCATTTGATTCTGCTAATTTAGCAAATTCGTTAAAAATTATTTCTATATTCATATTCTATTTCCTCTCCATACAATACCTTCTTCAGCACTTCCTCATTGAATTCCTTCACATCAATTCCACGCTTGAACATCTCATAATCCATCATAGTTTTCAAGAAATCTTCCTCATGGATCTCGAATGGTTTCTCTGGCATCTGGTAGGAAAGGTGTTCCTCTGGATTGATGATCTGGCGAGTGTTATATTTCCAGTCATTGCCATCACGGATTGCTTCTACCCAGTAATCTTCAATCTCCTGCCATCTTCCTTTTACATCCTGCCGGCCCTTATTCTTTACCGTCTCCAATCCATCTTCTTCCATGTAATATCCGATGATGTTTCTACCGTTTTGTGGTTTTCCAGATTCAAAAATAAAAATACTGGTTGTGACACCAACACCAAAGAATAGATTCTCTGGCAGCTTGATGATCGTTTTTAAGGTATGTTTTTTAAGGGCACGCTTCAACTTCGTTTCCTTTTCCATCTTTTTATCAGGTAAAATAAATGCACATGCAGTACCTACCGGAACATGCTCCAGCACATTGATGACAATATCTGCACATCCGTATTTCCGTTCGTATGGCGGGTTCATTAGTACTTTAGATATATTCTTGTCTTCAATCCATTTTCCAGCTTCTTCCGATTTTGCGTCCATCTGAGCAAGATTTGTTTTTCCGTCCTTATGAATCATCATGTTAGCACAGGCAAGAGCATACACTTTACGATACATTTCAATTCCAAAAAGCTGCTCGGATTTGATTCTCTTTGCTGCATCAGAGTTAACTCCGCCCGCTTCTTTAATCATGTTGCACATGGCTTTTACCAAGAATGCCCCAGAACCGCAGGTAGCATCCAATACCCTGTCATACATATTTACATCCAAAATCCTGTACATAAAAGAAGTGATATGATCTGGTGTAAACACCTGCCCAGCGTCCGCTTTTCCTCGATATCTGTTAAACTCGTTAAAGAAAATAGCCATCACGTCTTCGCCATTCCAGTTATCAGAATTAACCAAATCAGCAATCTCACATACATTATCAATGAATTCATTAATTGCCTGCTGGTCTTCTGTGATTGCCATACGAACTGCAGAATATTCTTCTAAAAGCACGTCCAATTTGCTATTTTGTTTCTTATCATCTTCGATTGCTTTGGATAATGCACTATAAATCCAATTATGGAACGTGCTATAATCCATATCCTTTAAACGTTGCAGGCCATTTTTCGGATTATATCTCTGTGCAACCAATGCACAAGCTGTAAAAATCATGCGGTCTTGCAAATCAGTCATACCGAACTTGAAATGAAGTCCATTATTGATGCGCTGGGTTACTTCATAAATATGGTTTTTATCCAGCTTTTCACTGGAAAATAACTTTAAATAATAGGACTTATGCTCTAATTTATCTGATACATCCGCAAGTTCCTGTTTATTTTTGTAAATCCGGACTTCCAACCCATTATATAAAATACCGATTGTTTTATTATATTTTGTGGATACAATATCCAGATTTTTGAATAATTCCTGTTCCCACTTTTTCTTAGAAACATCTTCATTTTCAGCTTTCGTTTCTAAAATAATTGCCGGTTTACTGACATCATCCGGCAGATACCATCCGTCTGGTTTATCTAAAACACCTGTAAAACCAAGCTGATTAAAGGTAGTAATTTGACCTGCATCCTGCTGTACACCCGGTTCCTGATTCTGAAATCCCAATATTTCTCTTGCTTCGTTTCTAACACTGTCTTCCGTTCTCATGACAAAACTTCTCCTTATTTGTTTGATATAAGGAATATGGAATTTCAAATTATACGAAGAAAACGAATGTTCAAAAAAAAGGCACCCTTATAGGGTGTCTTTCTCGCAACACAACTTTTGAAATGAAAGAATAGAACCAGGAATGATATATCCTAAATCAATGAAAATGGACTCCTCATCTGACTCCGCTTTTATTGCTCCCATAATCTCCTGGATATCTTCTTCTTTTTCTGCTTCTATAAGTCTATGCAGGGTATCTTCCAGGGCGGCAGCAATATCGTCGCTGTCCTTTGCGATAATCAGATGATAGGTGATATACATGTTATCTGTTGTTACGTAAGATGCAATAGTCTCATCTGCTGTCATAAGTTCCCCAAGTATGAACAAATCCATTGATACTTCATATCTCTTCATGAAAAATTCCTGGAAGAAATTTTTGATATCTTTGGTTGTGATATACAGGGTTCCTGTGTTAGTCTTCTCTATTAAATCCGCAAGTCGCTTTAGATGCTCCCTCAATGCATCCAGCACGTACTCCTGAAAAGAACCATAAAGAGAAGTGAATAAAGTGATTAAATTTTCAATCGCATCCGATGAGTTTCTAAATAAAATCATGTGATTTGCTTCATTCCAGTCTTCCAGAATAGTATCCATATCACTTTCATCTTCAATATCGATCCGATATCTTTCCGCATTTTGCATCATCACCTCAAAGACATCCCATTCATCATCTTGATTCTGCATATACAAATCGTCTGCTGTTCCATCTACGATTTCCTCATATTCCACAGTTTCGTTGGGAATATTATGGTCTTCGATGCAGGATGTAGCAGACAATATACAGTAATGATAGTATGGGTTTTCGTAGGCACTTAGCAGTTCCTCCAGAATTTCTTTCTCCTCTGGGTGCTTCTCAATCAGTTCATAAACTAAGCCTTTCATTTTCTTTGTGTTAACCATATTGATTTCCTCCTGTTTTGTTAGTTTGAGGAAATATGGAAGAAAATAAGGGAATACATACAAAAAGAGACTCCATCAGGGAATCTCTTCTGCTTAATTCTCGTTATATTCCTGCTCCTGCTGTTTTGATGCCGTCTTACTCTTATTAATATGGTACAGCCGGCTGGATTTGCAATAGTCACAACTTCCATGGTTCCTGCAAGTGCAGTCTACGGCTTTGGCGCCTGTGTATGGCTTCCGTTTTTCTTTTCCGTACCTGATGGCTTTGTCCAATGACATGCAAACTTCCCCTCTCTTCCTGTTATCATACTGCACATTTCGTAAGATACAACTTTTCCTTTCTGCTTCTGCTCTTCCAAATCCTGCAATGCTTCTTCTTCGGAAAGGAATCTGCATGGGCAGATGTGTCCTTTTGTAAGATTTATGAAACTGTATGTTCCGTCATTTTTGTTTCGCAAAATGGAAACGTATACGATGTCTTCTGGTCTGACGACCTTGTATATCTGCATAATGTACTCCTTTCGGTACCTTGTTTTTCTCATCATAGCAAAATGACAATCGAATCTGATTTTTGAGCATATAAATCTTCTTTTTTCAGGTAAAATGCAAAATACGCATTTTTAGCAAAATTTTTGAGATTTTTTCTCATATAATCACTGCAAAATTGTTATTTCCTATTCTTCGTCTTTGAATCAGTAATCTTACATACACTGAAATAAGCAGCTTCTTAAAAACAAACAAATGAGTTCGTTTTTATTGATACCAAATGAAAGTACCTTCATTTATTCTTTATACGGAAGATGAGAAATGTTATCTATTTTTTCTTTCACAAGATGCGCATTATTAACGGTATTGCTAGAAAATAATTGCCACCCGATTCCTCTTATGTAAAAGATAATTTCAAATGGAATTGTGCCATCCTGAAATGGATAGTTATTTTTGTATCGTTTTCTTGCCACTTCAATAGCTTCTTCTTTCGTTTTAAAAGTGTCTCCGCTATGCACGTGATAATTACATCTTTTCTTGATTTCGATTCCTCTGTATGTGCCAAAACCCAATTCAGAAATTTCTACTACATCTGTATCTTCAAAATACGGAAAATTCCCAATTAGAATAACATTAGAACTATTAACCTTATACCATTTCATATTTAATTCCTCCCTCGTTCTTTTTTTCATTATAGTAAAGTTTTTATTTTCTCTGTATTTTGTGCATGAAAAAGAAGGTAAAAAACAAAAACAAATACAGAAAATATGTTCGATTTTTTCCAAAAAAGTGTTGCAATTTAGAAAAAATATGTTATAATGAATTTCAGATGAAGGAAGTGCCTGTCCGATATCTACATTATTTTTGTGTGTGGATTTCGTGCAGGCTTTTTTAATAAATATACAGAAAGGAAATGAATGTGATGAAAGCAGAAATGATGATGACAAACACAAATTTAAATGCCACATCTACAAGCAACTATAGTTGGTTGTTTAGTTTTTCATACTCAAATTTAGGGTATGTTCCAGATGGTGGAAATAAGTTTGTGTGTAGAATTTCTTAGATTTCTTGTATTTTCTCACATTTTCTTTATATTCGCCGTCTGTTGGGATTCCGATAGGCGGCTTTTTCTTTGGAAGCATAGCTCAGTTGGTAGAGCAGCTGGCTGTTAACCAGCGTGTCGCAGGTTCGAACCCTGCTGTTTCCGTTCTCCGTTCTTTGTACCAGGCACACAGGGAATGGAAAATTTTCCGCAGGTAGCGTAGCGGCGAGCGCAGCTGACTGTAAATCAGCCACACCAGAAACATCGTGAGTTCGAGTCTCACCCTGCGGACTTCGCCTTTTGGCGTTTGGGATGGTAGCTTAAGCGGTCTGAGCGGCGGACTGAAAATCTGCAGGATGAAGGTTCGACACCTTCTCATCCCACTGGCATACAGGAAACAGGCACTTCCTTTGTGTCATATACCGAGAATAGTTATCGGAGCGGCCGGGCAAATTTGCTAAAGCCGCACCTGCATATATGGTGTTAACGGATAGCATACCTGCCTTCCACGCAGGCGGTACGGGTTCGAGTCCCGCTATATGCTTTTTGCTTCTGTAGTTCAATGGCAGAACTCCGGCCTTGTAACCCGGAAATTACGGTTCGAGTCCGTACAGAAGCTTCTAGGAGAATGATGTAATGGCAGCATAGTGGTCTCCAAAACCGTCAATAAAGGTTCGAATCCTTTTTCTCCTGCTCTGCACCAGTGGCGGAACTGGCATACGCACAAGGTTTAAGCCCTTGCGTCCATTGAGATTGAGGGTTCAAATCCCTCCTGGTGTATTTTTGCTGTATGAATTTGCTGTGGAGCAAAGCCCGGCTGCTACCCGGTGCGTTCTGAAAGGAATCTGGTTCGACTCCAGCGTACAGCGTTCTGCCGCCGTAAGCCTAATTGAGCAAGGCAGTAGTCTTGAAAACTACCAGTAGCTGATTTTTCGGTGTCTCGGTTCGAATCCGAGCGGCGGCGTCTGGACACTTAACGGTGTCCTTTTTTTTCAATAGAAAAACTCCCCAAAATGGAGAGTTTTCCTGTTAATCATCAATATATAGTCATTCCCTTTAACAGGTGGTCCACATCGCCGCTGTTATTCCTGGGTTGTATCTGCTGCGGACACTTCTCCTTTCCCTCAGAGATGTTTAATCCGCAGCCGTAGAGCAGTGGACTTGTGGAGCATCCACTGGTACCTATGTTTTCCAGGATAACGGCTCTGCCAAATGCCCGAAGGCATCTGACAGCGGCTAATCAATCGGTTTTGTAACGTCCCCAGCTACAGGAGCTGTTTCGATTACAAGCCTCGCCCAAGTGAGCAACGCTCATTTGGACGGTGGTTATTGACACTTAGCCTCCATTCTCTGTAATCATTATATCGTACTTCTACAACGTATGGTATGTAAATCTAATTTTTTAACACAAAGAGACTCCACGAGGGAATCTCTCTTTCTGATTATGAATTTTCAATGCACGCTTTAACAGAATCATATAAGGATTTTTTCTTTTCCACCGGAAGTTTTTGATATCCGGGAATCTGATTGCAGCATTCCAAAGTTTTTAAGCGAATATAGTCACCTATTAATATTGATTTTTTCTGCTCTTTGGTTGATGCAAAGTCCGAAATGCTGATAATAGAATCACTACCCAAGATAACCGATTCTTTTTCAGGCATAGTTTCTTTTTTATCTTCATACCCGCAAACTCCCCAGTCATTATAATGGTATAAGATTTCCCCTAAACTGTTTGCCTCTGCTTCTGTATTGTCAGAGTAAAGTAAGTATACAGTTCGATTCTCTATGGCAAACCTATAAACTGCTTCTTCCAAATCGAGTGGGGTCATTCCTGTATCAGTATAACCATATTTCTCCAAAGATATCATTCTCTGTTTTTCTTTCAATTTATAAGCCAGGAATATCTGTTTTTTGTGTTCCAAATCACAATCCGGTGCTGAATGTGGTAAGTATTCCCGGAATTCTTCTTCCAACAAACAGATATTTTGCTTAAATTCATCTGCAGCACCTTCTTTTAAACATCCTCTAGAATCCAGAACAGCAAATGCATCATACAGCTGATATTCTTCATCCATTTTACAGGCATAGGCGCCCTCATATTGACGATGTATGATGAGTTCTCTTAAATCTTCCACTTTCCAAAAAGAATTTTTCAAAACAAGATAAATTTCCCGGTTGTTAAATACAAACTGAAATGCAGCTTCTACTAAAGAAATCTCTGCAAGCGTAACAGGATTTGTTTCTTCATTTTGAAACCATCTCTGTCCCTTCTTCGTCTCTTTAATCCCCAGCCTATATGCCAGAAAAATCATTTTCTGATGTTTTATTGAGCAATGGCTCGTGACTGCCCGTGTTAGTTCCTGAAATTCATCCTCTAGCTGTTTTTGGTTATCCAGAAATCTTTCTTTGTAATTTTCCGGCAGTGTAAGGCGATGAAGTTTGTACAGTTCCTCCATTTTGTTTTTTCAGAAAAAATATGGTAAAACTCATGCATAAAAAATCAAAGAATACATGAATCTGTTATGATAAAAGAAAAGAACAGGGAGGAGTTTCGATGAAAGGATATGTACTTAGGAAAGGACAGGAATATATCGTAGTTGAGCCAACTGGAAAGATTACAAAATCAACAAAGAACAGAACGGTATTTCCTGATGTGCAGGAAGCAACGTCACTTCTGTTAAGAGCAACGGCAAAAACCAAAGGTTTTGTCGTGCAGGCTTATGATTCAAAAGATTTCGCTGAGCGCAAGGAGGTTTCTGACATTCAAGATATCGTTAAAAGAAAAACATATTCAGAAGATGTTCGAAAACTAATATATCATCAGTGCAAGGGAAGATGTAAGATTTGCGGAAAACCAGTAGATTATGAAGATATGACACTTGATCACATCATCCCATTAGCTTCTGGAGGCAGGGAGGACGTGTCGAATCTGCAATGTACTCATATGGAATGCAACCAGGCAAAAGGGCGCTTATCCAGCGATCAGTTTCTGGAAATGATTACAAACATCTTCCTGTACCAGATGCATATACGCCATCGGAAAGACCGCAGCTGGCGAAAAATCCTAAAACAATTCCTGCGTTTTACAAAAAAATAACGTTAACGAAAGAAACCACCGCAAATGCGATGGTTTTCTCTCAGTCGTAAAAAGAATCTTTTTTCAGTTGTTCCATCTCAGTCGCACATAGCCCTACCAGTCCGGCGCTGTCATCGGAACCAGTGCGTTTATAATGTGCTTTTTCATGCTGTGGATACATGAATTCTAACATTAAGTAATTTGCAGCATCTGTTAGATATTCTGTGTTTCCGGTATCCTGGTATTTCTTGATGCAATTTTCCATGGAAGCTAAAGCGTTACAGTTTCCATTGATATAGTTTTTTCTAGCCGGTCCATACTTGAAAAAACTTTGAACCATACTGGCTTTCCTGATTTCATCAAATTTTTTGCTGTACTCACTTTTTAAGATTTCTTCTACATTAGACATGAATTTTTCCTCCTGGTATTTGATTGATGCAAGTAATATGGAAATTTTACCAGAAAGAAAAAGAGACACCATAAAGGCATCCCTAATTCCAGTTAAAATGTAATGGATTTCAGCATTCATCATAAGAGACAATATCTCCAACGATCAAAGACTAGAAAGTGTGATGTTTTTGTTTAGTTTTTGAATTTTTTCCATCGGAAAGGCGGTATAATATTCTTTATACAAATCACCTTCCTCGTCTTTGTACACAGCTTCTACATAAAGACTGCCATTTGAGTTTTCCTGAATATCCGACATTGTATTTGCACCAATGGAGGTTACCGGAGAAAATCGAGAAAGTCGCTTGCATTCCTCTCGTATACACTGCAGCAACTGCTTTTTTAATTCTTCTGTTTTCCCATCAAACTCAAAAAGTACTTTCTGGTTTTCTAATTCTCGCATTGTTTCTTTTTCAATTATCCATTTTTTCATATATTTTTCCTCCTGTTATCTGATTGATACAATTAATATGAAAATTTTTTCAAAAGGAAAAGAGACACCTCAAGGGTATCTCCAATTCCATTTAAAACGTAATGGATTTCAGCAGTTTTTTATCAACATTTGTTACCGTTAAATGCTGCTCTAGCGTAAGAGACAAAACTTCTACCGGGTTGATTTCTGGGTCTTCTTCTTCACCTGTGTAGATATAAAATTCCTCGATAGCTTCTATCTTTTTAGAGTTGAACTTTGATAAATCAGTGGAATAATCTTTATCCAGATGATCAACCTCTGCATGCAGGATTGTCGGATCATCCTTATCTACATTTCCTACATAGTCCATAAAATCAAAAGAATACGTTTTACCCTTACACTTAAAACTATACCCGCCCGGCGAAATATAGTGCTTGTTAGAATCAATTTTCCGGTCAAATTTAATATCCATGACCATCCTGGTGATTTCACCGATATGGTCATGAAATGGGTCATAGGGTTTGCAAATCTTTTTCCATGCAACAATTTCTACGATAACATCTTCATAATTATCCCACACCCATACACCTTCTCTTCGAAAAGCAAAAGCACCACACATAGGTTTATTGTCATAACAGCTAAGATAAGTGACCTGTACTCGTTCTTCCTCTTTCGGAAATTTACCACTGCTTACTGGTATCCATTTACTCATAGTTACTTCCTCCTGTTTTATAAATATCATCTATAATATGGAAAATTCAGGAAGAAGAAATTGTTCATCACAAAATACGAATAATTTGTTCGTACAAAAGGAAATAACGATCTAACAGTTTCCGGTTATCATGATAATGCCCAAAGAACCATGCCGAAAAATCAACCATATCCGTCAAAGACAAAAAATACTTCGTTAATTCATCTGGCTGGAATAATCCTGCACTAAATAGGGAGACAATATTCTGCGGTCCGCAGTGTGTAATGATATAGTCTACCTTATTCTGATGTTTTTTCAGATTCTCTATATTCCGGTGCAGAAAGATTATATCCGTATAACTTTCCAGGCCGGTGTCCCGTAACTGCAATATCCAAAATGCACTCCTCCTTACCTCTTCATCTTACCAAATTGATATTTCCTTTTGATTTTTAGGCAGAAAAAAGAGACACCGCAATGGCATCTCTCTATCCTCGTCAAATATTTTCTCTTGCTACTTGAAGCATCAACTCTTTTGCGTTCTTGAATGTAATTTCTCCTTCATGCAGTACGCTGTCAATTTCATCGGAAGTGTCATAATCCTGCATATCCTTTACTCTGAAAACATCGATCCATGGGCTGTGAATACTTCCATCCATACTCATACGTCCAGTAGGTACTTGTAATTCTACCATTACGGTATCTTTTCCTTTACGGTAAAATAGATGTGCAGCTTGCTCATAGTTTATTACGCTATCAGGATTAAGCAAACAAGCAGCAACAAAATGGTTATAATCTTTTTCGCTTGCAATACCTGTGTGCCATTTCATGTAGTACTCTTCATCCAACGCAGTTTCGCTGTCCTGCGAAGATTCATTGCCTTCAAATACCTCCTTTACTTCCGACATATTATCCCTGTAATCCTTTTGAAACGAAAGGAATAACGCCTGGAGTTCCTTTGTGGTAATATAACAACAATCTGTTTCATGATTTTCCAAGACTTTCTGGAAAGATGCTTCCATATTCCGGTTTGATTTCTTAATGTTTGTTTTACATACAAAAGATGCTAAAAACGGAATGTCCGATTTTAATCCAGTTAAAGTCAAAAGCAGTTCCGACTTAAAATAGTTTTCTTCCAAGAACAGAACCTGTTTCTCATCCTTTAGATCTAGGCAAAAATCCTTATCCAAGACAGATGTAGCAATCTGGTCTGCAACGTCTCCATCCAGATATGTCTCTGAATATAAAAGTTCATTTGCCACAAAAGACACCATTGATGCATAATCATGTATAGTATCTGAAATTCCTAATTCACCTAGCCGATATGCGGCTTCTTTTTCACAGAAATATTGAAATGGCATTTCATGAGCACGTACTAAGCTTTTTAACTGCCCTTTCCACTCCGGAAACTGCTGCATAAGATATCTTGCAACACTCACTTCAGATGCTTCATCACTTGGTTTTTTAATTTCATTTGACATAATATTTTCCTCCTGTTTTAAAATTTCATATAGAATATGGAAGAAAATAAAAATCAAAAAAGAGACACCAAAACGGTATCTCTCATGACATCATGGATTGCAATTTTTGCAAGCTTCGTATCCCTGTTGTATTAGTTCATCCCTATTCCCGGTAAATGTCCCTTTGTTCTCTTCCTTCATGCGGGAAAGACTGGAACAGTCTGGTCTATGGAACTTTTTGGTGTTGGTATTTAAAATATAGGTTACTTCCTGGGTATTACCAGAAGAACTCTGTCCGGATGTTTCTGGTGTAACTTCTGTTGGTGTATCTACTGGTGCAGTTGTTTCTGTTTCCTGGGAATTACCTGTTGCATAATCAATTTCCACACCTGGCTGTGCATTATAACAGAACACATTAAATAATACGCCATCGCCACTATCTTCTACAGAT
>ENA-ORVC01002187-ORVC01002187.1-human-gut-metagenome-genome-assembly--contig:-NODE-2187-length-13868-cov-9.162238_pt1 | contig 13868 bp, 6 predicted proteins | sample MGYA00242092_ERZ509234 | MGnify/ENA primary metagenome ERZ509234 (study PRJEB26280, sample SAMEA2338800) | human gut metagenome | biome: human gut; feature: human-associated habitat; material: faeces... | reverse complement strand
CAGATGAGAAAGTGATCGACCTTTCTAAAGTAACTTTGATCGGACCGAACTACAGCATGATCGAGTCAACGGTTGACGCAGAAGTTGAGATCCCGGACGTTCCGGTAACAGAGAAGAAGTTCGGACAGGCAGACTTCAATATCACAATGACAAATGAAATCCTTACAGAGGATAATGCAGAAGAGCCGAACGTAGGAAAATTGATCCAGCAGGGCAACTACAACGGACTGTTCAACGGAACGATCGGACGTGATTTCGAGCTTAAGTGGGATGTTGACAGCAACCATGATCCGGAGACAGGAGCGCTTCCGGAGTACATCAAACTTCCGTTGACGATGCATCTTGCATTAAAGAATCCGGAAGCATTGAATAAAGTAGTCGTATCGAACGCAAACAAAGGCAACGGTTATTTGCAAAAAGCATCTGCAAAACTAATTTACACAGATGATACAGAATCTGATGAGATCAAGATTGAGACGGAACAGGATAAATACACATTCGAGTTTGAAGGCGGAAAAGCAGTAAAAGAAGTACAGATTACATTCTTGCAGGCTACATCGACAGGCAACAAGAATAACATGCTCACACTTGCAGAACTTGAACTGTCAAATCTTTCTAACACACCGGTTACAGGAATCACAGCAGATCCGAACAATGCAAAAGAGATGTTTGTCGGAACATTGGCAGACATTAATGCAATCGTTCAGCCGGACAATGCAACAAACAAATTCTTCACAGTAGAAAGTTCTAATGAGGACGTTGTGAAGATCATTACGCTGGCAGATGAGAACAAACATCCGATCTACAAAGCGAGAGCGATGAAGGAAGGAAAGAGTACGATCACTCTGACAGCAGCAGGAAACAAAGAAGTAAAAGCAACATATGATATCAATGTTAAAGTCGGCGTTGATATTTCGGGATTGAACGAAGCACTTGCGAAAGCTCGTGCATATCAGGCATCTGCTTACACAGAAGAAAGTTATGGACAGCTTACAGCAGCAGTAAATGCGGCTACAGAATTGCTGAAGGGCGAATATACTAAGAATCAGGTACTTGAAGCGCAGATGGCAATTTACGCGGCAATCGACGGACTTACATTCCGTCCGCTTGATGAAACAAAACTGCTTAATGCAGAAGGATTCACAGTAACGGCAACAAGTGAATGTGATCCTGATAAACTTGAGGATGGACTTGCAACAAACGTACTTGACGGAAAAGAGGATAATTACTGGCATACAGAGTACAACAAAGATGTATTGCCGCAGAGCCTCAATTTCGATCTCGGCGGACTTTACAACTTGGCAGATATTACATTCCTTGCTCGTCAGGGAGTGACAAACGGCGATATTCTGAAAGCGCAGATCTTTGTAGGAAGCGACAAAGACGATATGAAATCTGTCGGAACATATGAGTTCGACGAAGAAGGAAACGTTCTTGTAAACAGAGATCAGTATCAGCAGATCGCTTTTGATGCGAAAGATGTAAGATATGTAGAGTTCAAAGTTCTTAAAGCAGGAGCACAGGATAAATTCGCAAGTATGGCAGAGATCCGTTTTTACGGAGAGAAAACGACAGCAGCGCTGAAAGCTCTCTATGACAGCTATGTGGCAGAAAACTTGGATAAAGCAGACTACACAGCAGACTCATGGGCAGTATACGAAGCGAAGATGAATGATGCGAACGCTCTCATCGGAGCAAACGATACAACAAATGCAGCAGCAGGCGAGGCTTTGACAGCATTGCAGACAGCGCATGACAGACTTGTGAAACTTAATCCAGATCCGCAGCCGGGCGATGTAGATAAGAGTGGACTGACGACTCTTTATAATCAGTACAAAGACACCAAAGCAGACGGATATACAGCAGAAAGCTGGACAGCATTCAATGAAGCTCTTATGAAAGCACAGAGTGTTCTTGCAAATCCGAATGCAACACAGGATGAAGTAAATGCAGCAAAAGAAGCATTGCAGACAGCTTATGACGGTCTTGTAAAAGACACAACTCCTGATCCGAACCCGAACCCGAATCCGGATGGAAACGGCGGTAGTGGCGGAAACAGCGGAAGCAATGGAAACAGTGGAAACAGTGGAAATAGCGGAAGCAATGGAAGCAACGGAAACGGTGGCAATGCAGCTGTTGTTACAGGTGACAGCGCAAACATCGCAGGATATTTGATGGCGCTTGTGGCAGCGGGCGGAATCGCTGTAGTAACATTCTTTAGAAGAAAAAGAGTGAAATAAAAATATCTGATTCGTAAGATGAAGATTATATGAAACAAAAAAGGCGGTGCGCGTAAGGCACCGTCTTTTTTGTGCGACGAGTTAAAATTCGGGATTGCAGGAGAAGAGATCTTTCCAAACAGGAAGATCGGATTTATGAGAGATGGAGTTTCAAATCTGAAATTCCATCTCTTTTCCGGTTTTGGGATGACGAAATGTTAGCTTGTAAGCGCAGAGATGAAGTTGTCCTGCCTGAAATCGTTTTGTCGAAGATTGTACGGAATTCATATGATCGGTGATTTCTTTGCCATATTTCCGATCGCCTATAAGGGGGTGTCCGAAATGTGCCATTTGCACACGAATCTGATGATGTCTGCCTGTGTCAAGATGGATTTCTACTAAGGCAGAAGATTCATTTTGCAATGGCGGCTGCCTGTGGTTTCGGGACGTGTCTTTTGGCGTGTCAGTCGATTTGGAATCGGTAAATTTTTCGTTTCCGGGCGCGCCGTATGTTTCTATTGTTCTGTAGTGAAGTCTGGCAAGTTTTGCTCCCGGAGTCGTTTTCGTACAGACTGCGGAACTGTTTGTACGGGCATCTTTGACGAGATAGTTTTCAAGAGAGCCTTCCTGCGGTTCGGGAATGCCTGATATTACTGCAAGATAATATTTCCCAAATTCTTGGGAAGTGAGCTGGCGGTTTAGTTCCTTTGCGGCGGCAGGTGTTTTTGCAAAGACGAGAATCCCTTCTACAGGCTGGTCGAGGCGATGAATGATCGCAAGATACGGTTCGCCTGATTTTGCCCGGTGAAATTTACGTGAAGAAAAAAGATGGTTTTTGAGCAGGCTTTCCATGTCGGAAGTTCCGATATGACTGCTCTGAGTCGGCGTTCCTGCGGGTTTATGGCAGACGATGATCTGCTCGTCTTCGTATATAATAAGCGGGGATGCATTTTTTATCATTTGTCTTATTTTCGCTCCTTCGTATTATTGACTTTTCAATGTGTTACGGCTAAACTGATTATCATATAAAAGAATTTTCAGGTCAACCCTTTAAGGAGGAAATTCATGATAAATAATGAGTGGGAAAGATCGTTGGATGAATTGAATCGGACGATTCAGGACGCTATCGATCATCAAAATTACGGACGGTTAAATCAGAATGTGACGGATACGATCGGACGTGCGATGGAAGGACTCTCCAGAGGACTAAGAAACGGAATCCGTTACGGAAGCGATGCGATGAATGCCGCTGCGGATAATTTTGCACAGAGGCAGAGACAAGCGGGAAACACACCGCCGTTTCATAATCAGGGAACAGGATCAGCAGGTGGTTTCACGCAGAATCAGGGAGCGGGCTCAGCAGGTGGATTTACACAGAATCAGAGGACAGGCGCAGCGGGCGGATTCACGCAGAATCAGAGGACAGGCGCAACTGGCGGTTTTACGCAGAATCAGAGGACAGGCGCAACTGGCGGTTTCACGCAGAATCAGAGGACAGGCTCAGCAGGCGGATTTACACAGAATCAGAGGACAGGCGCAGCGGGCGGATTTACACATAATCAGGGAGCGGGCTCAGCAGGCGGCTTCGCGCAGGATCAAAGAACGGGAACAGCGGGGAATTCCGTGCACAGAGGCGGAATCCTTTATCTGAAGGGAACGGCAATAAAGGTCGGCGGTATCTTCCTCGCGATTACGGGATACCTTGGGATGATCGTTACTCTGATCATCGGTCTGATGCTTCTGTTGGGAAGTTCGGTAACAGGCTGGCAGATGGAGATAAATGTCATGGCGGCTTTGATGGGCGGTTTTTCTGTTGCGTTTGCAGTGATGGGAATTATCGGAACATCGAATGCGTGTACGGTGAGCCGTTTTGGAAAATATGTGAAAATGATCGGAAACAGGGAATATTGTGACGTAAAAGAATTTGCACAGCAGAGCGGACGTTCTGTGAAAGCAGTTGTGAAAGATTTGAAAAAGATGATTAAAAAAGGCTGGTTTCGGCAAGGTCATCTTGATGAGCAGGAAACATGTCTTATGACGAGCAACGAAGCTTATCGCCAATACACGGCGCTTATGGAAAGAACGCGTCGGGAAAAACAGGAAAAAGAAGAGCGGGCAGCGAAGGAACAGGAAGAGTTTTCCAGACTTTCTCCGGAAGTCCAGAAGATCATCGAAGCAGGCGACGAATATGTGAGGGCGATCAAAGCGGCGAATGACGCAATACCCGGAGAAGAAATTTCGGAGAAAATCGCCCGTATGGAAATGCTTGTAGACAGGATATTTGACCGGGTCGAGCAGAAACCCGATACGGTCAGTGATATCCGAAAATTAATGGATTATTATCTTCCGATGACGATGAAACTGCTGCAGGCGTATGAAGATTTGGATGCACAGCCTGTACAGGGAGAAAATATTATTTCTTCCAAAATAGAGATCAAAAAGACGATTGACACTCTTAATGTGGCGTTTGAAAAGTTGTTGGACGATCTTTTTCAGGATACGGCGTGGGACGTGTCGTCGGATATATCGGTTCTGAATACGATGCTGGCACAGGAAGGACTTACGGAAGACGAGATCAGAAAGTAAAAGCGCGCAGCGAGTGGAGAAGATAAGATAGAAAAGATGTTCGCAGCGAGTAAAGAAGATAAAATAGAAGCTCGGGGAATGATGAGTGAAGATAAGTAAGATAGGGCTGAAGAAAGAAATGGAAAAGGAGATTAAAGAAATGGGAACAGAATTTAAGGACTTAGACACCACTCCGACATTGACGTTAGATCCGTTTCAGGCGGCGGATAAAAAGGAAACTCCGGCCGTGCAGCAGGTAGAAGAACCGGTGCTGGACGACAGCGTTTTGACAGAAGAAGAGCGTCAGACGGTCGAGGCATTTGCAAAGCAGATCGACTTGACGAATTCATCGCTGATCCTTCAGTACGGAGCGGGAACGCAGAAGAAGATGGCGGATTTCTCCGAATCGGCGTTGGATAATGTGAAATCTCAAGATCTCGGCGAGGTGGGGGCTCTCCTTACCGGCGTTGTGACGCAGTTGAAAAGTTTTGATGAAGATGAAGAAGAAAAAGGCTTTTTCGGCATTTTTAAGAAAGCGTCGAACAAAATTGATTCTATGAAAGCAAAATACGCAAAAGCCGAGACGAATGTAAATGAGATTATCAAGGCGCTGGAGAAGCATCAGGTACAGCTTATGAAGGATACAGCGCTTCTTGATAAGATGTACGAACTGAATCTGACATATTTTAAGGAATTGTCGATGTATATTCTTGCGGGAAAGAAGAAACTTGCGGAAGTGAAAAGAACACAGCTTGCGGATCTGATGAGCAGGGCGCAGGCATCAGGACTGCCGGAAGATGCGCAGGCGGCGAAAGATTTGGATGAGATGTGCATTCGGTTTGAGAAGAAGATCCATGATCTTGAACTGACAAGAATGATTTCTATTCAGACTGCGCCTCAGATTCGGCTCGTTCAGAATAATGATACAATGATGGTTGAAAAGATCCAGTCTACAATCGTAAATACGATTCCTCTTTGGAAGAGTCAGATGGTTCTTGCGCTTGGGGTAGAACATTCGACGCAGGCAGCGGAAGCGCAGCGGCGTGTTACGGATGTGACGAATGAGCTTTTGAAGAAAAATGCAGAGAAACTGAAGATCGCAACGACGGAAACGGCTCGGCAGTCCGAGCGGGGAATCGTGGATATGGATACGCTCAAAGCAACGAACGAGTCTCTGATCTCTACGCTTGATGAAGTAATGGCAATCCAGCGTGAAGGCAGGGAAAAACGTCAGGCTGCGGAGGCGGAACTTCGCAATATGGAGCAGGAATTAAAAGGAAAGCTTTTGCAGCTTCACGGATAATGTTTGGGATAAGGTCTTAGATGCACGTTTAGGATGGTATTTTCGGAATGAATACTTGGAACGGCGGTTTCGGTTGACATTCTGCCGGATTTTGGGTAAAATCACAGATGCAAACAGGCGAGGAAAGAGAATAGTATATGTGTGGAATGCATCAGAGAGAAGGCGGTTGGTGAAAGCCTTTGCAGGAACACATTGAACCGGCTCCGGAGCTCTGTATGAAAATACAGCGTATATCTGCGTTAAAGATAAAAGAGAGAACAACGGCAGGCAGGACGTCTGCGGTGTTAATAAGGGTGGTACCGCCGAGATGCTCGGTCCCTTGTGGGGAAGAGCGTCCCGGCGTTTTTATATAGGCGCATATAGGAAATGAGACGCTTTTCCGGCAGAGAAGTTTTGGCGCTATCCGGGAATCTGCCGCGTTACCGGAGACTTTTACGATCCGGGAGAAACGGGCAAAACGGAAGAAACGGTCGAAACGGTCGATTCGGACGGATATGGCTAAACTGCTGCGCTATGGAAGCGATGGAAGAAAAGTCGGAACAAAAGATAAAAAGTTCCGAAAATGATTTGGGAAATGAGGTAAGAAAATGGCGAAAGAAAAGAAACTTGTACAGTCGATCACATCGAGAGACGAAGATTTTGCACAGTGGTATACAGATGTTGTGCGGGAAGCAAAATTATGTGATTATTCAGGCGTAAAGGGATGTCTGAACTATCTTCCGAACGGATATGCAATATGGGAAAATATTCAGTCGGATCTTGACAAACGTTTTAAAGACACAGGTGTGGAAAACGTATATCTTCCGGTTTTGATCCCGGAAAGCCTTTTGCAGAAAGAAAAAGACCACATCGAAGGGTTCGCGCCTGAAGTAGCGTGGGTAACACACGGCGGAGCGGAGCCGCTTCAGGAGAGATTCTGTATCCGTCCGACATCTGAGACATTGTTCTGTGACGTGTGGAGCAAGACGGTTCAGTCTTACAGAGACCTTCCGAAAGTATGGAATCAGTGGTGCTCGGTTCTTCGTTGGGAGAAAACGACAAGACCGTTCCTTCGTTCAAGGGAATTCCTCTGGCAGGAAGGTCATACGATTCATGCGACATATGAAGAAGCGGAAGAACGTACAAAATTAATGTGGAAAGTATATAAAGACTTTGTAGAAGAAGATCTTGCGATTCCGGTTGTTGCCGGAAGAAAAACAGAAAGTGAAAAATTTGCGGGAGCGCAGGACACTTATACGATTGAAGCGCTGATGCACGACGGTCAGGCTTTACAGTCGGCGACAAGCCATTTCTTCGGAAATTCTTTCCCGGATGCATTTGACATTAAGTATGCAGATAAAAATAATGAACTGCACAGTGTGTACGAGACATCATGGGGATTATCCACCCGAATCATCGGTGCGATCATCATGGTTCACGGCGATGACAGCGGTCTTGTACTTCCGCCGAGAATCGCTCCGGTACAGACAAGAGTTATTCCGATCGCGCAGCATAAAGAAGGTGTTCTCGATAAGGCAAATGAACTTCTTGACGCTCTTAATAAAGCCGGATATCGCGCGAAGATCGATGATTCCGAAAAGAGTCCGGGATGGAAATTCAGTGAGCAGGAGATGCTCGGAATCCCGACTCGTATCGAGATCGGACCAAAAGATATCGAAAACGGTCAGGTTGTTGTTGTGCGCAGAGATACAAGAGAGAAGATCGTTGTGGCAATCGATGAGATTACAACGAAACTCGGTGAAATCCTTGAGACGATCCAGGCAGACCTTTATGCGAAAGCAAAAGCGTTCCTTGATGACCACATCAGTTCTGCGGTGACTATGGATGAGATGAAAGATGCGGTTTCCGAAAAGAAAGGTTTCGTAAAGGCAATGTGGTGTGGAGACGAAGCTTGTGAGGATGAGATTAAAGCACAGACAGGCGGAGTGACATCACGATGCATTCCTATGGAAGAAGAACATCTGTCTGATGTATGCGTCTGCTGTGGAAAACCTGCGAAACATATGGTTTACTGGGGAAGAGCATACTAAAATACATTATTTGTAAATGGGCAGTTTAAAACAGGAGTGGATTTCTTCGCTTTTGGAAGAAATACGTTCTGTTTTACAGCGCTGCTTCTCGATAAATAATATAGAAGAAATAAGATAGTGTTGTACAAAAAGGCTATAATCGTTTTGGAAAATGAACGACTATAGCCTTTTTTGAAATCCTAAATATGCAAAATGACGAAAATGGGGGGTGATATTGACAATTTTGTTTAAATGTGATAAGGTTATAAGGTCTATGAAAAATAAAATTGTGAAAAAAGGGGAAAGGAAAAGTATGAAAAAGAGAAAGTATCTGGCATTGTTATTAGCTGCCGGAATGATCGCACAGACAGCTCTTTCGACCGGCGGAGTTGTGCAGGTTCAGGCTGCCGAAGACACATACGTTAAAACAGATGAGCTGACAGACAACGATACGGCGGCACCGAAGAAGGATAGTGTTATACCGTCAAAGAATCAGTATGAGTATCAGAAACAGGAACTGGCGGCTTTTTGTCATTTTGGAATGAATACATATACCGGAAGCGAGTGGGGGAACGGAAAAGAAAATCCGAATCAGTTTCAGCTGACAAATGATTTTGATGAAGAAACTTATGTAAAAGCGATTCATGACGCAGGGTTTAAGAAACTGATCATTACGGCAAAGCATCATGACGGTTTCTGCATATGGCCAAGTGAAATGACGACACATGATACCGAAACGGCAGGTTATGAAGGCGACGTTTTAGAAGAACTTTCCAGAGCGTGTACAAAATATAATATTGACATGGGACTGTATCTTTCCCCGTGGGATGTAAATAGTGAATATTATGGTTACAAAGATAAGGATGGAAAAAAACTTGTCGGAGCTGACGGACAGCCGTTGAATGGAAAAACATGGGATCAGGTAAAACAAGAAGACGCTCTTGATTATAACGAATACTATGATAATCAGTTGAAAGAGATTCTTGGAAATGATAAGTACGGAAACAACGGTCATTTTAAAGAAGTTTGGATGGACGGCGCAAAAGATACGAACGACAAGAGCAATGCGCAGGATTATGATTTCCAGAGATGGTTTAAGACAATTCAGCAATACGAGGGAAAAGCAAGCGGAAAGTACGAGGATGATTGCCTTCTTTTCGGCGCGGAATCTTATACAACTGTAAGATGGATCGGAAATGAGAGAGGATATGCGGCTGAAGAAACGTGGGCAAAGTCAACAATCGACAGAGAGAATAATACGATCAATAGTAACAGTAGAGACGGATATACGAAAGGATTTCCGAATGGAAATCAGTGGACTGTGCCGGAGGCGGATACAAAGATTACGTCAGGCTGGTTCTGGGGAGAAAGCAAGAAAACGCCTCTTTCGATGGAGCAGCTTGCAGGTATTTATTTCGGATCGGTTGGACACAACGCTACATTGTTACTGAATGTTCCCCCGAATAAACAAGGAACGGTAGATGCGGATATTCTTGCTCGTGTGGCAGAGTTCGGAAAAGCAGTTCAAAATACGTTTGATAAGAACTTGGCTGAAAAAGCGTCTGTTTCTGCGACAGAAGTAAGAGGAAACTCAAAGAAATATTCACCGGAGAATCTGCTCGACGGAAATGATGAGACTTATTGGACAGTAGGAGACGGTACGACAAGCGGAAAAGTATTGATCGATTTGGGAGAATCCAAAAAGTTCGATGTTGTGTCGATAGAAGAGGCAATCCAGTTTGGACAGCGTATCGGATCTTTCAAAGTAGAATATAAAAACGGTAATGGAGAATGGAAGACGTTTGACCAGGGAACAACGATCGGAGCAAAACGTCTCTGTCGTAAAAAAGCTGTAAAAGCGGATAAGCTTCGTATTACAGTTACTGCTCATAACCAGGCGGAAAATAAAGTTCCGATATTAAGCGAGATTGGCGTATATGAGGCTGCGGAAGGATTTGAACTTGGAACGGGTATCCCGTCAGGTCTGCAGACGAAAGATGACCGTGGATTTACGCTTAGCAGCGGATGGCATCAGGAAACGAACGATCAGATGATAGAAGGAACGGGTATCTGGATCAACGGAAACGGAAATGGGGCGAATGCGCCATATGCGGAGACGAAGTTTAAAGGTACGAAGGCATGGGTTATCGGTACGATCGATCAAAAACACGGTCCGGCAGATGTATATATTGACGGGAAGAAAGTTGCATCGATTAATACATATTCTGCAACAAGAAAGTTGGGACAGATTTTATATGAAACGAATACGTTAGAAGACAAAGAGCATACTCTTAAGATTGTAAATACAGGGTCTAATACTCAGGCTGTAGGATTAGATGCAGTTGCGTATCTTGATAACGGTGGAAAGGGAATGGTAGAACTTGAAAAAGATGCCTATCGAGTGAATGAAGATACAAAATACCCAATTAAGCTGAAACGCGTCGGAGGTACGAACGGTGAATTGACAGTGCAGTTTGAGGTTGCTCCGGGAAGCGCATATCAGAAGCATTTTGATGCTGATGGAAATATGACAGTAACATTTAAGGATGGACAGGAAGAGGCAGAAGCATTTGTCACAACGAAGCGTGTGAAGGAAAAAGAAGGTGACGTTTATTTTTCTGCTTATTTAAGCGCTCCGACAGAAGATGTTCTTCTGGGATTCATTACAAAAGCAAAGATTACGATTGCAGATACAGAATCTTATGACAAGCAGGAACTTCTTGACAAGATCAAAGAAACAGAGAAAGCGGGATATCAGGAATCACTTTATACAACAGCAAGTTATAAAAATTATGTAGATGCATTAAAAGCAGCCAAAGAAGCGGCAAAGAAAGCAAACTTGACTCAGGAAGAAGCTGCAAAAGCATGTGCGGCTCTTGATGCGGCAATCGCAAGTTTGACAAAACGAAGTACATTCAGTGAAACAGACAGACTGCAGTTCCCTAAAGTAAAAGGACGTAGTACGACTGTAGAAGCGGAATATTTTGTATTAGATTCGTCTAAAGCTGAAAAAGGTAAAGAGGTTCGCATTCAGCCGGATACAGGTGCAAGTAATGGGGCAAAAGTAGGATGGTTTGAAAAAGGTAATGTGATAAAAGCGCCATTCCATGCTGAAAAAGAAGGAAAATATACAGTAACTGTGACATACCAAAGTGGAAGAGATTCTGGCAATCCGAATAAAATTAACTGGGGTGGAACGAATGTAGACAGCGGTTCGGTCAATGTAGTAGGAAAGAATACACAGAATCCTGTTTTTGAAGAGAAGTCATTTGACATTAATGTGACAAAAGCAGGTGATGGTGAGTTAGTGCTTACTGCAGATGCAAGTTCGTCTCCTAATATTGACAAGTTTGTTATCACAGCGAAAGAAGTTTCTGCTGCAACATATAAGATTACGGCGACAGCAGGAGAGCATGGTAAGATTGAAGGCGTTACAGGTACGGAAGTGACAGTAGAAGAAGGCGCGAGCCATACGTTCAAGTTTGTACCGGATGAAAATTATGCGGTAAAAGATGTTATCGTAGACGGCAACTCGATTGGCGCGGTAGATTCTTATACATTTGATGATGTGACGGCAAATGGCCATACGATTGAAGTACAGTTTGAAAAGGCAGTTTATGCAGAAGATAACCGATTTGTATTCCCAACGGATGGTAATACAAAAACAGCTGAGGCAGAGAGATTTGAGATTCATGATGTAAAAGATCCGACAGATGGTGAATGGCATTGCGGAGTAACTGCGAAAGACTGGGCAAGTGGCGGAAAGATTGTAAATGCGATGAATAAAGGGGATACGATTACCCTTTACTATGATGCACCGCAGACAGGCGAATATACAGTGACGGTATATTATAGAAGCGGAAATCCGCAGAATGGTCTTACATGGGCTGAAAAAGATGGAAAAATCAAATCAGGAAATGTGACAGCAGGAGCAGGAGATAGTGCAGCGGCAACACATACGACAGAGTTTACACTGAATGTAGAGACGGCAGGTCCGGGATGTCTTGTATTCACAGCACCGGATGCGAAAGCTCCGCAGTTGGATAAATTCGATATCAAGAGTCCGGGAACACCGGTTCCTCCGATTTCTGCAGTAGAGCTTGAAGCGGCAGTTGAGGCTGCTAAGGGATTAGATCTGAATGATTACAAAGATGACGATGCCAAAACTGCATTTACTGCAAAACTGGCAGAGGCGGAAAAACTTCTTGCAGACATTGCCGGCGGAAGCTTTGCGGGAACACAGGACGAGGTGAATCAGATGGCAAAAGAGCTGAAAGCTGCACAGGATGCTTTGAATGAAAAAGAGCAGACTCCTCAGGTGAATAAAGATACGCTTAAGGAGGCAATCGGCAAGGCGGAAGCGCTTGATCTGACACAGTATAAAGAAGAAGGTAAGGCAGAGTTTAATGCGGCTCTTCAAAATGCAAAGGCTGTTCTTGAAAAAGCAGATGCAGATCAGGATGAAATCGATCAGGCAACGCTTGCATTGAATACGGCAATCCAGAATCTGAAACCGGTCGACGGCGGAAGCGGCGATGGAAACGGTGAAGGAAACGGAAATGGAAGCACAGGCGGAAACGGAAACGGCAGTGGAAGCACAGGCGGAAGCGGAAACGGTAGTGGAAACGCAGGCGGAAATGGAAGTACAGGAGGCAGCGGCACAGGAAATTCGGCAGTGCAGACAGGCGACAGCTCAAACCTGTTTGTATATGCGGGAACATTACTCCTTGCAGCGGCAGCGTTCGTATTCGGATTCAGAAGAAGAAATCAGGAAAAATAATTCTGATGCCGAAGGCATTCGGACAGTCTGAATAAAGAGATAACAGAGACGGGAAAGTTATGGATTATCTGAGAAGATATGATATTGACAGTGCAACAGCACGAAAAGATATAAGAAGTTTTACAGAAACCCTTGAAAAAAATGGTATTTTGGAACGGTGAATGATGGAAAAAGAAAAAGATATCGGATTGCAGATGCGGAAATTGAAATTGCATTTACAGAAAATTATACAGAAATAATATGCCGGGATTATGAAGTGAAGGCAGAGGGCAAACCAGATTTTGTAATTGAAGTTACAGACGAGGAAGTTGAAAGAGAAAAAAAGAAAAGTGAACCGGGGGCATCAAAAGGAATTATTGAGTCATTGGCAATTTACAGAAAATTGTGTGAAAAAATACTGGACAGAAATTGTGTCCTGTTTCATTGCTCTGCTGTTGCTGTGGATGGAAAAGCATACTTGTTTACGGCTGCAAGCGGAACAGGAAAATCCACGCATACAAGGATGTGGAGACAGCATTTCGGCGGCAGGGCAGTGATGGTTAATGACGATAAACCGATTCTTCGGATAAAAGATGATGGAATTTATGTATGTGGAACTCCGTGGTGCGGGAAGCATGGATTGCAGACAAACGTGGAAGTGCCGGTGCAGGGGATCTGTATTTTGAGAAGAGGAGAAGAAAATATGATCAGAAAAATTTCTGCAATAGATGGATATCCGGATCTGTATAAGCAGACTTACCGTCCCGGTGAAAAGGACAAGATGTTAAAGACACTTTCGATGATTAAACAGATGGCAGAAAGACTTCCGCTATATGAGATGCATTGTACGATATCGGAGGAGGCAGCAGTTATGGCATGGGAGAGGATGAAGCCATAAGAACGACCTGTAATGAAATAAAATGATGTCGGGGTCAAAAGCCCCCGACTTTGATGCCTACGGATTGCTCCGTGCTACGCACTCCCACAATCCTACCCAATATTCGCATATCGTG
>ENA-ORVC01002186-ORVC01002186.1-human-gut-metagenome-genome-assembly--contig:-NODE-2186-length-13877-cov-3.325496_pt1 | contig 13877 bp, 11 predicted proteins | sample MGYA00242092_ERZ509234 | MGnify/ENA primary metagenome ERZ509234 (study PRJEB26280, sample SAMEA2338800) | human gut metagenome | biome: human gut; feature: human-associated habitat; material: faeces... | reverse complement strand
TGCAGCCGACGGCGCCGCGGCAAAGGGGGCGCAGCGCTTTGCCGCCCGCGCCCTCATCTCTCGTACAATACTGCCCGTGCGCTGGAGGTATCGAAAGCATTGGGCATGTCCCACAGCGGCTTCGATTGAGAAACACTCCCAGAACCGGATCAAGTTCAGACTTGCGGCGGGAAGCGCTTCAACATCACTCCATTTGAGGACGAGCTGGAGGGGCCCCTAGTGCGGCCGTTCGTTCGCCCTCCGAGATGCGCACAGCTGACTTCAATTTCCTGATTAAGAAGGACCCACACTGTGAGCACATCTTCAACTGACCCGTCTGCCCGGACTCCGATACCGCCCGTTCTTCCTGCGGAGGATTTGTCCGGTGCTTCCGGTGATCTTGGTTTTTTCGCAGGGCGCCTTCCGGGCGTGCGCGAATACAGCCGATCTGCCTGCGGCGAATTAGTTCCTTTCCGTCGGGTTGATTTGGATCCGACGCCCGCTTCTTTTGGCGGCGGCGTGCAGCCCGCGATTTACCTCTGCGATGTGACTGGTCCCTTTGGCGAAGGCGACGGCAGCCAAAAACCACGTCTGCGCAATCGTCCGTCTCCGGGCACACCCACGCAGTACGAGAGTGCTCGCGCGGGTGTTGTCACACCTGAAATGGCGTTTGTGGCTGAACGAGAGAACCTCAACCGCAAAGTATTTTTGGAGTCGCTCGCCAAGCTCGGAAATCCCAAAGCCCGGGCGCTTTATCAGCGTGCTGCTGAGGCGCCCTTCTGGACGCCTGAAGATGTTCGTTCGCTGGTGGCCCGGCGAGAAGCGGTGATTCCGCTCAACTTCAATCATCCTGAAGCCGAGCCGATGGCCATCGGCAAGGCCTTCTCTACGAAGGTGAATGCCAATATCGGTACTTCGAGCACCAGCAAGGATTGGCATGAAGAGATCGGCAAGCTCAGAGAGTCGCTCCTTTGCGGTGCCGATACCGTGATGGATTTGTCGACGGGCAAGAGCATTGTGGAGACGCGCGAAGCGCTTTTGCGGCGTTCGCCCGTACCGCTCGGCACTGTACCAGTCTATGAGGCACTAGAGCGAGCGGGCAGTCCCGAAGCTTTGAATTGGGAAATTTTTCGGCAGACGATGGAAGATCAGGCTGCGCAGGGCGTCGATTACATGACGATTCATGCGGGCTTGCTGAAGTCTCATGTGGCGCTCACGCGAGAGCGGCTGACCGGCATCGTTTCCCGCGGCGGCGGCCTTTTGGCGCTGGCGATGAAGCTCACCGGCGAAGAGAACTTTCTTTACACGCACTTTGATGAAATTCTGGCGATTGCCAAGCACTACGACGTCACGCTTTCACTCGGCGACGGCCTGCGTTCAGGCTCTACCCATGACGGCACCGATGCGGCGCAGCTCGCCGAACTCAAAACCTTGGGAGAACTCAATCGCCGTGCGGCCAAAGCGGGCGTGCAGGTCATGATTGAAGGGCCGGGACATATCGCCATTCCGCGTATCCGGCTCAATCAAGAGCTCGAAGAGGTCTGGTGCGACAATGCGCCGTTTTATACGCTCGGGCCGCTTGTCACCGATATGGGGGCCGGCTATGACCACATCACGGCAGCCATTGGCGGCGCGATCATCGGGGCTGCGGGCACTGCCATGCTCTGTTATGTGACACCCAAGGAGCATTTGGGGCTGCCCAATGAAGCCGACGTGCGCGAAGGCATGGCAGCCTTCAAAATTGCCGCACATGCGGCGGACCTTGCCCGCGGTATCCCCGGGGCGGATCTGCGCGATTTGGCGATCAGTGCGGCGCGCTTTGAATTCCGTTGGAACGATCAATTCCGCCTTGCCGTGGATCCGGCCAGAGCGGCGGCATTTCATGATGAAACGCTCTCGGGTTCTGGTGCGCGGGAAGCGCATTTCTGCTCCATGTGCGGACCGAAATTCTGTCCCATGAAGCTTGCCCGCGATCTTTTCGATGATGAGCCGTCTTCAGGGGCTTGAGATCTTAATGCGGCTTTGAGTCAAGTCTTGGTCACCGACAAAAATGGGTGCGGCAGCAATGCCGTACCCATGAAAACACTTCTTTCGGCCATCCGCTCATCCAACAGACGATGAGCGAGCGGCAGGCGGGCCGCGCTGTTTGTCAGCCGTTTTCGATGGTTTGGTCTGCTGCAGCGGCTTTTGCGGCATCGGCCTTTGCCCGGCAGTCCTTGCAAAGCCCTTGAATAACGGAACTTTGGAAGTCGAGCTCGACGCCGTGGTCTTCGAGCAGGTGGCCGGAAAGCGCCGCCGCCATGCGTTCAATTTCGCTGCAGCGCAAATGAAAGAGCGTTCCGCAGGCGCGGCACTTGACATGGAATTCTTCGGTGTGCGGGTCGTCGAGATATTCATAGACGGCAGCAGAATTCTTATCGACCACGAATTTGCGAACCGCTCCTTCTTCGACCAATGTATCGAGATTACGGTAGATAGTGGTGAGGCCGACCGAAACGCCGAGCTTTTTCACGGCGTCAGCGACATCCTGAACACCGAGATACTGGCCGGTGCGCTCCTTGAGGCAGGCCAAAACAGCTGCTCTTTGGCGGGTCGTATAGCGAGTGGATCTCGGCATCTTGAGCTCTCCCCCTCTGAAAATGCTTAGAGGTCTTTGGGCCGAATCATACAATTTCGGTGCTCTTCTTGACAGCAGCGGCCGCCGCGCAATCATGGCGGAACCGGCGAATGGCTGCTCGGCAGATGAGCACCAGCAGCAGTACGGCGACGGAGGCTAAAGCGGTTACGCCGCCGGGCGCTGCGTCAAGCAGGTAGGCGAAAATCAAACCCAAGAAGGCATCAATGATGCTGATGACGATGGCTGCGATCAGCGTTCGTTTGAAGCCCACTTTGAGCTGGAGTGCCGTGGCAGCAGGGAGCGCGATCATGGAACTCAGCACGAGTACGCCCACCATCGGAATGGCGGCGGCGACGGCAGAAGCGGTGAGCAGAGAAAAGGCGTAAGACCAGCGCCGGGTTTTGACGCCGGCCGCTCTGGCGGAATCTTCATCAAACGCGATGACGGTGAGCGTTGAGAGCCCAAAGCCTACCCAGAGCAAAGCCGCGGCGGTGATGGCGAGGATGCACCAGAGGTCGGTTTGGCTGATCGTCAGAATGCTGCCGAAGAGAAAACTCTCCGCGTTGCCTTTGACGAGTCCCATGGTGATGAGCGTGAGTGCAATGCCGACCGACAACGCCTGCACGATCGTCAGAACCAGATCTCCGTAATGACGAAAGACGCTGCGAAGCGCTTCAATCATGAGACCGCATACGGCTGTGAAGACGAAGGTCCCCACGACCGGGTTGACGCCCAAAGCCAGTGCTGCGGCTGCGCCGGCGAGCGACGAGTGGCTAAGTGCATCGCCCGTCATGGAGCTGCGCCTGAGCACCAAAAATAAGCCCATAACTGGACAGAGCAGCGACATTGCGAGTGTTGCGGCGAGCGCACGCTGCATGAAGCTCATCTGCAGCGCCTCGAAAAGCGATTCAAACATGCTCAGCCTCCGAGCTTACGTAAGCGCGCTCCTCGGTCTCAATGCGCTTTTGGTATTCAGCCGGCGCATGGAGCGCCCATTGACCATTTTCGATTTCAAGCACGCCGGAGGAACACTTATAGACGGCTTCAAGATTGTGCTCTACGGCGATGATGGTCGTTCCGTGTTTGTGGTTGAGATGCGTGAGAAGATCATAGATTTCGTCTCTGCCTGCGCGGTCGAGCCCCGTAGAAGGCTCGTCGAGCACGATGAGATCATTGTCGCCGAGGAGCGCCCGTGCAATGAGAATGCGCTGCCGCTGACCGCCGGAAAGATCGCCGAAAAGCGTATGTCTGGCGGCGCTCATGCCGACGGAGGAAAGTGCATGATCAATCGAGTCTTTGCTGCGGATGCCGCGCATGCGCCGCCAGCTGTCGAGCACTTCTTCGGCTGTGATCGGAAAGGACGCTGCCGCAGGCGCACTCATCTGCGGTACGTATCCGACACCTTGGGCTGAAATTTCGATACGGCCTGAAGTGGGTTTGAGCAATCCCAGAACAAGCTTGATAAAAGTGCTTTTCCCTGCGCCGTTCGGACCGACTACCGACCAGTATGCGCCGGCAGGAATATCCAGACTCAGATGATTGAGCAGATAGGGGGGCTCTTCCGTATAGGAAAAGCAAAGGTCAAAAATGGAAACCATTTTCAAATTTGAAACAAAGCATGTACATCGGGTTTCCCCGTGCTTAAGAAGAGTATGCTACCACCACACTAAAAACGAAAAACGTTTTCGTTTTCAAATTAAAGGAAGGATCATGTTGAGTCAAAAAGTTTTCACTGCGGCAGTGAGTTCGGTGCTTTGCCTGAGTGCCGGCGTTGCTGCAGCGGCTCCGGCAGACGATCTTGTCTGCAAAGATGCTGCTGCTCAGGGAAAAATTGTGGCTGCGGCGAGTTTTAATGCCATGGCGGAATTTACCCGTGCGGTAGGCGGAGATTATGTCTGTGTGGAAACGCTGATTCCGGGCGGAACGGAGCCGCATGACTTTACGCCGACGGTACGCACGGTAGAAGCACTCAAGAAAGTGGATCTTTTGATCCTGAACGGTTTTGGGATGGAGCCCTGGGCGGAAAAAACGGCTGCGGCAGCGGCCAATGATCACCTAACGATTGTGACGGCTTCGGCCGGTGCTTCGCCCGTAGAGCTGACGGATCCTGAAGAGGTGAAGGAGCATGGGGCCAATGACCCGCATCTCTGGCTGTCGCTTTCCGGAGCGTCCTTGGAGGCTAAAAATATTGCTGCGGCGCTCGCCAAGCGCGATCCGAAGCATGCGCAGACCTATGAGCAAAATGCTGAACGTTTTGCCGCTGATCTGGACGTCCTGAAGAAACAGTTCATCAAGGACACGGCCGATGCAAAGCGCCGTGCATTTGTGACGGGGCATGCTGCTTTCGGATATCTCGCGCGTGATTTTGGACTGGAGCAAAAGAGCATTGAGGATCTCTTTGCCGAAGGCGAACCGACGATGAAGACGCTCGCCGAACTAGCCAAATACTGCCGCAAAAACAATGTTAAGACCGTTTTTGCCGAGGAACTCGTGAGCCCGGCTGCGTCAAAGACGCTGGCTGAAGAAGCGGGCGCTAAGGTTGTGGCCATCTACACCATGGAAAGCAACGAGTCGGGGCTCTCCTATCTGGAGCGCATGAAGCGTAACCTCACGGAGATTGCAAAGAGTCTCAAGGAATGATGTGCAGCAGGTAATACCTCAGAACTGGACGCAATCGGAAGACGTACACTTTTACGCATACGTAATGATGCGGAAAATTTATCTGAAAGATTCATGATTTAATTTCTGCATCAATCCAAAAAGCATTCCGTTCCTCTTTTGTGCTGCTCTCCGAGCGGTGCAAAAGAGGATTCTCCAAAGGACAAACCTCATGCAGTTGAAAAAGCTCTTTGCCGCTCTCGCCGTTTCCGGCGGCCTCGTCTTTACGCTCGCCGGCTGCGGCGATAAGGCTCCGGCTGAAAAAACGGCCGCTCCGGCTCAGACCGCCGCCGTCGAATTGAAGATCGGCGTTTCGCCCGTACCGCACGCCGATATCATCAACTTCGTCGCGCCTACGCTGGAGAAGGAAGGCGTAAAGGTCAAAGTGATTGAGTTCAACGACTACGTGCAGCCCAATCTGGCGCTTTCGGAGAAGGAGCTCGATGCCAACTTCTTCCAGCATAAGCCCTATCTGGATACGTTCTCTAAGGAACACAAACTGAACCTCGCTGTGCTCACCGCGGTTCACCTTGAACCGATGGGCGTTTATTCCAAGTCAATTAAGAACGTTGCAGACCTGCCTGACGGCGCAAAGATCGCCGTGCCGAACGATCCGACCAATGGCGGACGTGCGCTGAAGGTACTTGAAACTGCCGGCATTCTGAAGGTTCGTCCGGAAGCGGGCATTCTGGCTTCGCCAGCTGACATCGTCGACAATCCCAAGCATGTGAAGATTGTTGAGGTTGAGGCTGCCCAGCTGCCGCGGGCGCTCGATGATGTGGATGCTGCCGTCATCAATTCCAACTATGCGCTTGCCGCGAAGCTCAATCCGACGAAGGATGCAATCGCTATTGAATCGAAGGATTCGCCTTACGCCAATGTTGTCGTTGTCCGAGCGGGCGACGAAAATCGTCCTGAACTGCAAAAGCTGAAGAACGCGCTTCTCACGCCTGAAGTGAAGAAGTTCCTCGAAGAGAAGTATCAGGGCGCTGTCGTTCCGGCCTTCTAATCGGTAAAGACGGGCGGAGAAAATTTTTCTCCGCTCTTCAGATGCTTTTAGCCCAGCCTTCTTTAAGAAGGCTGGGCTTTATCGTACATATTAGCCCGAAAGACCGCGGGCGTCTTTTAGGCGAAAAAGCTCGGCCGTTCCGAAGAATGCCGAGCTTTCTGATGCCGATTGACGGAAGACTTAGAAAGTCACCGTATCCGGATGGAGTCCAGAGAACGAGGTCTGCGGCATGGCCGTCAGTTCGTTGACTTCTTCGGGCGTCAGCGAGAAGTCAAAAACGTTCAGATTTTCCTGCTGATGCGCGAAAAGCGTCGACTTCGGGATCGGGGCGATGCCGCGCTCAATGCACCATCGCAGAGCGACCTGGGCAGGCGTCTTGCCGTGGGCGGCAGCGATCTTTTCGAGCAGCGCATGGCGCAGGAGTGTCCCGCGGCCGAGCGGACTCCAGGCCTGAACCTGAATGCCCTTGGCACGGCAGAAATTGACGGCGGCCGGCTGCGCATAGCCCGGATGAATTTCGAGCTGATTCACCATCGGTTTTACGCGGGCACGGGCAAGCAGCGGAACGAGGTGATGGGGGAGGAAGTTGGATACGCCGATGGCACGGACGCGCCCTTCGGTGTAAAGCTCTTCGAGCGCACGCCAGGCGCCGGCGTTCTGTGCCTGCCAGACCATGGGCTCTCCCTGAGCGGCCGGCCAATGGATGAGGAGCAGATCGAGATAGTCCGTCTGCATCTGGGTGAGGATCATCTCATAGGCTTCGCGGGCGCTCTCATAGGAGCGGTGTGAAGCCCAAATCTTGCTCGTCAGGAAAAATTCAGAGCGCGGAACATCTGACGCGCGGATCGCTTCGCCCATACGCTGGGCGTTGTTGTAAATCTGTGCGGTGTCGAACTGGCGGTAGCCGAGTTGTATCGCTGTCTGGATGGTGCTGTCAAAATTCTCGTTGATGGGAATCTGCCACGTCCCGAAGCCGATGGTCGGCATCTTGACGTCGTTGGCGAGCACGGTCGTTTCGGTAAGCGGTTGAGTCGCTGTCATTGATCTTTTTCTCCGGCCGCAGTTGGGATGCTGCGGACGTGCAGTGAAGGCAGCGGCGCAGAAAACCTGACGTCTTCAGCGGGCTGAGGGATGCTTGTTGGGAAGGAGCCGTCAGGAATGCAGTAATACTCCAAACGAACCGGCCTCAATCGTACCCGATAAAAGGCTGATCCCATTTGATCTCAGAGAAAAGATTATCGCGATGTAAAGGTTCGCTGAGGATTATCCCAATGGACAAAAAGGCTTTTTGTGTGATCTGTCCATTGTTTAACAGACACTGCTGAACGGCATCCCCCAGCTCAACAGCATTAAGGCTCGCAGAGCACCGCTTAAAATGCGGGTGCTACTGGCAAAAGAACACTTTTAGGCGCAAGGCATGCAGCACATTGATCCGGAACTTTTCACTTGGCTCTTTATTGGGGCTGTCGGCCTCGTTGCGGGGGTTTGGGGTTTGACCCGAGCAGCGTCGCGGCGCCGCGGCGAGGCTGAGCTGAGCCGCTTGGGCAAAACGTCTGCCGCAGCGCCCCGTCGTCGGGAGCGCATTGCTGCTCGACGTCCGGATGTGCCGAAGGCCGTTAAAAAGGAAACCGTGGAGTCCAAAGCGCCTCAGCATGGCCCTGGCCGGCCGGCTGCCTTTTTTTTGAAGTCCGCCGGACGATTGTTCTGCAGCGTGCGCCGGAGGCTGAGTGTCGAGAGGGGCTCGAGTGCCTTTATGCCTGCGCGGGCGACGCTGCAGCCCTCGAAGATGAGCAAAATAAACTCGACGCAGCCGCTCAGCAGCTCGCCCTTCGAGGCGGAGCGCTTGAATGGAGCGTGGATTCAGATCTCGCGCACAACGCCTTTGTTCTTTGCTGTGCAAAAACTCAAGAAGCTCCCGCCACCGCCTCTGCCGCCGCTTTGGGGACGGGCGGTCTGCTCATGGGCAACAGCTCCGCGCTCGATGGGGCGGAGCCCCTTTTCGCTGCTGTCGAAGAGGGGTTCCGGATCGCAGCCGCCCCGGAAGGCGTGCTCCTGCTTAGCCTCAATGACTGTCTCGAGAGCGCCGAGAAGCACCTGAGTCGCCTGGAGAAGCTCTCTCCTCAGCGCACAGAGGATTGGCTGCAAACGGCAGACAAGATTAAAGCGCTCGGTGAAGAGGCTCAGCGCCTCACGATAAACGGGAACTGGGCAGATTGGGATACAGCGCTGACGCTCGAAGTCATTGACGCTTTGACGCAGTCGGTTGACGAACGGATATTGAAGATTGACGCGGCGCTCGAGGCTGCCGCCGAATCTGACGCGCTGACCGCTCTTGAATCCGCTGACACTGCCTTGAAGCGCGCTTACGGACTTCTTCTCGAACGGATCAGTGCCGTATTGCTCCTAGAGGCGCTCGCGGCTTCCAATGTTCTTTATTCCACGAACTACTGCCGCGGCATGCATTCTGCCTCCCGCATCGCTTGGCGGGCGGAGGGGGTTCCCAGCACGCAAAAAATAACGAATGCGGTTCATGCATTGATTTTGCAGACGGCAGAAACCTCCGGGCGCACGATGACGCCTCAGGAGCTTGATCTTCTCGGCGCCGTCAAGCAGGATGCAAAAATGCTTGAGGCCTTGGAAAGCGCATCGAGCACTGAACTCCAAAACGGCGTAAAGGCGCTTCAGCGGGTGATGGATCGCCGCCTGCTTGCAGAGCATCCAATTGCCCGTTTAATGATCTGCATGGATGGGGACGGCGCGGCACATTTTGCCCGGCCGCTTTAGTGCCCGAAGGAGGTCACGCAGACCCAAAAAAGAAAAACCGCCGGATTCTGAAAGAATTCGGCGGTTTGAGCAAGAAGCAAAAGTTAGAGCAGGTTGGCTGTGAGCTCGGCAACCATTGTGCTCGATGCGATCACGGGAACATCTACCGCTTCCGCACAGATATCGCCCAGCGTCTTGGAATAACCCATGCAGTCGAGCACGATAACCTCCGCGCCTTGATGAGCGAGCTTTCGTGCGGCTTCTTGGAGTTCTTCTTTAGAGGCCGTGTAAGGAGAGGCAGCTGCAAAGACGGGAGGCTTATCGAGTCCTTTCCATTTATTGAGCTCGCTTTGGGCTTGCTCAATGAGCGGCACCATAACGCCGACCTGCAGCGGATTGAGGAGCGCAGCGAAAACGGGCGGAAGCAGTCTGTCTGGTTCGATGAGGCGCACTTTCTCTGTAGTCAGCCCCTCAAATTCGCCCGTGCAGAGCAGCACGATCGGGCTGCAGCCCGCTTTTTCGAGCTGATGGATCTTTTCCTGCAGAGCCTTGCGGACAGCAGACTTTCCTAAGACGACTGCGGTACCGTCAAGCATGCGTGAGGTGAGGAGTCCTTCACTTCCCACCGGAGCGAATTGCTTGTCCACTTCCGCTTTGGTCAATCCGTCGAGACATCCGGCGTGCACCACTTCTGTGCCGGCTGGCGCAATGGCATTAAATACCGGCGCCAAATCAGGGCGGGGAGCCTGACCGATGGTAAGCGTTGCGAATTTCTTCATGATTCACCTCTTATTTGTGGCGAAGGCCCGGAATGACGGAGGAGAAGAAGCTCAGCAGCGCGTCGCCGGCGATGAGACCGGCTGCAAGCACTTCCAGCGGACCGCGGGCATCTGGCCCCTTGATCTTAAGCACAGCGATACGAATGCCCAGACCGATCAAAACGGCCCAGCCAGCCATCGGATTGTTGATAAGAAGGCCAGTGGCCAGCAGCACGCCCATTTGACGAGACGGGCCGCCGATAAACTGAATGAGGGCGCCGGGGATGGCCCAAATCAGCAGTGACTTCGCAATGTCGAAAGATACGCCAGCCTGAATAGCGGCGATATACACCTTGGCAACCGGCGGTACAAGGCCCTGCGAGAAGAAGTCCTGATAAACAAAAGCGACGACCGGGATGGCGATGAGGAAGGCCATGGAAGCAGCCAGGAACTGCTGACGGCGTCCGTCGAGTTCAAAGGCGGGGTTCTTCCCGTTGCCGCGAAGAATCCACCCGGCCTTCAGGTCATAGCCCATATCGGCAAAAGCCGGACCCGTCGCAGCGGCAAAGCCGCACAGCATAGCGAGCGCTTCCGGCGGAAAGCCGATCAGAATACCCACAAGGAGCGTAATCAGCGCTACAGCAAAGGCCGGGAACCAGCCGGAATGCATAGCGGCAAGACCGACGATCATTTCATGCACGAATGCCGCAAAAGCTGCATAGAACATGAAGGCGATGAGCCAGCCCACCGACATGTGGTGATACATGCCGCTGCCGAAAGCGATCAGGACGGAGATCAAGGCAAAACCGATGGAACCGATGCCGATCGTGCGGCCGATCTGTTCATCTTTATGTTCAGGCATTTCAACGCCGTGCTTGGCGGCATGTGCCTTTTCCGCGGCTGCGCGTTCGTCGTGCGCGTCATCCTTTTTGCCGCGCATCAGGAAGATGATCTGAATCAGTGCGACCAGACCGGCGCCGGCCATGATGCCGTGCGGAATGTAGAGCGCATTGATGTCAATGCCAAAGACCGGGCTGCTGTAGCCGCGCAGGAGAAAGCCGATGCCCAGCATGCCGAGTGCCCAGACATTGCCGATAAAGGCTGTACCCAGAGCGGCCGTCGGGAACTTGAAGAAGGATCCTAAGGCGCCAAGAAAAATGCCGATGCCGAGAAGGACGGCCTGCTTGCCGCCCTGATCACCCGCTTTAATGGACTCCGCAGCAGCAACGCCGTGTGGCCAGGCACCGGTAGCAGGGAAAAGCTTGGTATTGAAGAGCTTATAGAGCAGGAACCCGTCGAGCAGCATGGCGAGCGCGACGCCGATAAACATCGGCACGACCATGTCGGGGCGGCCGAAGAGCCAGGGAATGGCAATCGGGAGCAGAAGCGAGTTGGCCGCACCAAAGGTGGCGGCAGAAGTGGCGCTCTGAGCAAGGTTTTGCACATGCACCGAGCGATAGTGGCCGAAAAACTTGAGCGGCACACGGGCCACGATCATCGCCGCCATAGCGCCGATGATGGCCGTGTTAGGCGTCACCCCGAGGCTGACGAGCAGCTGCACGCCGATGATTGCGCCGAAAACGCAAAGAATCACGAGCAGCACAAGCGTTGCAGGATCCCAGACCTTTGGGTGCTGCTGCAGCGGAGGAGTTTCTATTTCTGACATAGCTGTTCCTTAATGAGCAGTGACCGGATGCCGAATTCCGAGGTTCGGCATCCGCAATGACGGATCATTGTTGTAAATACGCCGGGCGCGGTATGGAATTAGTGTTGGCCGTTGCCCTGAAAGTGCGTCATTGAGCCGTAAAGCTTGGTGATGAGCTCAAATTCCTTCTTGTCGTAGAACGAACACTCGTTCTGCGTGAAGGCCTTGGCTACCTCAATTGAATAGCGCACGGCGTCATCGACATCGACGAGGTGTGTTGCGCCTGTGCCGCAGCCGGGTACGACGGTTTCCGTCGTGATGGCAATGCCGACGACCGGCACATGTGCGGCAACAGACGGCTGCAGGATGGAATTCATGTGGTAGAGCCCATTGCCGTAGGGCGTGATGTCCTGCTGAGTGATCGGGAAAGTGGCCGGAAGCTTGCCGGTCGTGACGCTCATGATGTAGAGGAGGTCTTCGGAAACGCGCAGGATATAGCCGTCGAGCACCGTGGGCGAGATGGCAATGCCGTTGTGGCAGATGATCTGATTGCCCTTGGTCGTGTCGATCGACAAAATGGCATCCATTGCCGGGTCAATTTCTTCCTTATTGAGAACGTCCATCGTCACGGGCGAATCCATGAAAGGAGCGGGCTTGTGCGGCAGCGTCGGCGCATCCGGACAAATGTGAGTGCCTACGATCACGTCGCCTTCGAGTTCATCACCGCGCACCGTCATGCGGGCGAGCTTGGCAGCAATGGCTGAAGCGGCAAGTGCGCCGTCGCCGTCAGACGTGAAGCCGATGCGTTCCGGGCGGGCACCAAGGCCGCCGAGGCGGCCGACGATGCCCAGCGTGGGAGCCGTGCCGCCCTTCGTCTTGCCGTTCTTGCCCGGAATAAGGAACTTCACGAAGTCGGTGCTGCCCTTGGCGCCCGTCACCGTCGTGCAGGTGGCTTTGACATTGCCTTCGGCGGTGACATATTTGACGACATCTTCGCCGGTAACCCGGCCGTCGTCGAGAAGATCCGCGAGTTCAATGACTTGTTTGAAAGACATGATTGAATTCCTTAGGAGAAATGTTTGATAAAAAAGTTAAAGATCAAGCGGGCCTTGTACTGACGAAACGGCAAAATACCGATCGACGGCAGCGCCGCCCGCCTCAATGGCATCAATGATTGGAACGTTCAGATCCGGGAACCAGTGAGCAATGCCCATGGTTGAGAAACCGGTGCAGGAAAACATGATGACGTCGACTTTTTTGGCGAGCTCCTCGACGCATTTCTTCGCGCCCGCACGCCCCCAGTCGGTGAGGAGGTCTCGAGTATCTTTAACGCCGTCAATGCCGACCGCTGCAACCATTCGGTCGCCGAGAATGCTGCGGGGCACGGAAGGCACGTCGCCGGCGATGAGGCTTAAAACCCCGACACGGCTGCCCATCGTGAGCGCCATGGCTGCGGCGCAGCTTCCGGCGCCGAATATGGGGATACGGCAGACCTTGCGTGCAGCTTCAACGCCCGGATCAATGGCGCAGCTCACGAGAACGGCATCTGCGCCGTCCTTTTCGGCTCGAAGGCATTGTTCGACGATGCGCTCGACGCAGTCCTTGGCAATCTCCTCATTGGCGATGCCCTCGGGCTGGTTGGGGATGCAATAGGTGCGGGTCGGAATGCCGTAGAGCTTTTCAATGATCTTGGCGTGCTTTTCAAGCACTTTTTGATCGGTTGAAGAAAAAACGCGGATCACGGCAAGCGTTTTGGGATGAGTCATGGCAAGCACCGTATGAAAGGATTAGGAAGCGGAAGGATTGCCGGCTGTCTGGAAGCGTTCAAGCGTGCCGTACAGACGCGTGAGAAGCGCAAATTCAGCTTCGTCAAAGAAGTGCAGCCGACCGGCGGTGAATTCTTTTGCGGCTTCAACCAAGAAGCGCACGACATCGTCAACATCTTCAACATGAGTTGCGCCGGTCGCGCAGCCCGGGACGGAGGATTCGGTCGTGATGGCCACGCCGACGACGGGAACTTTGGCGGCAAAAGCGGGCTGCACAATGGAATTCATGTGATAGAGCCCGTTGCCGTACGGCGTGATGTCCTGCTGCGTGAGCGGGAACGCAGCCGGGAGTTTCCCGGTGGTTACGCTCATCAGTGAGAGCAGATCCTCACTCATGCGCAGGATGTAGCCCTCTTTGATGGTGGGTGAGAGGGCGAAGCCGCGTTTGTTGATGATACGGTTGCCTTTAGTGGTGTCCACCGAGAGGATGGCATCCATGGCGGGGTCGACTTCATAGCGGTTCTTAACGTATTGATCGACGCAGGAACTCATAAAGGGCACCGGCTCATGCGGACGCGTGGGGGCGTTTTCACACACTTGAGTCGTTACGATGACGTCTCCCTCTAGCCGGTCGCCGCGCGGCTGCATTTTGATGAGCTTTGCGGCGGGAGCCCGCGCGGCG
>ENA-ORVC01002181-ORVC01002181.1-human-gut-metagenome-genome-assembly--contig:-NODE-2181-length-13902-cov-4.917744_pt1 | contig 13902 bp, 8 predicted proteins | sample MGYA00242092_ERZ509234 | MGnify/ENA primary metagenome ERZ509234 (study PRJEB26280, sample SAMEA2338800) | human gut metagenome | biome: human gut; feature: human-associated habitat; material: faeces... | reverse complement strand
GGGCACCCTGGTTGATCTCGACGCCGAACTCACGGCGCAGACGGTCGACGATGATCTCCAAGTGCAGCTCGCCCATGCCGCTGATCACGGTCTGGCCGCTGTCCTCGTCGGTCTTGACGGTGAACGTCGGGTCTTCTTCGGACAGTTTGCCCAAAGCGATACCGAGCTTGTCGAGATCCTTCTGAGTCTTCGGCTCGATGGCCAGACCGATCACCGGTTCGGGGAACGTCATCGATTCGAGTACGATCGGGTGCTGTTCGTCGCAAAGCGTGTCGCCCGTGCGGATATCCTTGAAGCCGACGGCGGCGCAGATATCGCCGGCGCCGATTACTTCCATCGGGTTCTGCTTGTTAGCGTGCATCTGGTAAATACGGCTGATACGCTCCTTCTTGCCCGAACGGCTGTTGTGCACATACGTGCCGGCCTCGAGCTTGCCCGAATAAACCCGGACGAACGCCAGACGGCCTACGAACGGATCCGTAGCGATCTTGAAAGCCAAACCGCAGAACGGATCGCTCTCGGTCGGCTTGCGCGAGGTCTCCTCGCCCGTACGGGGATCGGTGCCGATCACGGCGTCGATGTCGACCGGAGAGGGCAGGAAAGCCATCACATAATCGAGCAGCAACTGCACGCCCTTGTTCTTGAAGGCGGAACCGCAAAGCATCGGCTGGATTTCGCAGGCGATGGTACGCTGACGAAGACCGGCGATGATGTCCTCTTCGGAGAGTTCGCCGTTTTCGAGGTACTTGTTCATGAGCTCTTCGGAAGCTTCCGCAGCGCTCTCAACCATCTTTTCGTGCCATTCCTGGGCAACGTCAACGAGGTTGGCGGGGATGTCGACGTATTCGAAGGTCATGCCCTGAGACTTCGCATCCCAAATGATGCCCTTCATCTTGATGAGGTCGACAACGCCTTCGAACTGGTCTTCAGCACCGATGGGCACAACGACGGGAACCGGATTGGCATTGAGGCGCTTCTTCATCTGGTCGTAGACCTTGAAGAAGTTGGCACCGGTACGGTCCATCTTGTTCACGAAGGCAAGACGGGGAACGCGGTACTTGTTGGCCTGACGCCAAACGGTTTCGGACTGCGGCTGCACGCCGCCCACGGCGCAGTAGACCATGCAGGCGCCGTCGAGGACGCGCATGGAACGTTCAACTTCAACGGTGAAGTCAACGTGCCCCGGGGTGTCGATGATGTTCAGACGATACGGTTCCCACTGCATTTCCATGCCGCGCCAGAAGGCGGTGGTGGCAGCGGACGTAATCGTGATGCCACGTTCCTGTTCCTGTTCCATCCAGTCCATGGTGGCGGCGCCATCATGCACTTCACCGATCTTGTGGTTGACACCGGTGTAGAACAGAATACGTTCGGACGTGGTGGTCTTGCCCGCGTCAATGTGGGCAGAGATACCGATATTGCGGTAACGCGAAATCGGGGTTTGACGAGCCATTTAAGGTTCCTCACTAGACAAGCTGCATGGAGAGGAAATTCCCCATGCAGCGAACAGGAATTAGAAGCGGAAGTGCGAGAAGGCCTTGTTGGCTTCAGCCATACGATGGACTTCGTCACGCTTCTTCATGGCGCCGCCACGGCCTTCGGCCGCGTCGAGCAGTTCGCCGGCGAGACGCTGCGGCATGGACTTTTCAGAACGCTTCTTGGCAGATTCACGGAGCCAGCGCATGGCGAGGGCCATACGGCGGACAGGACGGACTTCGACCGGAACCTGATAGTTGGCACCACCAACGCGGCGGGACTTGACTTCCACCAGCGGACGGACGTTGTTCAGGGCGGTGGTGAACACTTCCAAGGCGTTCTTGCCGGACTTTTCTTCGATCTGCTGGAGGGCGCCGTAAACGATGCGTTCGGCCACGGCCTTCTTGCCGTCAAGCATGATCACGTTGATGAACTTGGTAATTTCGACGCTGCCGAACTTCGGGTCGGCAAGCACTTCGCGCTTCGGAACTTCGCGACGACGGGGCATTTGATTTCCTCTTTCGTGTCTTCAGTCTATATCCGCCCAGTGAAAAAAAAGTAACGAGCGGATAAATTTGATTTAAAGCGATCCCATGGATCGCGACTTACTCGGTTACGCCTTAATTCAAGGCGACAACCGTTTGTCCACGGCGTATCGCCGCGAAAATTAAGCGGCCTTCGGGCGCTTGGCACCGTACTTGGAACGGGCCTGCTTACGATCCTTGACGCCCTGGGTATCCAGAGAGCCGCGGACGATGTGGTAACGAACACCAGGAAGGTCCTTCACACGGCCGCCGCGGATAAGCACGACAGAGTGTTCCTGGAGGTTGTGGCCTTCACCGCCGATGTACGAAATGACTTCGAAACCGTTGGTCAGGCGCACCTTGGCGACCTTACGAAGAGCAGAGTTCGGCTTCTTCGGGGTCGTGGTGTACACACGAGTGCAAACGCCGCGCTTCTGCGGGCAGTTCTTAAGAGCGGGGCTCTTGCTCTTGTCGTGCGTGAGCTCACGGGGCTTGCGAACAAGCTGGTTAATAGTAGGCATAAACGTCCGTCTAAAACTAAAGTTTGGCCTGCACCATGCAGGCTCTGGTTATAAACGCTTCAGGCACCCTATTCTCCCCGAACAGCCTAGGCGCAGAGGCAAAGAGCCGATTCGATGGAGACACTGTCCCTGAAAAGCATGTGATTTTCGACCATAACACCCTTCCCTGTCAAGTGAAGGGGCTTTTTTTGTACTAAAAAGCCCGCCTCCCTTTCAGGAGACGGGCTTTCTGTTCATTTCAGAACTCGGGCGCTATTACTTGGCGCCTTCCTTCTTGGAACCGTCGGCAAACTCTTCGCCAGTGGTCGTCAGCGGCGCATCAAGAGATGCGAACGGATCGACAACGGCGGAGGGCTCGAGGAACGGATCCTCGGTCGTGACCGAAGCGCGGGCGGTCTCAGCTTCCAGGCGTTCGGCCTGTTCGCGAGCCTTGTGAGCCTGATGATAGGCGAGACCCGTACCGGCGGGGATCAGACGGCCGACGATGACGTTTTCCTTCAGACCGCGGAGCTCGTCCTGCTTGCCCATGATGGCGGCTTCCGTAAGGACGCGCGTCGTTTCCTGGAACGAAGCGGCCGAGATGAAGCTGTCCGTGGAAAGCGAGGCCTTCGTAATGCCGAGGAGGACGTTGTCGTAGCTGGCGGGGCGCAGGCCCTGAGCGACGACGCGATCGTTCTCGTCGAGCATTTCGGAGCGTTCGACCTGTTCGCCGGTGATGAAGTGCGTGTCGCCCGGATCGGTGATCTGGACGCGGCGCAGCATCTGGCGGACGATCACTTCAATGTGCTTGTCGTTGATCTTCACACCCTGCAGACGATAAACGTCCTGCACTTCGTCGACGATGTAGCGAGCGAGCTCCTCGATGCCGAGCAGGCGGAGGATGTCGTGCGGATCGACCGGACCGTCAACCACTTCTTCACCCTTCTGAACGACCTGACCATCATGGACAAGAACCGTCTTGTCCTTACTGATCAGCGTTTCGTGGGCGACGCCGTCGTTGCCGGTGATGATCAGGCGCTGCTTGCCCTTCGTTTCCTTGCCAAAGGTCACCGTGCCCGTCACTTCGGCGAGCATGCCGGCATCCTTCGGGCTGCGGGCTTCAAAGAGTTCGGCAACGCGCGGCAGACCGCCGGTAATGTCTCGGGTCTTCTGCGATTCGACCGGGATGCGGGCGAGAACCTCACCCATGCCGATCTGCTGGCCGTCACGGACAACCACGAAGGCGCCGACAGGCAGCTGAATCGTCACGGCATGGTCCGTGCCCGGGATCTTCACTTCATTGCCGTTTTCGTCAATGAGGTGAACCAACGGACGCAGGATGCCGGCGTTCTGGGACTTGCCCTTGCCCTTGGCGGTCGTGGTGGAGCGCTTCGGGTCAATGACGACGAGGCTGGAAAGGCCCGTCACTTCGTCGACCTGATTCATCACGGTCACGTTTTCAACGACGTTTTCGAACTTAATCGTACCGGCGTATTCCGTGATAATCGGACGCGTCATCGGATCCCAGTTGGCGAGCATCTGGCCGGCCTTGATTTCCTGGTCGGGCATCACGAGCAACGTGGCGCCGTACGGAACCTTGTGGCGTTCGCGTTCGCGGCCGTTTTCCGTAATGACGATTTCGCCGGAACGGGAAATGACGACCAGTTCGCCCTTGGCGGAGCGGACGTAGCGCATGGCCGGGGAGTAGCTCACGACACCGGAGGACTTGGCTTCGACGCTGGAGGCCACGGCGGCACGGGAAGCGGCACCACCGATATGGAACGTACGCATCGTCAGCTGGGTACCCGGTTCACCGATGGACTGGGCGGCGATCACGCCGACGGATTCACCGGCATTGACGATCGAGCCGCGGCCGAGGTCGCGGCCGTAGCACTTGGCGCAAAGGCCGTAGCGCGTTTCGCAGGTGAGCGGCGTACGGACCTTGACCATGTCGATCGCGAGCTTTTCGATCAGATCGCAGCAGTCTTCGTCGATCAGCGTGCCGGCGGCAATGACCACTTCGCCGTCGTCGGGGTTGACGACGTCGGTGGCGGTCACGCGGCCGAGGACGCGGTCACGGAGAGCCTGAATGACTTCACCGCCTTCGACCAGAGCGCGCATTTCAACGCCGTTGGTCGTGCCGCAGTCGTCTTCCGTCACCACGAGGTCCTGCGTCACGTCGACGAGACGACGCGTCAGGTAACCGGAGTTAGCGGTCTTCAGAGCCGTGTCGGCCAGACCCTTACGGGCACCGTGGGTCGAAATGAAGTACTGCAGAACGTTCAAGCCTTCACGGAAGTTCGCGGTAATCGGCGTTTCAATAATGGAGCCGTCCGGCTTGGCCATCAGGCCGCGCATGCCGGCGAGCTGGCGAATCTGGGCTGCGGAACCACGAGCACCGGAGTCGGCCATCATGTAGACGCTGTTGAACGATTCCTGACGAACCTTCTTGCCGTGACGGTCGATCGTCGGTTCGGTGGAGAGCTCGGTCATCATCACCTTGCCCACCTGGTCGGCCGTGCGGCCCCAGATGTCCACCACCTTGTTGTAGCGTTCACCCTGGGTCACGAGACCGGACGTGTACTGGGCTTCGATTTCCTTGACTTCCTGTTCGGCGTCATGGACGAGCTTTTCCTTCTGAGCGGGGACGGCCATGTCACCCACGCAGATGGAGATGCCGGCGCGCGTCGACAGACGGTAGCCGTTGTCCTTGAGCTTGTCGGCGAACATGACCGTCGCGCGCAGGCCGCACTTGCGGAAGCAGCGGTTGATCAGCTTGGCGATCTCCTTCTTCTTCAAGGTGATGTTGAGTTCCTTGAAGCTCATGCCTTCCGGCAGGATTTCGGAGAGGAGAGCGCGGCCGACGGTGGTTTCGTAACGAACCATGCGCGGGGTCTTTTCACCCGTTTCCTTGTTGACGTCGTATTCGCGGATACGGACCGTGCAGCGGGTCTGGAGTTCGACAACCTTGTTGTCCCAGGCGCGCTGAACTTCGGCGACGTCGGCAAAGAACATGCCCTCGCCCTTGCCGTTGATCTTTTCACGCGTAGCGTAGTAGAGACCGAGCACCATGTCCTGAGACGGCACGATCGACGGATCGCCGTTGGCCGGGAACAGGACGTTGTTGGAGGCCATCATCAGCGAGCGGGCTTCAAGCTGGGCTTCGAGCGAGAGCGGCACGTGAACGGCCATCTGGTCACCGTCGAAGTCGGCATTGAAGGCGGCGCAGACGAGCGGATGCAGCTGGAGGGCCTTGCCTTCGATCAGCTTGGGCTCGAACGCCTGAATGCCGAGACGGTGCAGCGTCGGAGCACGGTTGAGCATGACCGGGTGTTCGTAGATCACCTCTTCGAGGATGTCCCAGACGACAGGATCCTGGTTCTCAACCATCTTCTTGGCAGCCTTCGGCGTCACGGCGAGACCGCGGAGCACGAGCTTGTTGAAGATGAACGGCTTGAAGAGCTCGAGAGCCATGAGCTTCGGCAGACCGCACTGGTGCAGACGGAGTTCAGGACCCACCGTAATAACGGAACGGCCGGAGTAGTCCACGCGCTTGCCGAGCAGGTTCTGACGGAAGCGGCCGCTCTTGCCCTTGATCATGTCGGCGAGGGACTTGAGCGGGCGCTTGTTGGCACCGGTCATCGCCTTGCCGCGGCGGCCGTTGTCGAGCAGAGAGTCGACGGCTTCCTGCAACATGCGCTTTTCGTTGCGCACGATGATGTCCGGAGCCTTGATCTCGAGGAGGCGCTTCAGACGGTTGTTACGGTTGATGACGCGGCGGTACAGGTCGTTCAGGTCGGACGTCGCGAAGCGGCCGCCGTCAAGGGCGACGAGCGGACGCAGGTCCGGCGGAAGAACCGGGAGGACCGTCATGATCATCCATTCGGGCTTGATGCCGGAGCGCTGGAAGCCTTCAAGCACCTTGAGGCGCTTGGCGAACTTCTTGATCTTGGCTTCGGAGCTCGTCTCGCGGAGCTCGGTGCGCAGACGTTCGACTTCCTGATCGATGTCGATCGTGCGCAGGAGCTCGCCGATGGCTTCAGCGCCCATCATGGCGACGAAGTCGTCACCGAATTCGGTCGTGGCGGCAATGAAGTCCTCTTCGCTGAGCAGCTGGCCACGCTCGAGCGTGGAAAGGCCCGGATCAACGACGATGTAGGCTTCGAAGTACAGCACGCGCTCGATGTCACGCAGCGGGATGTCGAGCACCATGCCCATACGGCTCGGAAGGCTCTTGAGGAACCAGATGTGAGCGACAGGGCTGGCGAGGTCGATGTGACCCATGCGTTCGCGGCGAACCTTGGCGAGCGTGACTTCAACGCCACACTTTTCGCAGATCACGCCGCGATTCTTGAGGCGCTTGTACTTGCCGCAAAGGCACTCATAATCCTTCACCGGGCCAAAGATCTTGGCACAGAAAAGACCGTCGCGTTCCGGCTTCTGGGTACGATAGTTAATCGTCTCAGGCTTCTTGACTTCACCGTAGGACCAGGAGTGGATCTTTTCGGGACTGGCAAGTCCGATGCGGATCGCGTCGAAATGATCTTCCGACTGGACCTGGTTGAAGATATCGTTAAGCGGCATTCTCATCGCTTAATTTCCCCTTAGTTCTTGACGAGGTCGATGTCGATACCCAACGACCGGATTTCCTTGACCAACACGTTGAAGGATTCGGGCATGCCCGCTTCAATCTTGTGGTCACCCTTGACGATGTTTTCGTAAACCTTGGTACGACCGTTAACGTCGTCAGACTTGACAGTAAGCATTTCCTGCAGCACGTAGGAGGCGCCGTAGGCTTCGAGGGCCCAGACTTCCATTTCACCGAAGCGCTGGCCGCCGAACTGCGCCTTGCCGCCGAGCGGCTGCTGGGTGACGAGGGAGTACGGACCCGTGGAACGGGCATGCATCTTGTCGTCGACCAGGTGGTGCAGCTTCAGATAGTGCATGAAGCCAACCGTGACGGGGCGCTCGAACGCTTCACCGGTGCGGCCGTCATAGAGGCGGGCCTGCGTCTTGGCGGGCGTGAGCTGCAGACGGGCGGCTTCGTCGTCCGGGAAGGCGAGGTCGAGCATCATGCGGACCTGTTCTTCCGTGGCACCGTCGAACACCGGCGTGGCAAACGGAACGCCATTGCGCAGATTGCGCGCCATGGCCATCAGCTCGTCGTCGGTAAGGCTGTCGAGATCTTCCTTCTTGCCCGTGCGGTTGTACACCTCGTTCAGGAAGGCGCGGATCTGGCGGACCTGTTCGGTCTTGAGCATTTCCTCAATGCGCCAGCCGAGACCCTTGGCAGCCCAGCCGAGATGCACTTCAAGCACCTGACCGATGTTCATACGGGACGGCACGCCGAGCGGGTTCAGAACGATGTCGGCGGGACGACCGTCGGCCATGTACGGCATGTCTTCAACCGGGCAGATCTTGGAGACCACACCCTTGTTACCGTGACGGCCGGCCATCTTGTCGCCAGGCTGCAGACGACGGCGTTCGGCGATGTACACCTTGACCATCTTGAGCACGCCCGGGGGCAGTTCGTCGCCGCGGGTGAGCTTGTCCTTCTTCGTGGCGTACTTGCGGTCGTTCTGTTCACGCGTGTCCTGAATGGCGCGCATCGTCAGATCGATGATGTGCTGGGCACCCTCTTCCTCCATGCGGAGGTTGAAGAGATCGTAGCCGGGAACGGCCTCGAGCATTTCCATCGTGAGCGCAACGCCCGGCTTGAAGGCGTCGAGGCCGCCGGCAACCTTGTGGCCGACGAGCTGACGACGCAGACGGTCGAACGCGTCGCGTTCAACAATGCGCAGCTGGTCGTCCAGGTCGCGGCGATAGCGCTTGAGGGCGTCCTCGATGATGCTTTCGGCACGCTTGTCGCGCTTGACGCCGTCACGCGTGAAGACCTGAACGTCGATCACGGTGCCGGTCATGCCAGACGGAACGCGCAGCGAGGTATCCTTGACGTCGGAGGCCTTCTCACCGAAGATCACGCGCAGGAGCTTTTCTTCCGGCGTGAGCTGGGTTTCGCCCTTCGGCGTGACCTTGCCGACAAGCACGTCGCCGGCCTTCACTTCAGCACCGATGAACACGATGCCAGAGTCGTCGAGACGGGACAGCTGGTTTTCGGACAGGTTCGAGATGTCGCGCGTGATTTCCTCAGCGCCGAGCTTCGTGTCGCGGGCGACGACGGAGAGCTCCTCGATGTGGATCGAGGTGTAGCGATCGTCGGCAACCACGCGTTCGGAGATGAGCACCGAGTCTTCGTAGTTGTAGCCGTTCCACGGCATGAACGCGATCAGCATGTTCTGGCCGAGGGCGAGTTCGCCGGTGTCAGTGGAGGCACCGTCGGCGAGCACGTCGCCGACCGCAACCCGGTCACCCTTGACAACGATCGGACGCTGGTTGATGTTCGTGGACTGGTTGGAACGCGTGAACTTCTGCAGGTTGTAGATGTCCACACCGGTTTCGCCGGCGATGCTTTCCTCGTCGTTCACACGGATCACCACGCGGTTCGCGTCGACATAGTCGACGACGCCGCCGCGGCGAGCCTGAACGGCAGTCTTGGAGTCAACGGCAACCGTGCGCTCGATGCCGGTACCCACGACCGGCTTTTCCGGACGGAGGCAGGGCACGCCCTGACGCTGCATGTTCGAACCCATCAGAGCACGGTTCGCGTCGTCGTGTTCCAGGAACGGAATCAAAGCGGCGGCGCAGGAGACGATCTGAGACGGGGCCACGTCCATGTACTGGATGCGGTCCGGGCTGGCGAGAACCGTTTCGCCGTTGTCACGGGCGGAAACGAGTTCCTGCGTCAGACGGCCGTTCTCGTCCATCTCGGCGTTGGCCTGAGCGATGATGTAGCGGCCTTCCTCAATGGCAGACAGGTAGGAGATTTCCTGCGTCGCGACGCCGTCGACCACCTTGCGGTACGGCGTTTCAAGGAAGCCGTATTCGTTGAGGCGGGCGTAAAGGGCGAGCGAGTTGATAAGACCGATGTTCGGACCTTCAGGCGTTTCAATTGGGCAGACGCGACCGTAGTGGGTCGGATGCACGTCTCGGACTTCGAAGCCGGCGCGTTCGCGAGTCAGACCACCCGGGCCAAGGGCCGAAATACGGCGCTTGTAAGTGATTTCCGACAGCGGGTTCGTCTGGTCCATGAACTGGGACAGCTGGCTCGAGCCGAAGAACTCGCGGATGGCGGCGCTGATCGGCTTGGAGTTGATCAGATCCTGCGGCGTGAGGCCATCGCTTTCAGCCTGGTTGAGTCGTTCCTTGACAGCTCGCTCAACGCGCACGAGGCCGGAGCGGAACTGGTTTTCGGCGAGTTCGCCGACACAGCGGACACGACGGTTGCCCAGGTGGTCGATGTCGTCGACGCCGTTGACCACGCAGGTGCGGGCCACGCCGTCGGCATCAAAGAGCTCGACGGTGTCCTGACCGTTGCGCAGGGCAACGAGGACGGCCATCGTGTCGATGATGTCTTCGCGGGTAAGCGTCATGGAACCCGTAGCGCCTTCACGGCCGAAACGGGCATTGACCTTCATGCGGCCGACGCGGGACAGATCGTACGCTTCGGCATCGAAGAAGAGACGGTTGAACAGAGCCTCGACAGCGTCTTCCGTGGGCGGTTCGCCCGGACGCATCATGCGGTAGATCGCGACGCGTGCGGCGAGCTGATCCGGCGTGTCGTCCAGACGAAGCGTGGACGAGATGTAGGAACCGTGGTCGAGTTCGTTCGTGAAGATCGTGAAGATCGTCTTGATCTTGGCGACGCGGAGCTGGGAAAGAAGATCGGGCGTGATTTCGTCGTTGCAGTTGGCAATGACTTCACCTGTTTCCTCGTCAACGATGTTCTTGCCGAGAACGCGGCCGAGAACATATTCGTCGGGAACGGGAATGCTCGTCACGCCGGCCTTCGTCAGGTCGCGGATGTGCTTGGCGGTGATGCGCTTGTCGGCGGGCACCACTTCCTTGCCGTCGGCAATGATCGGGAAGCTGACGGTCTGGCCCTTCAGGCGTTCGGGAACGAACGGAAGGGAGGCGCCGTTGGCGTTGATCGTGATTTCGTCGAACGTGAAGAAGCGCGCAAGGATGTCTTCCGGCGTCAGGCCGAGGGCCTTGAGCAGAATCGTGCCGGGCATCTTGCGGCGGCGGTCGACGCGGAAGTACAGGATGTCCTTGGCGTCGAATTCGAAGTCAAGCCAGGAGCCGCGGTAAGGAATCACGCGAGCCGAGAAGAGCAGCTTGCCGGAGGAGTGCGTCTTGCCCTTGTCATGTTCAAAGAAAATGCCGGGCGAACGGTGCAGCTGGCTGACGATGACGCGTTCCGTGCCGTTGATGATGAACGAGCCCTTCTCCGTCATGAGCGGGATTTCGCCCATGTAGACGTCATTTTCGCGAATTTCCTTCAGCGTCTCGGGCTTGGCGGCATCGCGGTCAAAGATTTCCAGCTGGATCTTGGCGCGAAGACGGCTGCAGAACGTCAGGCCGCGGAGCTGGCACTCGGCGACGTCGAATTCCGGTTCAGCAAGCTCGTAATCGACGAAGCGAAGACGTGCGTAACCGTTGTGGCTGGTAATCGGGAAGATGGAAGTAAACGCTGCCTGCAAACCGTATTCGGTATTGCGCTTGTTCGGGGCAACGTCCGCCTGCAGAAATTCTTCGTAGGAACGAAGCTGAGTATCAAGCAGGGAAGGCACTTCAAGGACGCTCGGGCGAGAGGCAAAGCTCTTGCGGATGCGCTTCTTTTCAGTGAACGAGTACGACATGGACACTCCGTTCGACATTGAGGGATGAACCAAAAATTGATGAACGCAAACTCTGTGGACGCCAAAAGCCGCTCGGGAAGCACAACCTGTCGGTTGAACCCGCGCGGCGGATATGGGGATATTTCAAGTTAAGCGGTTCATCAAAGAAGAAAGACTTTGAACTCCATTCTCCATCCTGGGAGAACATAGTTCAAAGTCTCCCTTTCGGGAGACTCTGAAAAACAAAGCGAGCGACTTTAATTGTGCTCGCTTTGTTCAGTCAAATCAAGTAAAAATTACTTGAGAGCGACCTTGGCGCCGGCTTCTTCGAGCTTCTTGGCAGCAGCTTCGGCGTCAGCCTTCGGGAGGCCTTCCTTGACAGCCTTCGGAGCGCCTTCGACGAGGTCCTTGGCTTCCTTGAGGCCGAGGCCGGTCATTTCGCGAACGACCTTGATGACGGCGATCTTGTTGGAACCGGCGGATTCGAGAACGACGTCGAATTCCGTCTTTTCTTCAGCAGCGGCGGCAGCGCCAGCGGCCGGGGCGGCAACGGCGACAGCAGCGGCAGCAGCGGAAACGCCGAACTTTTCTTCCATCATCTTGATGAGTTCGGAGATTTCGAGAACGGTCTTGGAAGCGATCGCTTCGAGGATTTCTTCATTGGTAAGGGCCATTTTATAGCTCCGTATTACGTAGTGTTTTGTTTAAAAAAAGTTTAGGTTAGGCAGCAGCCTGTTCCTTGGCATCGCGCACGGCAGCCACGGTACGCACAAAGCGGGCCGGGACTTCGTTGATGGTGCGGACGAACTTGGCGATAGGTTCGTTCATCGTAGCCATCAACTTGGCAAGGAGTTCTTCACGGCTCGGCATCGTAGCGAGCTGCTTGACGGCTTCAACATCCATGACGGTGTTGGCCATCGCGCCGCCCTTGATAACGAGCTTGTCGTTGTCCTTGGCGAAATTGACGAGAACCTTGGCGGCAGCAACCGGGTCGGCGGAGAAGCCGTAGACGAGCGGACCAACGAACTGGTCAGCGAGTCCGGCAAATTCCGTACCTTCGACGGCGCGGCGAACCAACGTGTTCTTGACAACACGCAACGTCACATTGTTCTTACGTGCTTCAGCACGAAGCTTCGTGACGGCCTCAACGCTCAGCCCACGGTATTCGGCGATGACGATCGAGGAAGAGTTGGCAACGATGCCAGCGACTTCTTCAATGACAGCAGCCTTATCTTGACGATTAAGACCCATGGTCTGGCTCCACTCAGAGGTGTCCCCTTGCGAGGACACCGGTTTTCAAATAACCGGCATACTTCTGAGAGTTTTGGCTGATTTTTTACACAAGCACACGAGCTTGTGGTCTGAAACACAACGCAATATCTCTCTTCGGTTTACCGTCTGCGCTGGACGACTTGGCGGTCATCCCACTGCCGTGAAAGCATCGGCAGTGAAGTTCACAAGCCCATTAAAAAGCGCCGGTGTCAATCTCTTCGTTGCTTTCAGAGAATTGTTGACCTTTGCTTCTCCAGCGGTCTTTGACAGCGACGGGCCCGATTGCTCGGCCCCGTCACCCAAAGCCCTTGAGACCTCACGGTCTCGAGAAAAGATTTCTCTTTTCCGGTCTCGCCGCTTTCGCAGCGTCCTGATCAGGTTGCCCTGACCAACGGAGGACCGACCCCGTTATGTTTGGTTCATTAGTTGTTGATAGAACCGATATCAACGCGAACACCGATGCCCATCGTGGAGGAGACGGCAACCTTGCGGAGGTACTGGCCCTTCGAGGAAGCCGGCTTCAGCTTGTTGAGCTGGTCGATGAGAGCCACCAGGTTCTTCTGGAGGCGGTCAGCCGTGAAGGAGGCACGACCGATCGGGGCGTGGATGATACCAGCCTTGTCGGCGCGGAACTGGACCTGACCGGCCTTGGCGTTCTTGACAGCCTGGGCAACGTTCGGGGTGACAGTACCGACCTTCGGGTTCGGCATCAGGCCGCGCGGGCCGAGGATCTGACCGAGCTGGCCGACAACGCGCATCGCATCCGGGGAGGCGATGACGACGTCGAAGTCGAGCTCACCGGCCTTGACCTTGGCGGCGAGGTCGTCGAAACCGACGATATCGGCGCCGGCGGCAAGAGCTTCTTCAGCCTTGGCGCCCTGGGTGAACACGGCAACGCGAACGGTCTTGCCCGTGCCTTCCGGCATCACGACAGCGCCGCGGACGGCCTGGTCGGACTTGCGCGGATCGATGCCGAGCTGGACGGCCACGTCGACAGATTCGTCGAACTTGGCAACAGCCGTTTCCTTGATGAGTTCGAGAGCTTCAACAGCGGTGTAAAGCTTGTTGGCTTCGACCTTGGCGTTGAGAGCCTTCATGCGCTTGCAAAGCTTAGCCATTACAGACCCTCCACAATGATGCCCATGGAACGAGCGGAACCAGCGATCGTACGAACAGCAGCGTCGATGTCGGCAGCGGTAAGGTCCGGAGCCTTCGTCTTGGCGATTTCTTCAGCCTGAGCGCGCGTGATCTTGGCGACCTTTTCCGTGTTCGGACGGGAAGAACCCTTCTGGATCTTGGCAGCCTTCTTGATCAGGATCGTGGCCGGCGGGGTCTTCATGATGAACGTGAAGCTCTTGTCGGCGTACGCGGTGATGACGACCGGGATCGGAA
>ENA-ORVC01002180-ORVC01002180.1-human-gut-metagenome-genome-assembly--contig:-NODE-2180-length-13903-cov-5.786395_pt1 | contig 13903 bp, 8 predicted proteins | sample MGYA00242092_ERZ509234 | MGnify/ENA primary metagenome ERZ509234 (study PRJEB26280, sample SAMEA2338800) | human gut metagenome | biome: human gut; feature: human-associated habitat; material: faeces... | reverse complement strand
TGCTCCCCCTGATTCAGGGCGTCCCTCGGGCCCCGCAGGAACACTCCCTCCCCCGCTATGCACGGCTGAAAAAGGTGCTGGTCTCTGATTTGCAGGACGCGTGCAGGCAGAGCTGATTGTACCAGATTACCTACTGATACCCGAAGCCAGCTTGGCGCTGATATCCTCATTCATTGGCCTAATTTGAAGGGGTTCAATGTCTATGAAGAGATATATGCGGGTGTTTTATGACTATTGATAACATATTAAACAGCGGAGGAACCGGCAAGCGCCAGACTGTTTACGCAAAGACTTTGGGTAAGTTGCGTAAGAAATATGAAATTTCAGAACGACGGCAAGGGGTACAGCACATCACGAGCGTTCGCGGCATTGTGAAACCCGCTTTTCAGATGTCCTACGAGGAGGATATCCTGATCAGGAGCACCTTCAACTGTAAGATGTCCGACGTGGCGCAGAACGACTCCACCAAGCGGATTGCCCTGTCACCGAAGCAGCAGAAGCTATAGAAGGACTTCATTCAGTAATGACTGCACCAACATGGACAATGACAGTATGGACTTGAAAAGACTGCGATACCTCATGAGGTACTCGGCTGCCGTAGATGGTATGGATGAAGACATCCATGCCATCTACGGCAGCGTCAATACCGCTATGGACAAGTGGTTGCCGTCGGAGCAGTGGCAACGGGCGGAAAAGCTCCACTTGTCCTGAAGTGGCAGGTTTCTGTAATCAGATAAAAATAGCCGATATGGTGAGATATTTGACGGAATTAAAAGTTGTAAAAACAAATATATCCCGATAAGAGCCCAAAACATAATGAACGAGGGTCGAATTTTGGAACCGTATTCTGGACTTCTTCAAAAGTCGGTCCCTGTTTGCCTTTTTAAAATTGCAGGGAATTTGTCGTTATGGACGATAGTAAAAACTTGGACAATCAAATTCGTGCATAACCCAAAATGGCATAGAGGATGAAAGTCAGAGGCCGAACCTTGCTCTATATAGAGAACCCTGTACCGAATGATATAGTTCGCAGGCGGAAACCTCAATATATTATATTATTGGATGGTGTGTTAAGTTTAAGTCTACCAAATGTCTACCAAAAGCAGCCCGGAACCGTTGCGGTTCCGGGCCTTTTTGCGCTTGGCATGCCCGGCGTGTCTACCAGAGGTCTACCAACGCCACTTTTTGCCGCTCTTTTGTGTTATTTAGAACTGCATGTGGGGGGAATCCCTCCTTTTTCATGGCTTGCAAGGGGCGTCGTACGCCCCTGGGCTTCAAAATTCAGAAGGAGGAAATCCAAATGAGAAACCTCAAGCGGGCTCTCAGCCTGGCTCTGGCGGCGATCATGCTCATCGGCATGATGGTTGTCTCCGCCAGCGCTGCGGGCTTTGACGACTTCTCCGACAAGGATGAGATCGTCAACAAGGATGCCGTTTCCATGCTCACCATTCTGGGTGTGATCAACGGCAAGGAAGATGGGTCTTTCTTTGACCCCGCGGGCAATGTGACCCGTGCCGAGATGGCGAAGATGATCGCCACCGTCCTGAATCAGGGCGCCGATGTGGACGGCCTGTATGTCGGGATGAACACCGGCCTGACCGACGTGAAGGGCCACTGGGCTGAGAGCTACATCAACTACTGCTACAGCCTGGGCATCATCGCCGGCCGCGGCAATGGCAAGTTTGACCCCGCCGCTACCGTTACCGGCAACGAGGCCGCCAAGATGCTGCTAGTGGCCGCCGGCTACGACGCGCAGCTCGAGGGCCTGACCGGCAACGACTGGGCCATCAAGACCGCCTCTCTGGCCTCTACCCTGGGCATCTTTGACAACCTGAGTGTAGCTACCTCTGATCCTCTGACCCGCGACAACGCGGCGCTGCTGATCTACAACGCTCTGGACATCGAAATGATCCAGAAGTACGAGAACGGCTACGCAATTGCCTTTGGGGATCACCGTACCCTGCTGTCCACTAAGTACGGCGTGTACAAGGTGGAGGGCGTGGTCACCGGCAACGAGTGGGCCCAGCTGGAGGATACCGACAGCGAGGACGCCCTGGCCGCCGGCAAGACCAAGATGGATCACGTAAAGGTCTACAAGTCCACCACCAGCAACACCGTTGTGGGCGAGTATGAGACGGAGAAGAACCCTGTTATCTTCAACGTGTCCACTCCCGTCGACATGCTGGGTCAGACTGTGACCATGTATGTGCGCAAGACCACCGTTCTGGCCAACTCCGAGGTTCTGGGCGTGTACGTGAACGGCAACAACAACGTGGTCAAGACCACCGCCGACACCCAGGACACCATGAAGGACTTCCTGAAGGGTACCGGCCTGAGCGTGGACGGCGATACCGCCTACTACGTCAACTACGGCGTAATGAAGGACGAGGCTGCCGCCACCAAGGCCATGGGCTTCGAGTCCGGCGACCGCTTCAACAGCGTGAAGGGCAAGACCAACGGCTACGGCGTGGAGCTGACCGCCATCGACAACGATAACGACGGCGAGGTTGAGTACGTGCTGTACCTCCAGGAGACCCTGTCCCAGGTCATCGCCAAGAGCGCCTCCAAGGAGACCACCACTCTGAACACCTTCAACTCCAACAGGGCCATTGACAACGAGGACATCGTGACCGAGGCCAGCCTGGATGAGGGCGACCTGGTTCTGACCGTCTCCTACGGCGGCCGCTACTATGTCTCCGAGCCCCAGGTAATCACCGGCCAGATGGAGTCCTACACCGCCAACAAGGAGAAGGAGCAGACCATCACCGTGGGCGGCACCGAGTACCACCCCTCCTACATCCAGTACAAGGCTGACACCGCCGACAACACCTATGAGTTCGACGTGCTCAAGTGCGACAACGGCGGCGTGGAGTTCGACTCCGACTACGACTTTATCCTGGACAGCAACGGCAACGTCATTGCCTACCGTCCCTCCGAGCAGGGCCTGTACGACTACGCCCTGGTTCTGGACTCCGGCTATGAGCCCGGCGCCTTTGCCTCCGATGCCTCCGGCAAGATCAAGGTCCTGCTGGCCGACGGCACCGAGGGCATCTACACCTTGAACTTCTCCGCCTCCGCCAAGAACGTGGGCGAGCAGATTGCTGACGATATCGCTGGCACCACTTACAGCAAGGATCAGGGCATTCAGGAGCTGAAGGGCTTCCTGGGCACCTCTGACTCCGACAACTCCGCCACCGCCCCCTGGAAGACTCCTATCAGTGGCACCGGCGCCTTTGTCAACAAGGACATTGATACGACTGGTACTACTGGTATCAACGACGCCGACTACAAGGACGGCCGCGCCGCCGGCTATGTCATCGCCTACTCCCTGAACGATGACAACGTGCTGACCATTAAGTCCATCGTGGGCTCCAACCACGAGGATACTGCAGTCACCTACAACCCCGCGGATGTAAAGAGCACTCTGTCCCACGATTATAAGACCGGCTCCGCCCGTATCCGCTACGCCAGCAGCCAGGTCACCGTGGACAAGAACACCGTCGCCTTCTACTATGATGAGGTGGTTCAGGCGGATCTGAACCCTGGAGGCGACTATGCGGGCAGCTCCTACAAGGCTGGCGATGTCATCTACGGTGTGGCCGTTGGCTACGACAAGATGACCGACGTTCCCAATGGCGAGAACTTCCTGGCCAAGAAGCTGAGCGCCAAGTCCGGCACCCTGGCCTCCACCGTCCTGTTCGACTACGAGGGTGTGACCCTGGAGAAGGACTATGCCTTCGTTCTGAGCCGCAGCAACGTGGACAGCAAGTACGCCACCCTGAACGTGGTTCTGATGGACGGCACTGTGACCACCCTGAAGATCACCCGCGGCGACTACAACAGCACTTTCGCCGGTGATCCCGATGCTTTCGGCATCCCCTACGCCTACACCACCGACGGCAACGGCGTCTCCGAGCTGACTGACCCCGGCTTTACCAGCGCCACCGATAACGAGGGTGTTCTGCCCGTGGTCCGCGGCTATGCCCGCCAGCTGCGCAACGGCACTGTGGCCCTCTACACCGATAAGACCATGACCACTCTGGTCTCCGGCGCCTACGGCGACGGCACCTTCACCTACGAGGGCAACATCTGGAACGTGGAGGACGTGGACAACAGCTATGAGAAGGCTCCTGTCGGCTCCTTCTCCGAGAACGTGGGCCGCAAGGTCGTCATGGTTATCGACACCGACAAGAACATTGTCCGCGCCGCCTACATCCTGAGCACCCTGGACGGCGTGTACGCCGGTCAGATCAGTGTCGGTACGGCCGCTGAGACTGGTGTGAATACCAACAGCACCAAGCTGGCCACCGCGACCGTGACCAAGCCCGCCGGCGGCACCGGCGCCCTCACCTACGAGTGGTTCAAGTGTGATGACGCGGCCGGGAGCAATCCTGTCTCCCTGAAGAACGATGCCAACTACACGGTCAGCTCCTCTGGTGTCGCCAGTGTCCTGAATGTGAAGGCTGGCGTCCTCACCGCTGGCGATCACTACTTCAAGGTCGTGGCTACTTACACTGAGACCGGCAAGGTTGCCACCACTGCTGACTATGTGGTGAAAGTGACCGTGGCCGCCGCCCCTGCGGCTGGCAGCCTGACTCTGAAGCTGCCCAACGCCAACCAGTTTAACGCTGCTTCCCTGCTGGTCAACTTCAAGGCCGGTAACGAGATTACGGTTGGCACCGACAAGTGGTACACCGGCATCAGCGAGGGCGACACCGTGAAGATCATCTCCACCGACTTCGTTGTGGGCTCTTATTGGGCCATCCCCGGTATCGCTGCCCCCGTCAAGATCACCTCCGCCAATGAGCTGAGTTTTGCGATGCCCGGTTCCGACGTCACCCTGGACAAGACCGCAGAGGTGGTTATGGTCCACGCTGGTGACGGCGTGACCGTGAAGGATACCAGTGGCAGCGGCGCTCTTCTGGTCGGCAAGAACGACTCTGCCTATGTCCCCACCAGTAAGATCCTGCACATCACGGTCGATGCTGGTAACGGCACCGGCGTCATTCGGGCGAATAGTGCGGATACCCACTGGGCTCTGAATGCGAATGCCACCGCTACCAACGACACCGTTGCTCTCACCTCTGTGCACGGTGACCTGTACCTGATTCCCGCCGCGGTTCTTACAATTACCGATGTCAAGGCCTACGACGGTATGGACAACCAAGCCACTGAGATTACACCCAGCGGGTCCTATGTGGCTACTGGCGTAAGCATCTTCTTGGAGTCCGACGCCAACACCGATACTAATATTATCAAAAACGACGGAACTCAGATTCCCGGCAGCACCGCCGCCAATGGTACCAATAAAGCCACCGCTACACTTGCTATGCCCGCCACCGGCGCCACTATCACATTTGCTGCGCCGTAACCAAGAACGTCAACTGTATAAACATCCCCCCGGGCTTATGCCCGGGGGGATGTTCTATTTCACCGCGAAATAATGGTATTTGGTGCCGCTGTAGTTCATATAGGAGCGGTTCCGGCTGTCCTGGGTAACGGCGAAGCCGCTGGCCTGGATCTGGATGGCGGGCGTGCATGGTCCGTTGATGTCCTGATAGAACACTGGCCAGCCGTCTACCGCCAGGCCGCCGCTGATGCTTTCGCCGCCGTTGCTTCCATAGCGGTTGCCAAGCGCCATCTCCACCAGAACCGCCCTGGGCCGGAATCCCAGGTGAATCGTGCGGCTGGCGGCATTGTCGCCGGTATAGGCTCCTGTGCTGATCTCGGCCTTCTCCCGTTCCAGCCGCTCCGCCTGGGCCTTGGCGGCCCGTATGCCTGTGTCGATCCTGGCAAAGTCCTGATTGAAGTCCGTCCGCAAAAAGTTGTCGGACGGCTCCCATTGGTGCAGTTGATAGTGTTCCGTATAATTTGCCATATTTTTTACATCTCCTCCCCACGTAGGGACACCCCACTATCCGCCGCATGCCCAAACCCGGACAGTCTACAGCCGTGTTTGGAGGTTCCGTCTACCAAATGTCTACCACCTGAGGCCCTGAAACCCTTCTGGTTTCAGGGCCTCAGCCCTTTTTCCCTGTCAGGATTGTCTACCAAATGCCTACCAAGTAAACCTTTTCATGCCGTCACCGAGTTTTTTAGGTGAAAACGAGCAGATATTTGTACCTATTTCTCCTTTGTAAGGGGCGTCGTACGCCCCTCTGGCTCAAAATTCAGAAGGAGGAAATCCAAATGAGAAACCTCAAGCGGACTCTCAGCCTGGTAATGGCCATGGCCCTGATTGTGGGCATGATGGTCGTCTCCGCCAGCGCTGTGAGCAGTGATTTCAACGACTCTGCTGAAATCACCAACACTGAGGCGGTTGATGTGATGACCGCCATCGGTGTATTCGAGGGCACCGACAAGGGCGCCTTCAACCCCACCGGCATCCTGACCCGTGAGCAGGCCGCCAAGATCGTGGCTGTCATGCTCCTGGGCGAGGAGGACGCCAATAAGCTGAGCACCAACTCCACCACCTTCAAGGACGTGGCGGCCAACCGCTGGTCTGCGGGCTACATCGGCTACTGCGTACAGCAGGGCATCCTGGCAGGGACCGGCAACGGCAACTTCGACCCCGAGGGCGAGCTGACCGGCCTGGCCTTTGCGAAGATGATGCTGGTGGCCCTGGGCTATGACGCGAAGGTTGCCAACTATGTGGGCAACGACTGGGCTATCAACGTGGCCGCCGACGCGGTGAACGCGGGCATCGCCCCCAAGGGCATCGTGCTGGCCGACGCCATGACCCGTGAGCAGGCCGCCCAGATGGCGTTCCAGACCCTGACCGCCGACACTGTGTACTACACCAACAAGGGCACCACTGTCATCGGCTCCGACGGCATGCAGGTTATCGTGGGTGCTTCCGCCCCTGTGAAGGTCGCCAACAGCACGACCGATGATTACCGCACCGTGAAGGGCGACAAGGACGAGGTGCAGCAGTTCTGCGAGAAGTACTTCTCTGACCTGACCCTGAACAGCAATAACCACGACGATTTCGGCCGTCCCTCCGACCAGTGGAAGAACGGCACCAAGGAGATCGGCACCTATGCTTCCACCGCCGATGCCTCTTACTCCGAGAAGGTCAGCTCCAAGACCCTGTACTCCGACCTGGGCCTGGATAAGACCACTACTGTGGATGTGACCGAGGACGGCAAGGCCAATGGCACCTTCACCATCGAGAAGGGCAACAGCGACGACGAGCTCGGCGGCAACGGCGTTCTGGTCGAGGCTTTTGTGGACAACGATGACAACGTGACCCTGGTGGTCATCAACACCTACGTGGGCGAGATCTCCAAGGTTACCGCCGCGAAGGACGGCGATGACCGCTATGTCACCGTGGACGGCAAGAAGTTTGAGACTGAGTCCTTCGAGAAGGACGACGTGGTTCTCTACACCATGGCTGATGGTGAGATCCAGACCATGACCCTGGCCGAGGTGGTTGAGGGCGTCGAGGTCACCAAGACCACCGGCGATTCCAGCTTCGTGGCTGACGGCGAGACCTACAAGTACAGCGCGAAGATGTCCAATAAGGGTGATGTCAAGGTCGACAGCGTGCTGGACCTGTACCTGGATTCCTATGGGTATGTCATCAAGGTCGACGTATCCAAGGCCTCCAGCGACTACGCCTACGTCGTGAACACCGGTGCCGATGAGGGCCGCTATGACGACGAGAGCTCCTACTATGCCAAGCTTCTGCTGGCCGACGGCACCGTGGTCGAGGCCGAGCTCGACGAGGACTGCCTGACTGGCAATGACTTTGCCAACAAGAAGGATTTCTTGGGTAAGCTGCAGGGTTACATCGTGGAGTACAGCAAGAACTCCAAGGACATCTACACCATCAAGGGCGTCAGCACTTCTGGTCTGGCCGAGAACAAGAAGGTCGAGATCAACAAGGGCGAGTCCGCCATGACTCTGGACACTAAGACTGTCTACGCCAACAGCAAGACCGTCTTCCTGGTGCAGACCGGCACCGGCAGCAAGGCCACCTATAAGTCCTACACCGGCTATGCCAATGTTCCCGACCTGAAGGACAACAGCGGCAACTTTGTTTACTACTGCAAGAGCGGTAGCACTGTGGCTACCATGGTCTTCATCTCCGATGTGTCCGCCAGCTCTGACGACATCGTATATGTCCTCAGCTCCAAGGCCGGCACCAAGGTGAAGGACAGCGACAACACCTACTACGAGTACAAGGCTGTTGTCAACGGTGAGATCACCACTGTCAAGATGGATGAGGAGCTGAAGGACAGCTATCCCAGCGGCAATGTCCTGAAGACCGATATTCTGCTGAACGTTATCGCCTATGCGGATGCTGAGAACGAGATTCTGGATGCCTCTGCCTGCGAGGAGTACAGCAAGAAGGATACTGACGACACCTATCAGCTTCCCGGCGTGGAGGTCAAGGCTGAGGCCGAGGATGGTATCATCGACCTGGGCGGCAAGAGCTACGCTGTTTCCGACGATGTAGAGGTCTATGCCGTCACCAAGGGCAAGAAGATCGAGACTGGCTCTCTGAGTGATGTGGAGAAGGGCATGACGGTTACCGCCATCGTGAAGAACGGCGAGATCGTCACCATCTTCTACGGCTCCACCACCTCCTCCGGCAGCGACAAGGCTGAGATTTCCGGCAGCGGTGTAAATACTGCTACCGTTGTTAACGCCTCTGATCTGAGCAGCGAAGCCAATGGTGCCTATGTTCTGACCAAGATGCCTGAGGATAAGAAGGATGACATCGGCGGTGAAATCACCGACAACATGTTCTTCACCTTCCGCATTACTGACAAGGATGCTCAGGATGTTGCTCTGTCCATCAAGAACAGCAAGGGTAATCTGATGTACAAGGAAGATGCCAAAGGTGTGACCACTGGTTTCCATTACTTCTATGTGCAGGTCATTGGTGAAGGCATCAATAATTCCTCCAAGGGCTATGAGATGAGCGATAAGGCGCTTGTCGATGGCACTTATACTTGGACGATTGTCAATACGACCACCGGCGATGAGCTGATTGGCGGTACCTTCACTATCCGCTGAGTTCTGATCACCAAACCCCAAGAAGCAAGGAGGCCCCGGGTATTTCCCGGGGCCTCCTTGCTTTCTTGGTATAGCGCCGCGTAATAATAGGTGGTTCCAGCCTCATTGAGCTGCTGGTAGTCGTGATTGTAAAGTCCTCCCCCCAGCTTCCAGCTCAGGCCGTCTTGAGTCCACTCCACCTCAAGCAGCTCTCCATCGCTGGTGCTGAAATTAACCGCCTGCGTGTTCCCCCTCAGAAAGACAGCGTGGCGTGAACCGCAGCTTACCCAAAGCGCCTTGGCTGGAATCCCCAGTGTAAGTGCGGTAGGCTCGGACGGGCCGCAAGTTCCCGTACCCACATAAGAGCCGAACAGAAGGCTGCAATCTCCCCGTCCGGCGAGGCCCGCGTCAATTTTCTGAAAATCCTCGTTGAAGTCTCTCCGTAAAAAGCTGTCCTCCGGTTCCCACTGGTGCAGGTGATAGTGCGCTGTATAGTTTGCCATCTATATTACCCCCTCCGCAGACAAGGCCACCCCCGCGTCCGGTAGACAGCCGGACGCGGGGGTTCCTTTCCCGCAGGGGCCGCGTTTTCCAGTACAGCAAAGGCACTGCCCGCCCCCCCTGCGGGAGGAATGAAAATGGCAGCTTATACGGAACACTATCACCTGCACCAGTGGGAGCCGGAGGACAATTTCCTGCGCACGGATTTCAACGAGGATTTCCGTGTGCTGGATAAAGCACTGGCCTTAAAGCCTGAGATTCTAAGTGGAAGCTATACAGGGGATGACGCCCGAAGTCGGGATATTTCGCTGGGGGTATCGCCCCGGGCAGTCTTTGTGGTAAGGCAGGACGGCGCAATGCAGTCCGACATGTATACCTATGGCGGACTGGCGCTGCAAGGAGCACCAGTCACCATGCGGGATGGAAACCTGGTGGAGATCACCAGCAGCGGAATACGGGTGGCCCGCGGCGACCTGATAGAGGGCAGATTCTACGCGGACGCAAACCAATCCGGAATGAGCTACTACTATATAGCTTTCTACTAACAAAAAGAGCCGCCCCCAATCGGGGGCGGCCCTCTTCGTTTGATTTGCCTGTGTCTAGCAGACTATATTACTGCTGAACCCAGCCAGTCGCAGTAGTACCGCTCGTATCGGTGTAGTAAGAACCCCAAACAAAGGTCTTATTCTGAAGATCGCTGGCACCACTGCAGGCAGTGGAGGCGGTAGACGCATTGCCATCATTCTTAAAGAAGGAACCATAGGGCATAGCGGTCATCGTGGTAGCAGTGTCGAAGTTGACAGTCACACCAGTCTTACCGCCGACGATCTTAGCAGTACTGGAAATATTCATGGCATCCTTATCGCCAAACTTGGTATTGCTGTTCACGGTAATGGTGCCAGAGGTAGCCCCCAGCTCCCAGCCGCCGTTAGAAGTCTCCTTAACGGTGACCTCGGCATCAGCAGACAGGGGAGCGTCAGAACCACCAATCAGCTTACCGTTGGGGACATTCATCACACCGCCAGCCTTTACCGTAACATCCAGAGTAGCCGCAGACTCGTTGCCCTTTACATCCAGAGTAGCGCCATTCTCAACCGTTACATTGAGCTTGTTGTTAGCGTTAGTACCAGTAAGGGTCAGAGTCTTGCCAGCAGGCACATTTACGCTCTCAGTCTTGGAAATCTTGCTGGCATCCAGGCGGACATCAGTATACTTATTCCAAGCATCGTTCAGGTTGGAAGGGTCCGTCACAGTGATGACGCTGTTAACCGCGGGGATGTTGCCGTAGGTGTCAACCACCAGCAGCTTCACCTCGTCGCCGGCGCCCATCACATAGTAGGCGTTGGCCTGGTAAACACCGGACTTATCAGTCTCGATGGCGATGGTGGGCACCGCGCCCGCAACGCCGGCCTTGTCATCGCTGTTGATGCCGATGATAACGGTATCTTTGGTGATATCAGCGTCGACATTGCTGCCCTTGTCGCTCAGAGAAGCGTCGGTGAAGCGGATATCGCCGTTCTTCTCGTTGTAGGCAATGATGGCGGTACGCAGCAGGTTGTCGACCTCGGTGACAGTGTAGCTGCCGTCCTTGTTCTCCTCGTAGGTGAAGATGTCGCCCTTGGACAGGGAAACCTTCTCGTCGGTCATGATGTCCTTGTGCTCGGTGGCGCCATCCCAGAAGGTGAAGGAAGACACGGTCTCGCCGTCCTTGTTCTTGGTGGTGGACACGGCGCTGGTCACATAGCCGTAGTTGCTGGTGATGGAGTTGACCTTCGCGTTCAGCTCCGCATAGGCCAGAACCACGCTGTTGTAGCCGGTGGAATTGTCCTTGTTGGCGTAGGCATTGGAAATGCTCTTCACGGAAGCGGAGCTGTACTTGGCAAAGTCAGAGCCAGTCATGGTGGAGAACTTGCCGGCGTTATCTTTCACGAAGATCACGGCGTCGTCCGCGATGCTCTCGCCGCCAATCTTGCCCTTGCCGGAAGTATTGGCATAGGTGTTAGCAACAATCTTGTCAAAGCCGGCCTTGTCGGCATCGGAAGTCTCAGCCTTGGTCAGGACATACTCGCCCTTCTTGACCTCGTAGGTCACCAGATCGCCAATATTGGCGCGGCTGGAGGTTCCATCATACGCGACATCAGTGGTAACCGCCTTGGTGGTGCCGTCGGCAAAGAGCAGCTTGGCCTGCTCGCCGTTGATATCCTTGTCGATGTTCACGATCAGAGCGTAATCCTTCAGCTCGTGGCTGGAGGTGACAACCTCGGACTTCACGATGTAGCCGTTGAGCACAGCAGCCTTCACGGTGCTGTCCAGAGCCAGATCCTTGTCGGGAGTGGTGGTAACATAGTTGTACCAGGTACCGTCAATGCGGACGGAGTTGCTCTTGGTGGCCTCGATCTTGCCCTTGACCGTCTCAGCCAGGACATAAGTATCGGTGTCATCCACGGTGTTGTCGGCGTCGCTCTTGATGACATAGTCGTTCTTGGCCATGTCGTCGTAAGCGTTCACGTCCTCAAACTTAACATTGGTGTTAACATCGGTGTTGAAGGACTTCTCGCCCACGTAGGTCACCTTGGCGGCGGTGAAGGGGACGTAAACAACGGTGTCGATCTTGCCGTTGTCGTCGTTGTCGTAAGCCTTCACAGCGGCGGCCTTGTTGCCGCCCACATTCAGGCCGTTAATCAGCTTACCGGTGTAGAGAGCGGTGGTGGTCACATTGCTGTCCACCTTGTAGGTGGTGCCGTCAATCTTGACCTCGCCGTTCTTGACAGCCTCAACCTTACCGGCAGTGCTCTCCACGATCAGGGAGCTGTCGGTGGAGGCATAGACGCCGTACACATTCTCGCGGTCCTTATACAGAACCTCGACCTTCTGGCCGATCAGGTTGCTGTAGTCACCCTCGACCTTGGTGTACTGGCCCTTGGTGGTGATGCCGTTCATGTACAGGGTGTAAGTGCCCTTGCTGTCCTTCTCCACGTCGGTCAGCACGGCGTCGCCGTCGGTGATCAGGGACAGGTACTTGTGGCCCATGGTCTCGTCGGCGTACTTGGTCACGGTGTTCTCGCCGTAAACATTCTGGGTCTTCTGCTCCAGAGTGTACTTGCCAGTATCAAGAGTGGTGCCACTGTTCGCGTCCTTCAGAGTGTCGATAGCATCCTGACGGCTGTTGTAGACGGAGCCGTCCAGAGCCTTGACGGCATCGTTAACAGAGCTGTCCTTGATCTTGACAACCCACACGCGCTCGGTGCCGGTCACGACGGACTCGGTGCCGGTGTAGCTGTACTGGCTGGTGGTGTAGTTGCCAGCGGCGTTCAGCTCAACCATGTTGGCGTCCAGAGCATTGTAGATCATCTGGGCGGCATTGTCACGGGTCAGCAGGGTGTTGGCGTTCAGATTGGCCAGTTTCTTGTAAAGACCGTTCTGGTTGGCCAGCACGTTGGTGTTGATGGCCCAGTCGTTGCCCACCAGGCCGGACTTCTCGGCGCTGTAGCCCAGCACGCCCAGCAGCATCTTGGCGGCCTCGGTGGCGCTCACGGTGCCGGTAGGATCAAACTTGTTGTTGCCGCGGCCAGCGATGATGCCGTTGGCGGCGCAGTACTCAATGTAGGACTCTGCCCAGGTACCCTTGATGTCGGTAAAGGTGGGGGTGTCCTTGACGCCCAGCACGGGATCCACACCGCCGTTGATGGCGACGCAGAGCATCTTGGCCATCTCGGCACGGGTCACGTTGCCGGTGGGGTCAAAGTAGCTGCCGTCTTCCTTACCATTGATGATGCCCAGGGCAGTCATGGTAGAAACGGCGTCCTTGTTTACGATCTCATCCGCATCGGTGAAATCGCTCGCGTTCACCGCGCTGGCGCCAACACTCATCATGCCCACGAGCATGACGGAGGCCAGAGCCAGGCTGAGAGTCCGCTTGAGGTTTCTCATGTTTGGAATTCCTCCTTCTAAATTTTGAGCTTTCGGGGCATCCTACTCACGACTGCGCGTTTCAGTCAAGTACGACTCCCCTTGCCTCTGTACGCATGATAAAGCATCTTTCGCAAAAGGTCAACACCTCCGGCGCATTTGTAACAAAGCTGTAAAACAACGCCCGTTCCCTGCCAAACCGACCAGAACCGGCCGTTTCCCTCTTTTTTGTATTATAAGGTATCGCAGCCCCCGGGAGGACATCCGCGTCCCCCCGGGGGCTGTTTTTGCCCCGGCTCGCCCGCCCACAACACCCGGCATCCGTAGGGGCGGCCTTTATGGCCGCCCGCGGGCGGGGACAAGCCCCGCCCCTACGTGATGCGCCTTTCTTTGCAGGGGCCGCCGGGCAGATCGCGGGCGGGGACAAGCCCCGCCCCTACGTGATGCGCCTTTCTTTGCAGGGGCCACCGGGCGGGTGTGGGCACCCGCC
>ENA-ORVC01002155-ORVC01002155.1-human-gut-metagenome-genome-assembly--contig:-NODE-2155-length-14094-cov-2.872142_pt1 | contig 14094 bp, 7 predicted proteins | sample MGYA00242092_ERZ509234 | MGnify/ENA primary metagenome ERZ509234 (study PRJEB26280, sample SAMEA2338800) | human gut metagenome | biome: human gut; feature: human-associated habitat; material: faeces... | reverse complement strand
CCCTCAAAGTTAGACTTTTACGAGACGACTTCGGTCGTCTCGTTTTTCTTTATGCGCATAAAAGAACAGTTTCTGTTTTGAATTTGTGAGAGTTGATTATTATAATATAAATATAGTGATGACTCATTTGTGTATACACACTTTATGACGGATAATCAACATTTCGAGAATGAGAGGAAAAAAGCGTATGAGAAGGAGAAAAAGAAGAATCCTGGCAGCAGGAATGGTGGTAGTGATAACGTGCAGTTCATATGGTTCTGTGCCGAGAGTTTATGCGAACACGAATTTTTATCAGATCCGGGAGATCGAAAGTTTATCGGAACAGGTTCTGTATCAGAAGGTTCCCTATGGAACCCGGTATCAGGATCTGGAGATGCCGGACAGCATAGACGTTTTTGTCAGCGGGGGGGGGCAAACCGAAGATGTGCCTGACGCAGGGAGCGATGAGAATGTAGCAGCGTTTGCCAACCGCATAAATGATGATGCCGTGCTGGAAAAGACGGACAGTGAAGAGAATGGAGAAAAAGAAGATACTGAAGGAAAAGATACCGAAGGAAAAGATGCCGGAGAGAATAGCAAAGACAAAAGCGAAGGTGGAGAGGGATTAGAGAAAGCCGAATCCGGTTCAGGTGAACAGGGAGATTCTGGGAAAGATGGAAATTCGGCGGAAAATGGGGACTCTCAGGATGAAAATGTAAATCCGGGGAACGGTGAATCCGATGAGAAAGACGATTCCGGTAAGACAGATTCCGGTTCTTCGGGTGGAAATGCAGATTTGAATGAAGATGGCAGTTCTTCGAACGGAAAAACGGATCAACCGAAGGAAGAGGTCAAGACAGATGAGAAGACCGAGGAAGAGATTGACGAAAAGGAAGGTTTCTGGCGAAAAGTAAAGGTGCGCTGGGTTCTGGATGCAGAAGAGAGCCAGGCATCCCGTTATGATGGAGAAAATCCGGGCGTCTACCTGTTCCGTGCAGAGCTGAAAAGCAGCAATTATGAGGTAGATGAGGACGAACTCCCGGTGATCCAGATCACGGTCCTGGAAGAAGAGCAGGCAAAAACGACGCTGGAATTTGCACCGTTGGAAGAATCGATCGCCGATCAGATTCTCACGCTTGGAAGCAAAGAATCCGACATCCAGTTCCCGGAGACTCTTACCGTGCGTGAGACGATGGGAGAAGAAACCACCGAGCGGACTTTGTCGGGTATCACGTGGAAACTGGATGCGGAAAACAGCGACTATTCTGAATTTCAGGGCGGACTGGCACCGGAGGACTATTTTGACCGCTTCGATGAGGACGGTGAACCAGAAGAAACTGAAGAAAAGACCTGGGAGGGCTACGATAAAGCCAATGAAGAATACAATGGGGCGATCTATACCTATATTCCGGTGATTCCGGAAAGCGAAGAGATACCGGAAGACACTGCTTTGCCGGAGATCCACGTGCAGGTGGGAGACGCGGGGATTGCGCTGTATGCGGATGAAGGAATCACGGGAGAAGGTACGGAAACGAATCCCTATGTGATTCGTACTGCAGATCAGTGGCTTACTGTTATGGGTAAAAACCAAAAAAATAAATATAATGGATATCTACCCTTTGGTGTAAATACGTATATTAGATTGGGGGCTGATATCGATCTAAGCGGCGAGTCGTGGGAGTCAAGAACACTAACGGCTTGTTTAGATGGTGATGGATATGCGTTGAGTGGAATTTCGCAGCCGTTGTTTAATGTTTTGAATGGAACCGTTAAAAATTTGATTTTATCGGATGTTGGGATTGAGGGAAAGGGAAACCAGGGAGCGATCGCAAAGACGGTAGGAGACAATGCAACGGTTGAAAAATGTTATGTTAGTGGCAGCATCACGGCGACAGGATATAATGATAGTGGAGCTGGTGGGCTAATAGGAGCTGTTCAAACTACCAACGGAGCTCCCCTGACGATAGAAAATTGTGTTGTTAATGCAGATATCACAGGTAAAACAACTTCTCTGGCAGGAGGTTTGATCGGTTCTGTTAGTAAGAGTGACGTGGTAACGATCAAAAAATGTATTGCAATGGGAACTGTCTCAACTGTAGAAGACAAAGGTTCGGGTGGATTGGTTGGTGGACCAGGTAGAAGTGTCACAATTAAGAATAGCGCAGCATTGCAAGAAGAGGTTTCCACAAAAAGCTCGAAATACTTTGTAGATAGAATTTTTGGCTATGATGGTGATTATAAGGTTCATGTAGTTGGTGGACAAAATTTTGCCTATCAGGGTATGAAGGTTAAATATGGTGATAAACTTCTTGATAAACCTAAAGATGAGCTAGAGAATTATGGCGTGAGTGTTTCCAAAACAGACCTTTTAACAACCGATTTCTGGAAAAACAAGATTGGCTGGGAAAGTGATACGGAAAACTGGAAATTTGACAATAACCAGCTTCCAACGCTAAAGATGAAGAGAAGTAATGATAATGGTAATGAAGAAGAAGTAAATATATTTTCTGGCACAGACATACCAGAGTATCTTGAGGCAACCGAGATAAAAACGGGCTCGGTAAAGTCTGGAGAAACTGGAATCGGGGGCGCAGAGATTACTTTTAAGAAGGGTAGCAGCGAGAAAAAGGCGACAACAGAGCCAGATGGAACCTTTAGTATTGATCTTGCAGACGGAACGTATACGGTAACGATCAAAAAGACCGGATATCTGACGTGGACAGATAGTGTTACAATTCCAGGAAACCTTGATTTCATCTTGGAAGCCAACCCGGTTTCCATGCCTGCGAGACAAACTGTGACAGGAACTTTCCAGACAACCGATGCGGAAAGTGCCACAGCAGAAGGGGAAATTAAACTTATATATGCAGGAACAGATAGTTTGCAGCCGAAAGATTTTACCCTTTCATCCGAGGAAGATGGAACGGAGTATGGCGAAGTTACAATTTCTGGAGTGGAAAAAACAGAAAATGGATGGGGGATAAAGATTCGATTTGCTAAATCGCTGGCTCTTGGCAGTACAAATGAAAAACAGCTTTATGTCCATTACAAGGGAAGTTTGATCGGCTCAATTGTGCTTAAAAAAGAGGTAAAACTTGTTCAGCTTGCAGCGCCTGCGGATGTCAAATGGGATGTGACAGTAAATGGAAAAGCTGTTTGGAATCAGGTTGAGCATGCGTCGGGTTATAAAGTACAGCTCTATAAGAATGGTTCAAAACAAGGCAGTGAGGTGGCGCTTGGGACAGGCGCAACCAGCTACGATTTTACCTCCCAGATAGCGGAAAGCGGAACCTATACGTTTAAAGTTTGGGCGACCGGTGATTCCGTCTATGGGGATAGTGAAAAAGAGACAAGTGGAGCCTATGTATTTTCCGAGCAGACCTTAGAGAATGTCAAAACAGCGGCACAGGCAGCGCTGCAGGCGATGACAGTGACAAATATGACGACAGCAGAGGAAATTTTGCAGGCTGTAAACGATGTTATTACAAATAAAAAAATTCAGGCAGAGTGGTCCAACGAAGAAAAGTTCAATCTAACACCGGCAACGGATGACAAAGATCCGGGACAAAACGGAAGTATCACGGGAACGATTGTTTTGAGCTATACCGCTGAGAGCGCGTCAACAGAAACAAAAACAATCGAAATAAATCTTTCAATCGCGGCGAAGTATGCAATTACCTTTGCGTCTGATCGTCAGGATTCGCAGGGAGAGGCACCGACACTGGAAAATGCCGCAGCCAGAACTGTGATTACGCTTCCGGAGAATACCTTTAAGGTATACGGCATGAATTTTGGAGGCTGGAGTGACGGAACTAAGACATATGCCAGCGGTGCAAGTTATACAATGCCGGAAGGAAATGTGACATTTAAGGCGGTATGGGTGCAGGATCAGTGGGATGGACAGGCGGTTGTGGAACCGGCCAAAGATGAAAATGGTTATTATCAAATTAGTACCGGGGCAGAGCTTGCGTATTTCCGAGATACGAAGATTTCAAACTGGAAAGCGAAACTGATGTGCGATATTGATATGGGCGGTCACGACTTTGCTTCGATTCCTAAGGCCGGAGCTGAATTTGATGGATGCGGACATACGATTCGAGGCTTGAATGTAGTAGGAAATATGGTTCCTACGGGATTGTTTCAAGAAATTTCTTCGAAGTGTGAAATTAAGAATCTGACCATAGAAAATGCGGTGGTTAGAGCTTCCAACGATGATGCGAGAGTTGGTATCCTGGTTGGTGATGTATATGATTCTCTGACAGTAGAAAATTGTTACGTCAGTGGAACAATCGAAACTACAGATGGAACGAATAAGATTGAAGCTGCGGGTGGTTTGATAGGAAATGTAAGGGAAAAATATTCGGTAGAGATCCAGTCCTGCTATGCAGATGCTGAAATCAAAGGAACCGCCAGCAAGAGGTTTGTAGGTGGTTTGGTTGGTTGGACCGGTGGAACTACAACCATTGAAAACAGCTATGCAGTTGTGGATATGGACGTTGATAAGGGAGATTATATTGGCGGACTGGTAGGAAGCGGCAACGTAACGATCTCCCACAGCTACGCGGCAGGCGAAGCGCTGACAAAAAATCCCACTGGCGCATCCGTGGCGGGCATTTCCGACAACGGTTCGATTTCCTCTTGTGTCAGCATTTTCCCGGAGATGCGATCACTCAACCGGATTGGCGGAACGTCAGGAGAGTATACGAATAACTACGGCTTTGCCGGCACAGTCGCGAGAAAATCAGATGGGACGATTTTGACCCCGGATCCGAATATGATGGGGGCAGACAAGCTATATGGAGCGGACGCAACGGAGGCAAATCTGAAAGATCCAGAATTTTATAAAGGTTTGGGCTGGGATTTTGCTTCTACCTGGACGATGGATTCAACCGACAGGTATGCCTTCCCGATTCTGAAAAAACAGACATTATCTCCGAATCTGACGCTGGATCTGAAGCCATCGGTTACCGGAATTACGCTGGATAAGACCAATGAGACGATTTATCCGAGAGGAAGCGTCCAGCTCACTGCAACCGTCGATGTGGCAAACGGAGCGTCCAGAGAGGTGACGTGGAAAAGCAGTGATCCGGCAGTCAAGGTAGAGGACGGCTTGGTAACCGCTGCGGCTGCGGCAAATGGAACCTATACAATCACAGCCATCAGCAAGGCGGATCCTTCCAAGTGGGCAGAATGCCAGCTGACAGTTGATACGGCGGAGCACATGGTTACAGTAGGACGGGAGCCGGGTCATACGAATTCTCTGAATGCAGTTGTGAAAGCGTATGCATCCCTGAATGATGCAAAAGGGGGAACAAATCCAATTTCTACGACAGGTAGTGAAACTGGTACATTTACATTTTCACAGAAAGCCGGAGAAATAGTTTACCTTGCATTTACGGGTCTGGATTCGGAAGATGTCGTAAGTAAAGTAACAATTACCGATGCAAATGGTTCAAAGGTGGATGCGACTCTGTGCAATTTTGAAGATCCAACGGTATATTATTTTACGATGCCGTGTTCAAATGCTTCGGTGCAGGTTTCTTATGCAGTAAACTTAAATGCAACCCAGTATACCTGGTTCGTAGGGCAGGAATGGGGTACCTGGGGAACGACGGCAGCCTTTGAAACCAAAGAGTGGAGTGGAGGCGACCATATTGGTTCTCTGAAAGTAACAAAGATTATCAATGGCAAGCTGTTTAGAGAATTTAAAATAAAGTCAATGTCGCTGTATAAGAAAGATTCAGTTATACCGAAAAAGGTAAATAGTCAATCAGAGCTTACGGAAAACGGTAATTATTGCATCGAAAAAGATAATACAACCGGTCTCCCGACTCTCTATGTATACTTAGAGGGACCGGGCATGGTAGCTGTGGATATCGAGGTTCAGGATAATCCAAATGCAGAATTTTCGATCACAAAGAAGCCAGGAAGCAGTTCTTATTATATGCTGAACAGGACTACAGCAAAAGTCGGGGATCTGGTAACGGCGACCTTGACAGATGAAGGTGTCAGACGGATGAAGGAGATGCAGAACAAGAATGCATGCCTTACATACAGCGGTGGTTTACTTGTAGTTATTTACCCGCCGAAATTTACCGAATCCGGTGGCAAATGGACCGCCTCCTTTAATATGCCGGCACAGAATATTGAGACAAATGTGTATTTTGGGGAGAAAGATAAAGTTACACTGAAAGGTACGGATAAAGAGGTTGATTACGATGGCGCGCCGAAGTCTGTTGAGGATGGAATTCGGGCAACGATAGGTGGACAGGATCTTTCGGAACAGTTTCAGGGTCAGTATGAGGTGCACTATGAAGGTGTGAACGGAACCGTTTATTCCAGCATGACACCGCCGACCAATGCGGGAACGTATTCCTGTAAGATTAAGATCCCGGACAGCAACGTATATTATAGGAGTGATCCGATTACGGTGCAACTGACGATCAAGAAAATAGCAACAAAGACCCCGAAAGCAGCGCAGGCAGCAGCGTGGACAGATACCAGCGTGACCTTGGAAGCACCGTCAGCATTTGTGGATGGAACCGCGATTCCGGCAGGATATGAACTGGAATACTGCGTGGATCAGGGAGAATGGCAGGATTCACCGGTATTTACCGGGCTGACACCGGAAACGACTTACAAGTTCTATGTGAGACTCAAAGAAGGTGTCAATACGACGGCATCCGCAGCCAGCGAGGCGGTAACGGTCCAGACAAAGAAAGCATCGTCTGACCCGTCCAATCCGACGAAACCCAACCCGTCGAACCCGAATCCATCGACCCCAGGCAATCCGCAGGGAACGACCACTTCCGGCCGCGACAGAAATACCAGCACATGGGTAAAAGAGAGCACCGGATGGCGTTACCGCCTGTCAAATGGTACATATCTGTCGGGAAGCCTGATCCTGGATCCGGCGACCGGCAGGCAGGTTGAACAGGTTGTGTGGAAACAGCTCCGGGGCGCATGGTGGGCCTTTGGAGCCGACGGATACATCCGGACGGGCTGGGTCTATGATTACAGCGCGGGCAAATGGTACTATGTGGATGAAAACACAGGCATGCGGACGGGCTGGTATCTGGATCCGCAGGACGGCAGATGGTATTATCTGGATCCGGCAACGGGAGAGATGCTGACGGAGTGGCAGCTGATTCCGGATTTGGGCTATGTATACTTAAATCCGTATGCACCGCAGCCGACCTGGGCGTATGATGAAGCATTAAAAACCTGGGTTTACATGGAGGGCGCAGGGCGTCCATACGGCTCCCTTTATATGGCTGAGTGGACACCGGACGGCTATTATGTAAATGCAGACGGTGTCTGGGAACCGGCCAGATAATCATTCATAAACCTGAAAACCTCCCAATATATTTAACAATAGGCAGCTATAGGCTATAAGTTAGATAAATTGGGAGGTTTTTTGCATGGAAGAAAAATTGGATGCCAGACCTCACAAGCTGGAGCTTCTGAACCGGGAAAAGGGGAGTGTGACGGGGATCCAGGATGTGGTGTCATTTGATGAGAACCAGATGATTCTCGATACAAACATGGGGCTTCTGACGGTGCGTGGGAAGGCGCTGCATGTGAGCCGTCTGACGTTGGAAAAGGGCGAAGTGGATATTGAGGGCGAGTTTGAAAGCTTTTCGTATTCCTGCAGCGAGTCCCACCGGAAATCGCAGGAGTCGTTCTTTGGACGGCTGTTCCGTTAGGCGGTGGCGGATGAGCGGGACGGTGAGAGGGGAAATATGGCTGCTTGGCGGCAGTGTGTGTACGGGAATCGCGCTGATGATGATGTATGACGGGCTTAGGATCTTCCGGTGGCTGGTACGGCACGGCTCATTTTGGACAGGCATGGAGGATGCGGCGTATTGGCTCTTTGCCAGCTTTGCGACGTTCCGGCTTTTGTTCGGGCAGAATGACGGAGTTCTGCGCGGCTATGCGGTGGCGGGCGTGCTCGGCGGCATGGTGTTTTATGACCGGACGGGCAGCCGTCTTTTGTTTGCGGTATTGAAAAAATGCAGCGGATGGATTAAAATGAAAAGAAGAGGCAAAAAAAGCCAGAAGACCGGAAAGAAACGTACAACAAGGGGACAGGCAGAAAACATGGAAAGGAAGTGAGATGAGAATGCGTAGACAGATGTCGGAAGGCAGACCGGGTGGAAATGTGCGGAAAAAGAAAAAGGATAATTTAAACAACCGGATGGCGCTTGTGGGCGTTACGATGGTAGTGCTGAGTCTGGCGGTTGCCGTGCACATCAAGGGCATCGATCTCAAGGAAAAGGATAGGAGTTATTCAATTCGTGAGGAAAATCTGGAGGCGCAGGTTGCGAAAGAAGAAGAACGTGCCAAACAGCTTGAGGAATACCGCGTATACGTGCAGACCAAGCAGTATATCGAGAAGGTAGCGAAGGAGAAGCTGGGACTTGTAAACCGCAATGAGATCCTGCTCAAGCCGTCGAATCCGAATTAGACTTGCAGCACATCATAGAATGCCTGGAGTATGGCACACGGGGGAGCAGTGTTCATAGATAGGTCGGAAAATGTCGAAGTTTTCCCTGATTTTGCTCTGTCCGTTTGACAAATATTTCTCTCCAGCCTGTATATAATGGCGTTATACAGGTTAGGAGGGATTTTTTGTGCTTAAACGGAGAACTTTACATAGAGATATGGCGGATGTCAACGTCTACACGGCAAGACGTTTAAAGAGCATGGCACTGTCGCTGGGCGGTTTGGCGCAGGCATTTGCGGATGAGATCGGCGGGCAGGGGCATCTGACGAAGGAGGACGGGCTGGCGGCAATGCAGACGGCGGCGTCGGCGGTATGCGGCGATTGTACACGGTGCAACCTGTATTATGGCAGCCGCCGGGACGACAGTTATTATCTCTATTATCTGCTTCGGACGTTCGAGCAGAAAGGGAAAATCGACCTGGAGGACATGCCCCGCCTGTTTCATGAGATCTGTTCCCAGAGAGAGGCATATTTGCGGGAATTGAACCGGAGTCTCGGGCGGGCGACGATGAATCTGGGGTGGAAAAACCGTTTTCTGGAAAGCCGGGACGCGGTGATCGTCCAGTTCCGGGAGCTGGCGGCGATTCTGGAGGAATTTTCCAACCAGATGGAACAGGCGGCGGATGTGACGGCATCCTGGGAGGAGGTGCTTTCAGGGATACTCCGCAGAAGCCATCTGCGCGTGGACAACATGCTGGTGCTTCAATATGAAAATCAGCAGAAGGAGGCATTTCTCACACTCCGCAGCGTCAACGGGCGATGCATGACGGCGCGGGATGTGGCGGAACTTCTGGGACGCGCGATCGCCGGAAGCCACTGGAGTGTGGCGAAAGACAGCAAAAGCCTGATCACCCGCAATGCGGCGACTTTCCGTTTTGTGGAAGAAGGTAAATACCGGATGGTGTACGGCATGGCGTGCAGCCCCAGGGAGGGTGAACCTATTTCAGGCGATACGTGTACGGTGCAGACCGGGCTTCCGGGGCAGGTGATTATGAGCCTGTCGGACGGCATGGGAAGCGGCAGAAGCGCCAGCGAGGACAGCGAGAAGGTCATTGAGCTGACCCAGCGCCTGCTGGAGACGGGATTTTCGGCACGATCGGCGCTCAAATTGGTAAATACGGTGCTTTTGCTGGCGGGCACGGAGCAGAATCCGGCAACAATCGATCTATGTTGTATCGATCTGGGGACCGGTGTGCTGGAAGCGATGAAGCTGGGCGCGGTGCCGACCTTTATTCTGGGGCGTGAGGGTGTTGAGTTTCTGGAAGCAGGCGGACTGCCGATGGGAATTGTACAGAACGCGGAGCCGGTTCTGATGTCGCGGAAAATGTGGGACGGCGAGAAAATTATTATGATAAGCGACGGCATTCTTGAAGCGATGCCGGGGGAACACAAGGAAGAGACGTTCATGGAATTTGTATCAAACCTTTCCGGCGGCAACCCGCAGGAACTGGCAGAACAGATCCTGGCGTTTGCGTCCGGGCTTTCGGACGGGGGTGTGGTGGATGACTGCACAGTGTTGGTCGGGACGGTGCTGGAACGTGGGTAAACGGTAGAATCTGGCAGGTTGAGAAATAAGGGGAGATCCGTTATACTGTGAAGGTACTGAACAGTTACGAGTGGATTTATTTTTAAGAGGGATAAAAAGAAATATAAAAGAATGCAGAAACAAACAGAAATTTATATGAAACAAAATCATATGACCAGGCCGGGGGATGGCGTTCTGGTCGGTTTATCCGGGGGAGCGGATTCCGTCGGTCTTTTGCTGGTACTCTGGAAGCTGCGGGAGACGTTTCAGATTTCCCTGCGGGCGCTCCATGTCCATCACGGGCTGCGCGGCGCGGAGGCGGATCGGGACGCGGCATTTTCACGGATGCTGTGTGAACGGCTGGGAGGTCCTTTTTATGAGTTCCGTATCGATGCGGCAAAAGAGGCGCTTGACCGGAAATGTTCCGTCGAGGAGGCGGGACGACTGGCACGGTACCGCCTGTATGAGGAGACGGCGCGGGCGTGGGAGGAAGAGATTCGGCAGGTTCATATCGCCACTGCCCACCATGCGGATGATAACGCGGAAACGGTTCTTTTTAACCTGTTCCGCGGAAGCGGTCTGACCGGGCTTTCCGGCATTGCTCCGGTGCGGGGGCGCATCATCCGTCCTCTTCTCTGGGCGCAGCGGAGCGAGATTCAGACCTGGCTGCGGCAGCAGGGACAGGACTGGGTCGAGGACTCGACGAACCAGGAGAGTGAATACAGCCGCAACTGGCTTCGGAATGAACTGCTTCCGGCGGTAGAAGAGCGCCTGAATGCACAGGCAGTCCGTCATATCGACCAGGCGGGCAGACGCATCCGGCAGGCAGATGCCTATCTGGAAGAGGTGGCAGAAGAATGGCTTCAAAAGCATGCACCGGACGGAAAGGCGGATGCAGGAGCGCTGGCAGAACAGGCGGAGATTGTGCAGGGTTATATCGTGCGGCGGTTGTTTTTAAAGAGCAAAATGCCGCTCCGGGACGTGACGGAGACGCATGTGCAGGCGGTGCGGGAACTTCTGCACCAGGGAACCGGAAAGAGTATTTCGCTGCCGCATGGGTTCCGGGCGGTAAATATATATGGATTTCTTGAAGTGCGCCCTCTTAGTCATCCAGGGGAAAGAAAAGGGGTTTTGCTTCCGGGCATCCAGAATGGGAATCTTTTGCAGATGCATACTTTCCCCTGTGAAAAGGGGGATGAATTTCCGAAAAACCAGTATACGAAATGGTTTGACTATGATAAAATAAAAGGTACCTTATCGCTGAGACACCGGCAGCCGGGGGACTACCTGACACTGCCGTCCGGCGGTCGGAAGACGCTGAAATCCTGGATGATCGATGAGAAAATTCCGAGACAGGAGCGGGAGGAAATCTGGCTTCTGGCGGAAGAAAAACATATCCTGTGGATAGTGGGGCACCGGATCAGCGCATATTATAAGATAACAGAACAGACAAAAACCATCCTTGAGGTGGAATTTAACGGAGGAAAAAGCAGTGGCTGATAAGATTCGTGTATTATTAACAGAAGAAGAAGTAAACAAGAAGATCAGTGAAGTGGCAGCACAGATCAACAAAGATTATGAGGGAAAGGAAGTCCACCTGATCTGTATCTTAAAGGGCGGCGTATTCTTTACCTGCGAACTGGCAAAACGCCTGACTATTCCGGTTTCCCTGGATTTCATGTCTGTATCCAGCTACGGTTCCGACACCAAGTCAAGCGGTGTGGTAAAGATTATCAAGGATCTGGACGAGCCGCTGGAGGGCAAGAATGTCATCATCGTGGAGGACATCATCGATTCCGGACGCACCCTGGCATATCTGATTGAGGTATTAAAACAGAGAAATCCGAAAAATATCGAGCTGTGCACCCTGCTTGACAAGCCGGAGCGCCGCGTGAAAAAACAGGTTCAGGTTAAATATACCTGCTTTACAATCCCGGATGAGTTTGTCGTAGGTTACGGCCTGGATTACGATCAGAAATACCGCAACCTGCCGTACATCGGTGTTGTGGAAGTATAAGGAGGAAGCCAGTTGAAACAACGTCAGTCGATGGGAGGCGTGGGGCTTCTGATCCTCATGCTGCTCGTTATCATGTTTTTCTCGTTGAAAGTCCCTGGAATGGCGACGGAGCGGGAATTAAGCTATCCGGAGTTCATGGTATATCTGGAAAATAAGACCGTAGAAAGCGCACAGATCCGCCCGAACCGCGAGGTGCCGACCGGTGAGGTTGTTTTTGAGACAACCTCCGGCGACCGGGAGGAATTCAATGTGCTGGATGTGAAGGAAGTAGAGATGGCGCTGCGCAAGGCGGGGGTTCCGTACACGACCACCAGCGTCCGCCAGGATAGCTATTTTATGACGGTGATCTTGCCGATCGCTTTGTCCGCAGGCGTCCTGATCTTCCTGTTTATGTTTATCAATTCCCGTTCCGGCGGCGGGGCAAATGCCAAGATGATGAATTTTGGACGCAGCCGTGCCCGGATGGTATCGACCAGCAAGGTCAACTTTACCAAAGTTGCCGGTCTGGAAGAGGAGAAAGAGGAACTGGAGGAGATCGTAGATTTCCTGAAAAATCCGCAGAAATACACTGGCGTCGGGGCGCGCATCCCGAAGGGCGTGATCTTAGTCGGACCTCCAGGAACCGGTAAAACCCTGCTTGCCAAAGCGGTGGCGGGTGAGGCAGGCGTTCCGTTCTTCTCGATTTCCGGTTCGGATTTTGTTGAAATGTTCGTCGGTGTCGGCGCATCCCGTGTCCGCGACTTGTTTGAGGAAGCCAAGAAAAATGCCCCGTGTATTGTCTTTATCGATGAGATCGATGCGGTTGCCAGACAGCGTGGTACCGGCATGGGCGGCGGTCACGACGAGCGAGAGCAGACGCTCAACCAGCTCCTGGTTGAGATGGATGGTTTCGGAGTCAATGAGGGCATCATCGTCATGGCGGCGACGAACCGCGTGGATATTCTCGACCCGGCGATTCTGCGGCCGGGCAGATTTGACCGAAAGGTGGCAGTCGGACGACCGGACGTCAAGGGACGCGAGGAGATTCTGGGCGTTCATACGAAGGAAAAACCGCTGGGCGAGGATGTGGATTTACACCGCATCGCGCAGACAACCGCTGGATTTACCGGAGCCGATCTGGAAAATCTGATGAATGAGGCGGCGATCAATACCGCAAAAGAGGGACGTAAGTTCCTGACCCAGACGGATATTGAGAAAGCCTTTATTAAAGTGGGAATCGGTGCTGAGAAGCGCAGCAAGGTGATTTCCGAGAAAGATAAGAAGATTACCGCATACCATGAGGCGGGTCATGCGATTCTGTTCCATGTCCTCCCGGATGTGGGACCGGTTCACACCGTTTCGATCATTCCGACCGGTGTCGGTGCGGCAGGCTATACGATGCCGCTTCCGGAGCAGGATGAGCTTCATATGACGAAGGGCAGAATGCTTCAAAATATCATGGTTTCGCTGGGCGGACGAATCGCCGAGGAGATTATCTTTGACGACATCACGACCGGCGCCTCCCAGGATATTAAGCAGGCGACCTCGATGGCGCGCGCGATGGTAACCGAGTACGGTATGTCAGAAAAACTGGGCATGATCAACTACGGTGGAGACAACAACGAGGTCTTTATTGGCCGCGACCTGGCGCATACGAGAACCTACAGCGAGGAAGTGGCGAGCGAGATCGACAGCGAGGTAAAACGCATCATCGACGAATGCTATGCTAAGGCAAAACAGATCATTCTCGATCACGAGGATGTCCTTCATTCCTGCTGTGCCCTGCTGATGGAGAAAGAGAAGATCGGTCAGGCTGAGTTTGAAGCGCTGTTCCAGGATGGAGAAAAGCCGTCAGGGGAAGCTGAAACTCCGGTGACAGAAGCATAAAAAGTTCAAAGCATGAAACAGGCCTGGAAATAAGCCTTCTTTTATGCAAATTTCGGGCGGATTTTGCTGGACATTTCGGGAGAGAGTGTTGATTTGCACAAAAAAGAAATCGAAATAAAACGATGTTTGTGCACACTTATTTCTGCTCCTATGCTATTATAATAGACGTAACCCCCCCAATACATTATATAGTTTTTGCTA
>ENA-ORVC01002126-ORVC01002126.1-human-gut-metagenome-genome-assembly--contig:-NODE-2126-length-14285-cov-5.121293_pt1 | contig 14285 bp, 13 predicted proteins | sample MGYA00242092_ERZ509234 | MGnify/ENA primary metagenome ERZ509234 (study PRJEB26280, sample SAMEA2338800) | human gut metagenome | biome: human gut; feature: human-associated habitat; material: faeces... | reverse complement strand
CCGCCGCTCCAGCAGCTCCGCCAGCTTCTCCTCCACCGGGTCGGAGGCATAAAGGGCCATATCCCGGTAAAACTGCTCCCGGCTCTTGCCGGCCGCACAGCAGACCAGCTCCCGCGCCTCCAGCTGGGCGCCCTCCACGCCGGCCTCTCTCAGCCGCTTGCGGGCATCCAGGTAGAGGTTGTTGTACGTGGCTGCCATACAGAAACCACTCCTCTGTCTCTCTCTAATTTCCTCTCTCCAGGGGAATACCAGGCGGTTATCCCCCCATTTTCTTCATGGGACAACTATGCATCGCCTCACGTGGGCTCTGCCGTCTGGGCGGCACAGCGGTTTTATTTCTGCTGGTGCCTCATCCCGCCGGTCCCCTTTACCACTGATCCTTCCCCTTCTCCTCCGGCAGCACCAGTGTAAATGCCCGGATGCCCACCTCGATCATGGAGTCGTCCGGCTCAAAGGTGGTCCAGTTCTGGAGCCACATGCCGGGAGCGGACACCAGCCGGGTGAGCCGGTTGTCGTAGCGCCCCACCACACGGTTCAGCTCATAGGTCAGGCTGACAATCACCGGCAACAGCAGCAGGTGCAGCCCCATCCTCGCAAACGTGTTTGTCACCTCCACAAAGGAGAACAGCACGCTGGACAGCAGGATACTCACCACAATCACCACAAAGAGGAAGCTGGTTCCGCAGCGGGGGTGGTGGCGTGGCTGAATACGCACGTTCTCCACCGTCAGGGGCAGGCCGTGTTCATAGCAGAAGATGGTCTTGTGCTCCGCGCCGTGGTACTGGAACACCCGGCGGATGTCCTTCATATGGGAACAGAGCATCAGATAGCCCATGAAGATGACGATACGCACCACGCCTTCCAGCAGGTTGCGCAGCCACATGGGCAGGGGAACGGCCAGGCCCACCAGTCCGGTGAGGGCGGTGGGCAGCAGGATGAACAGCCCCACGGAGAAAACGATGCCCAGCACCACCGCCACGGTGATAAAAAAGGAGGCGGCCTTCTCGCTGCCCAGGTGTCTGTCCAGCCAGAGCTCGAACCGGGAGGGCTCCTCCGGCTCCTCCTCGTCCTCCGGGAAAAAGGAAGCCGAGTACATCAACGCCTTGACGCCGTTGGCCAGGGAGGAGCAGAAATTGAAGACACCCCGGAGCAGCGGCAGGCCCAGGGCGGGGTGCTTGTCCTTGATGAGCACCCGCTCCTCCACCTGCTCCTCCAACCCGCCGTCCGGCTTGCGCACCACAACGGCCTTCTTCTCCGGTCCCAGCATCATAATTCCCTCAATGAGTGCCTGTCCGCCGATCATGGTCTTGTAGGCTGTGGCGCAGGATTGCTTTGTTTCATTTGGCATTCGTACACTGTTCTCCTTAACTAATTGGATTCAATCGTTTCGTCTATTGTACCAAACCCGCGCCCCGATTGCAAGGGGCGCGGGTTTGATTTTTAGAACTTTTGTTCGATTACCGCCTGAGCTCGGATTGGCAAATGGATGGTTACAATGCACCCTCCCCCCTCGGCGTTGTCAATATCCAGGGTACCCTCGTGGCGGGTAATAATCTCGTCGCACACCGCCAGTCCAATGCCGGAACCCCTCGCCTTGGAGGACCCCTTATAGAACTTGTACTTCACGTGGGGCAGCTCCTCGGCCGGGATACCGGGGCCGTAGTCCCGGATGGTGATAACCACCTGGTCCTCGTCCCGGGCGATAGCGGTATCAATGCGCTTGCCCGAGCCGCCGTGCTTGGCGGCGTTGTCCAACAGGTTGCAGAACACCTGCCGCAGCCGCTCCGGGTCCCCCGCGATGGGCGGAAACTCCTCGTCGCAGTCGAAGTGGTTGAGTTCAATGCCCTCCCGCCGGAAGAACTCCCGGTAGGTGTAGACCGCATCCTCCAGTTCCGCCTTGATGTCCATGGGCTCCACTGACAGGGTGAAGCGGCCGTCCTGGATGCGGGAGAACTCCAGCAGCTCCTCCACCATGTTGGTCAGCCGCCGCGCCTCGGAGACGATGATCCCCATCCCCTTCTTCACATCTCCCGCGTCCCGCACCTCGCCGTTCATGATGGTTTCCGCCCAGCCATTGATCGCGGTCAGGGGAGTACGCAGTTCATGGGACACTGACGATATAAACTCGTTTTTCATCTTTTCGCTCTGGTTGATCTTCAGCGACATGTCGTTGATGGTGTCGGTGAGGGCGCCGATTTCGTCATCATAGCGTTTCTCAATCTGTACGCCGTAGGAGCCCGCGGCGATGCGCTTGGCGGTTTCCGTGATGCCCGCCACCGGGTCTACGATGGAGCGGATGAAGTAGAGGTTGGAGAAGTACACCATGCCCAGGATACCCAGACCGATGCCCAGGGCGATGGCCACGATGATGATAATCTGCTTGTCCACCTTATTCAGGGAGGTGACATACCGCATGACCCCAACCACCTCCCCGTCGATCATCAGGGGGCTGGAGACGGCCATGATGTGCTCGCCGGTGCTGGGGTCGGCGCCGATCCACACCTTGGTGCGCTTCATGCTGATGGCCTCAGCAATGTCCGGCGTTCCGGGGGAGCGAAAGGCCGTCAGGTCGGAGCTGGAAAAGCGGATCTGGCCGTCGGCGTCCAGATACTCCACCTCCAGCTTGTCGCTGTTGGGCTCCCCGGCCACCACCGCCCGGGCATTGTCGTAATACTCGGCTTCTGTGCGGTAGTAGTCAAAGCTGCTGATGGCGTTTTCCGCCTTCTGCTTGAGAGACTCACTCAGGGTGGAATAGTAGTAGCTCCCCATCGCGGCGGAGAAGGCCGCCACCGCCAGCAGCACGATAAACAGCACCACACTGATGGAGTTCACCATCCACCGCTTTCGGATACCTGTGATTTTCTTCATGGATCTTGTTGTCACCACCTGGGTTTGGTTCTAGGTCCCGGCCGCCCGGCCGGCATTAAAAGCCCCACTTATATCCATAGCCCCACACGGTGGTGATATAAGCAGGATTTGTGGGATCGTCATGCCCCGCAAAGCAGAGCTTTGCGGGGACCCCTCTTTTCCCTCTGCCCGGGGCAAGTGAATTGCCCCGGGTCAAGGCTTTTGCCTCCGGCAAAAACGCTTGTACGGCGCTCCGCGCCGCCCCGCCCCAGGGCGGGGCCCATCGAAGACGCCCCGTCCGCCTCTGGCTAAAAGCCCCACTTATACCCGTATCCCCACACAGTGGTGATATAAGCAGGATTTGTGGGGTCGTCTTCGATTTTAATGCGCAGGCGTCGGATGTTTACGTCCACGATCTTCAGCTCGCCGAAGTAGTCCCGTCCCCACACCGAGTCGAGAATTTCCTCCCGGGAGAGGGCTTTTCCCGGGTTGTCCATAAACAGCTTTATGATGGAGTACTCCACCTGTGTAAGCTTGACCCGCTGTCCGTTTTTCTCCAGGGTACGGTTGCGGGTGTTCAGCAGGAAAGGCGGCTGGCTGATCTCGCCGGTATCCACCGGGTCCCCTCCGCCGGTACGGCGGTAGAGGGCGTCGATGCGGGCGGTGAGCTCCGCCGGAGAGAAGGGCTTGGTCACATAGTCGTCCGCCCCGGTCATCAGCCCGGTCACCTTGTCCATCTCCTGCGTGCGGGCGGTGAGCATGATAATGCCGATGTTGTTGTCTCCCGCCCGGATACGGCGGCAGACCTCAAATCCGTCCATGTCGGGCAGCATGATGTCCAGCAGCGCCACCTTGATGTCCGGGTTGCGCTTGAGCTGGGCCAGCGCCTCCTCCCCGGTCTCGGCCTCGATGGCCTCATAGCCGGCCCGCTTAAGGTTGATGACCACAAAGCTGCGGATGTTCGCCTCATCCTCCAGCACCAGTACCTTTTTCATCCCGTTTCCTCCTTTCGCACACAGGCGTCCGCCGTGGGCGCTAATCGCTGGTAATTAGGGCGAAATTGGCCTTTACGCCCTCCTCGTCCAAGCCGCAGTCCCAACCACTCTCGATCAGGCGCGCGGCATAAATGGTCTCCTTCTCCTCCCCGGTGTTGGGCAGGAGAAAGCGGTCGGCCATGTTGGCCCGCATTACGCGGTTGTCGCCGGTCAGCTTGTAGATGACCAGGAACGGCACCGGCGCTGTGTCCGCGCTTCCCTCCCAGTAAGAAAAGATTACGGCCCGCTCGCCGCCGCCCGCCAAGTCGCTGCGGGAGAGCGTCACCTTCCCCGACCACGCCTCGGGCAGAACAAAGTACCAGCCGTCCCGGCTGTTGTGGTAGGTGGTATATACCAGATGAGAAACCCCGTTGATGTCGTACTGCCACCAGCGGATGGCCCAGAAGTTGGGGGCCGTCCCCACATTGTTGGGATCGGGGAGCGCATAGGCGGATGGCAGCTCCAGTATGCCGTCGTGGTTGATGTCGGTATAGGATACCTTCGTGCTCTCCACCTCGGTGGACCACCGGATGGTGCTGTCGCTCTCGCCGGTGTCCGGCTCCAGGGTCACATTCTCCAGCCCCCCGTTTTTCCAGGCGAAAATGTCGGTGATCTGCCCGTTTTCGGCGTAGGTGGAGGTGACAAACAGCGCCGGCGCCATGTTCTGGAGATAACCCGTCTTCATGCTGACCAGCTTCTCCACCCCGTTGGACAGTGGTGCGGAGGCGTCCAGCTCCAGGATACCATCCCGGAAGTTATAGACCTCCACTCGGCTGCCCGGCGCGCTGTTGACAAAGCTCTCTGCCTGGCCCACTTCCCCTGCCGCCATCTGGAGCACGAGGATTTCCTTCTGTCCATCCCCGTCAACGTCATAAATCTGGAAGCCGGCGTGGTCGGTGCGCATCAACTCAAGCACCTCATAACGGTCGATGGAGTAAGCCGCCAGGGAGTGCCTCTGCCCCGCTGTCTCCCAGTCCACGATGAGCTCCTTGGAGGGGCTGTCGTCAAGGTTCTCATAGTAGATGGAGTCAATCGCATTTCCTGAGCCCTCAATCACGGCCGCCACCTCGTAGTTCTCCCCCACTTGGCGGTAGATGTAGATCTTCAGCGGCCGCTCATCCGCACTCACCCGGAAAAAGGCAATAGCCTCCTGTACGCCATCCCCGTCCAAATCCTGAAGCTGCACCTTCTGGGTCAGCTCCCCGCTGAGGGGCGCGGCGTACTCGCCCCCTTGCGTGAGCACCTTGTTGATCTCATTGTCCAGCTTCAGATAATCGTCGGGCGCCTTGGGAGGCGCGTAGAATTCCTCCACCGACTGGGAAAAACAGCCGGTCAGAAACATCAGCAGCCCCGCCGCCAAAAGCAGCCTGCATTTTTTCATCGTCGGAACCCCTCCATGGGATAAGTTATAAAATCAAGATTATCATAGCACATCTCTACCGGAAATGGTATGTTAATTAACCGATTATTTTCTGATTTTCCTCCATCGAAAAGACTTGCCAACCGCTTCAATGTCGTGTATAATATTTTGCAGTCCCGTTGCCGGTATGATGGAATTGGTAGACGTGACGGATTCAAAATCCGTTGATGGCAACATCGTGTGGGTTCGAGTCCCACTACCGGCACCATACTGAATGACCCTACCTCCTCTGAACAAATGACTGACATTTGTTCAGAGGAGGTAGGGTCATTTCATTCCAGAACTCCTTAGACTGCAAGAGGTTTGACCTTTTTATGCGAAACTTTTGTGTCACCAATCAAATACAAACAGCGTAAAATTAAAGTGTAAAACGTGTATACGACGAGATTCGAACTCTTAAAGTGTCATCGAGATGTGTTGCTCATGAATACATCTTCCACCCGACATGGCGTACAGTTTTGCAATGTGCGATAAGATTCACTGTGTATTATAAACCTCGATGCAGGAGGCCAAGCCGCGCTTGAAATCCACTTCTGAGGGGTAATGCTGTCTCGACTGAGGAAGAAACAGGTACTCATAAATATTGGTTTTAACCGTCTCTTCCAAGATATATAAGCAAAAACACTGAGAAGTGCGGTGTTTCTGCTATTTCGGATAGTTTCAGAAGAAGTCAACACAAAAAGTATGGTTTGGGAAGATACGAAATCCAGTTTTGGAGGGACAGAGCGTTTCAACCCTCTCCTCATTTGACCAAGGCACACAAAATCAAGCGGCCTGTTGATTTCACGATACCCGGAGGTAACAGGCGGCTTTTTCATTCCCTGTAGTTCTGTCCTTTATAGTGCTTTTGCTTCATCTGTTCACCATTCCTTGGCGGTGGATAAGGTAAAATAAGTTTCGCAGAAAAGATGAGCCAAATGCACACATTGAAAAAGGGATCAGATGAGACAAGGGTTGCAGGCCTCTCGTAGAATGAAATTGCGACACAGCATCCCAAAAGAAGTCTGTAAACCATGTTCCAAAAATTTTACAACTAAATGAGGGAGTAATTAAGAGTCCTACAAGGAATTGGTGCGAGGTAGCGTGGAGGTTTCCCCTCAACGAGTTATTGGAAGTCGAAGGCGGAGAAGCTCTCGGTACGAGCGCAATGAACAGCGCTAAGGCTACCGCAGCGGCCACTGTAGCCGTAGCCTCATTACCACTTCCGGTGAAGTCGCCCTCAAGGTGCCCAAGCTCAAGGGGATTTCCTTTAAAACGGTTGCCATTGTGAGCTGTCGCTGCCGGGAGAGCAGTGTGAAGAAACCCTGATTGAGATGTATCTAGCCGGCGTATCCATCCGGCGTGTGTAGGATATAACTGAGACCACGTGGGTTCTCCGGCTACTATCAGCAAACTAATGCGGTCATTCTGACAGCGATTGCGGTCAATAAGGATGGACGCTGTATGGTCATTTTTACCGTAAGGTATATTCTGTCGTTCTCGATCCAAGGTGAAGCCGGAGGTTGTAATGAGGTTCCGCTCATAATATAACACCTGCTTTTATCTGGCTTTCCAGCCATTCTTTGTCCGGCAGCAAAATTCGTTTTATCTCCTTTGTACTGGATTCTCTTGTGCCCGACAGAGCCGTTACATGCTATTAAAATGCTCAATCATGTCATCAAAGCTCTACCACATCCATCACTGCCTGCTCCACATACAGAGGCGCTTTGGCGTCAAGCATCAGGGACAACTTCACGCTGTATCCATTGTTTATACAGGGGTGCATTACAGAGACATAGTGCAATGTCTGCTGACCGTGTGCCGGGTGTCCTATGGAAAAATGCAGAGGCAGCGCATCTGTAAACGCACCACAGGGCGACTGTCTGAGGAGAATTGTCCCCTCTTCCGGTGATGTGGCGCAGACATTCAGTGCGTATTGGACTGCGTAGGTTTTCCCTGGATCAAGCTGAATCTGAGCAGGGGTACGTTCGTCCAAACAGATATCTTTTCCTGAACGGCTTCGCTGTCTCCAGCACAGGCGACAGTCCGGATTCCACAGCATTCTCTCCCGCAGTCCTATTAATTGAACAGCGCTTTTTTCACAGGACAGTACCTGATGAGACACTAGATGGGGTGGGGAGCAGGACACCGGACACTGGGACACACAGGGATCTGGCCGGCAAGGAGAAGGACAGGGCGTAGGCCCCGGCTCCGGCTTACAAGCTGGCGGCGGGGGCGATGGAAGCGGGCAAAACTCTAGCACCTGAGCCAGCTTGTTTTTCAACAGCATCTGGTTTTGCGTCACTGCCTCAACAAGGGCGGTGACGCTTTTGTTGACGGCCAGCACGTCATGGGGACAGGCACAGGGGCTTGTGCCGGGCAGAGTCCCCAGGATATATTGTAGTTTCTCACCCTCAGCGCTGAGAATATGACTCAGGGCAAGCTCTTCCATGGCAATGGACGCGATAATCATGGTCAGAGCTTCCTCTTGGGTCATATCCGCCCCGTTGGGTGGAAAGGAGGGCATAGACATATTGAAACTCCATAGTTCGTCCCGGCGGGGCCGGGTCCAAGATGTGCGGCAGGATATCCATGCCGCCGTCTTACCCTATGACATCCGGGGCAGTTTTGTTCCACCGGGAACCTGTTGGCTGGAAGATACATAGAATGTCCCAGCGCGACGTTTTGGAGTGCCTCGCTCCCGCCAGCGCACCGGTGCATATTAGTATGTACCTCTCAATTTGAAAGGAGATTCCCGATAATGTCTCTGCCTAGCTTTCCCGTAGTGAATCCCCCCATTGAACGGGAAGACGCAGTTAATCAAATTCTCTCTTCTATTGCGATGGAAGAACTCGGCCTGAGCCATATTCTCAACGCTGAAGGAGAGAAACTGCAATATATTCTGGGAACCCTGCCCGGTCTCAGCGGCCCTCCCGCCACAGTCAGCGACGTGCTGGCCGCCAATGAGAGCGTCCGCAGTATGCTGGAAACCGCGGCGCAGAACCAGCTCTTTCTGAAAGCAAAGATGCAGGGCGCTTTGACAGCCTCCCCCATGCAGGGTCCAACCGGCGCCACCGGGCCAACCGGAGCTACCGGGCCTGCCGGAGGGCCTACTGGCGCGACCGGGGCCACCGGCGCGACCGGTGCCACCGGCGCAACCGGTGCAACCGGCCCCACCGGAGCTGTTGGCGCTGCCGGTGCGGTTGGGGCGACTGGTGCGGTTGGGCCCACTGGGCCTACTGGCGCGACTGGACCTGCCGGGGCTACTGGAGCCACGGCCCCGGTCATTTAAGCGCAACGGTCAAACACATTGAGAATGCTACAAAGATACCCCCTATAATCAATGCACAGGGGACCGGCTGAGAAGTTCGGTCCCCTGTCTTTTTATGCCTTTCCCGGCTCTTGGTACCGGGCCTGCGCGCTCCGGGTGTTCCTGGTACTCCCTGCCCCAGGTCCCCCGTCCTACGCCCCGCAGGGCGTGGAAGCGACGCAATTCCCACGGGGGCCAGCTTCTCAAAATCGGACACCCCGGCGGCGGGGAATTGCATGGAGCGGGACCCACCTTGTTCCCCGCCCTGCTGGACCTGTCGGCCAGCGCCCAGGGTGGACCCGTGGCGGGCCTCCCGGCCTCCTGGCCAGAGTGCCGCCCCTTCTGAACAACAAAAGAACGGCCCACGCCCTGCTCCATGAAAAAGACAGGACGGGGACCATGCGTAGAAAGTGAAAAAAGGGCTTGTCAATTTTGCTCTGAAAGGGTAAAATGAGAGCCAAGAGGTACAGAAAATAATGCGGCGGGCCCCAAGTGCTGCGAACACCTGAGGCCCTATGCGGGTGAAGACGCCACCCACACAACGGAAATTCCGTACCACTCTGCTATTATAACCTTTCTGTCCGTATTCTGGCAAGAGGGTTTTAGCGGCTGTGTTGCAGACGAACGTGCTGTGTGGGGATATACATACTCCGCACAGCATTTTTTCTTGCCTCTTGCAGAAGGGCCTGTGGGGGACTTCGGTCCCCCCAGGGTCCCGATGCAGGAGAAACAAAACGCACAGGAGGCCGCTATATGAAAAAAGAAGTCACCGCCCTATCCCTGGCGCTGGCCCTGTCCCTGGGGCTGACCGCCCCGGCCTATGCCGCAGGAGCCACCTTCACCGACGTACCCGCCGAACACTGGGCCTATTCCGCCGTGGAAGAGATGGCGAGCCGTGGGGTGGTGTCCGGCGTGGGTGGCAACCGCTACGCCCCGGACAACACGGTAAGCTATGCGGAATTTATCACAATGATGATGCGTCAATTTTATCCTGACCAAATTCGTGAATCGGATAGATATTATTGGTCTTCCGGCCATTGGTGGTCTGCGTACCTTTTACCCGCATATGAGTTGAGATTGTTGTCTAATACCGATTTGTATGATTATCTGTTTTATGACCCAAACTTTGAGGGAATCATATATAACGGTGTTCCCTCCGGTCCGGGCCCTGCCCCTGAAATAACTCCGGACAGTATCATTACACGCTATGAGATGGCTAATATAATCTATGCTGTCATTGACGATAGATATGGAATTCACTCCTCTGGATACGATATCACCCAGATTGCAGATTACAACGATATTACAATAAACCAAGGAAGCATCGCTTATTGCTACGAAAAAGGGATTTTGAGCGGAGTAGATGAGACCGGGGCATTTCACGGTGATTGGCCTATGACAAGGGCCCAAGCCGCCGTTGTCATGGACCGCCTGCTCGATATTTGTGAGTCATCCGCTACTGCGACCGAGTTTACAGGGGGCCGCCGCGTTACTCTCACTGGTGCGGATGTGATCTTTCACAGCAGTGTAGACTATTACAATGCCGGTACCTTCTACTTCCCCTATGATGCGTCTGAAGCGGATTGGACAGGTGCCCGTTGGACATATGTCACTATTAACGTGACAGGTTATGACTATATCTTGCTGCAAGATCCGACTACATCCGTATATGTGTACGACGGGGATACACAACTAGGATACGTGCTCATAAACGATCTTGCTGTTGGTGTAAAAGGCCTTACTGAGGTTACATTGAAGGCTTATGCGTCCGAGACGAAGGAAAGCACTCTCGGCTCCATCATCCTGGGCAACTATGCAGAAGTGGAATATCATATTCCCGACGGTGTCTATGAACTTACTGGGGACAACATCCGTCACCTCTATGGTGAATCCAAGTATGAGAACGGCACCTTCTACCTAGCTAATGAAGGAGGTTTTGAGACGGGTACTGGTGGCCTCAGATTCAACAGCAACGGATACTCTACCCTAACTTTTACAATTACTTCCATTGATGAAGTTCCTGGGGTTCACGTGTATGGGTCTGATAATTGGATGGAGGCCGATACGCGCCTATATGATGATGTTGGAATCGGTAATACAAAAACATATTCTGTTGACATATCCGGTATCGGAATTGTAAGCATTTTTTTGACGGGAAACGGGAATGCCGAGATTACCAACATCTACCTGAGTTAATCTTCCGTGTCCTCTGGTATAACACCAGAGGACACTCCAATAAAAGCAGTAGGAAGGCCCAGGTGGCTAAAACAGAATACCAAAGACGCACAAAGCGGCTGACGATTGAACCAATCGCCAGTCGCTTTCTCATTGTTACGTGCCTACTATTCTCTCATTTCTTCGAGTTCTGCCAGCACACGCATCTTTTCATTCATTGGCATACAGTATTTGAATAGGACCAAAAGGGTAACTTCTTCTTCGTCAAAAGGAAGAAAAAGTCCGCTTGGTTTATCCATGGTCGGCACTGCCGTAGAAGGTATCATTTTGTTGATACAACAAGTCGCTATATAAAAAAGAGAGGTAAATTCATTCACATCTGCTTTTTTCAAAAACCGTTCAAAGTGCTTCTTTTGTTTTTGGGTTGGCTGGTTCACTCCGTCTTCTTTTTCTAGGCACAGATTCAACCAACAGACCGCTTCCCCCGTAGTAATACTCTTAAAAATATCTTGAACCGACATTCGGACACTCCGCTTTAGATAAGCCTCTACTTCCTGCCTCTGCTGTTCTCTATTCAAGTTGGATACTAAAATCATAAAGTCAATATCATCCTGCGTTAAACTGCTCAATATTTCAGGATTTTTTATTAGAACAGCCGTCGTTACATCATTAAGCAACTGCAACACCGTATCAAACTGCGACTTAAAAAAACCGACAATATCAATCCTGTCAAAATTTTTACTGAGTTCATACGCCGCTTTCAAGTCCGCACGTGCTTGATAGAAGTATTTTTCAGCCTCCCGGTCATCTGCTTCGGTCGAAGCCTTTTGTAATGTCTGAAGCACAGAAATTATAAAAGTATTGCAGTCTAGCTCAGGCCAAGGGGTTTTCCCATACAGATAATTCCTTACTTTTTCATCTGTGTAATCTGAGGTTTTTGTTTGAGCATTTAGAAATTTGCTAAAGTAATACCTAAAGTTTTCACCTGTTATTCCACATTTAATATAAGCACGTTTAACTACGGTAGAAAGTATATGGCTTCTTATTTTCTCAAATTCGTCAAATTCTTTTCTCCGGGTACTATTATCTTTATCCATAAAGAACTCCTAAAAAATAAAATTTAGGTATTTGTATTTGATTGATGCCGCTTCGTTTTAATTTCAATGCATTGTAATAATTGAGCCTGAAAAACACGTATTTTTCGCTACAATCGGCTCCAAATCTGCAAAAATCAGTGTGCTACAATCAATTTGCAAGGAGATTTCCCGGCAATACAGGTTTTGATGGAGGTGGTTCTCATGGCCCTGTGCCAAGTGAAAACGCTCTGACGTATCAAGTCATTATGATTAGTAAGGAGGAATAACGAATGCGAGTGAAATTGCTCGGTTATCAGAAAGTCGACTTTAAGGATGACTCTGGAAGCGGTATTCGTGGAACTTCGATTTTTATTTCCTACACGGAGAACGGTGTCCAGGGCGAGAAAGCAGAGAAGAAGTTTCTGCCAGACGGATTCGAGCTTCCAGCACTCCATCCTGGGGACTTCCTGGATTTGGATTGCAACACTAGAGGGAAGATCCTAAGGCTCTTGGTTGCAAATACTACCGGAACCAATGTAAGTAAACCATAACACATGTTCTGGCGGTTGTGACAGAACCGCCAGACACTTAAGAAAGGAGTTTCGACATGGAAAATGGCAATAGCAAAGACTTTATGGAAGGTATGGTTATTGGTCTTCTTGCCGGTATCCCCTTCACAATTTTTACCCTGTCTGTTGGGAGTGAGATTTTTCAAGCCCTCGGACTAGACCTCAATATGGTCAGGGAAGGAATATCTATCTATTACTGTGCTTTGATAGTGCTCTCAACTCCCACCATGTTAAAGTTGCTATACCGCCCTGTGATTTCTTGGTGGCGTCAGCGAAGGCAGGCACGAAAAGAGGCTAAAGCCAAGAACCAGGGAGGTGATGAAGGTGGAGTGGTTTGAATTCCTTATTGTACTTTGTGAAAAAGGGAAAATCATTTTTTGCAAATATTTGGATACAATTTCCGCTTTATGGTTCCGTAGGTTTTACATTCGCTCTATTATGGTGTCGGTAGCCCCGTTCCTTGGCGTGTATGCCGCCGCCAGATTGTTGGGATGGGTGGTAGACGGTATCGGCGCTTTTTTAGACCGCTATGCTCCAACACTCTTTTTCGCCGGGCTTGGGATTTGGCTGGTTGGATCGTATCTAAACAGCCGATTGAAAAAGCTGCGGGAGAAGCGGCGAATTGAAGAGGAAGAGAAGCAGAAGCACGACATGGAGGCGTACCAGAAAACGGAGGAAAGGACCTACCGCAAAGTTGGAAAAGCAGTATGCTCGGCGGCACGGGAAATGTCCAGTGCTGGTATCGTCCCGCCCAGGCGATTGAGCAGTATTTACGCCAAGGTCCAAACCATTCCCATTATGGACGGAAAAGGTATGCTGTGTCAATATCTCATGGAGAAATCGCAGGACGACGTAGACACGGTGGCAGTGGCCGAGACAATGCAAACAAAAATCGACCAGAAGCTAAGGGCCAGAGAGATTTTGGAGGTTCCACCAGAGTTTACGTACAATGGACGCATTTACTCCGGACTTTTAATCCATCAGGTAGAAGAGGACATCAACAATCCGAAGATGATTGTTGTTTGGGCAACTCTAACGAACGAAGCATATCTTCAGTATGTGGAAGATATAGCGATGGATAGAGAAGCCCCGTCCCCTTCTGTGGACCGTCGGGACACTAGGTATTGAAATGATGATACCGTTATTTTACAATGCCGCCAAACTGAATATGGGGTTCCGGGGGCTCGCCGCCTGTGTGCGGTGGGACCCCGGCAGGACCCCAGGGTTAGTAATAATTGGAAGAAGCGGGGTGGGAAAGAGCACGTGCGCCCAACTCATGTTGGGACGTGTGAAACAGTATGCCCCGAAGGGTAATGCCAAGGCTACGGTGTGTGATTTCAAGAATGAATATGCCTATCTTGCGGGCTGTCCGGGCCATTTCGACCACACCCATTGTATGGAGGGACTAAGGACGTTTTCTGAGGAGAATGAGCGCCGTATCCGTGAAGGAGTAACCGAGGCAGACCCATTTCATGTGCTTCTGTTCTCGGAGTGGGGTATGTTCTGTTCTGTGAGTGACCGCCGCACCCGTGAGGAAGCTATTGCACTCGCCGCAGGGCTCATTATGAGTGTGAGGGCTCAAAAAATGACAGTCTGGCTCGACCTTCAAAGGCCGGACTCCCAATTCATGGGAACAGCCCGTGACAGTTTGGCCCCGATAGCCCTTGGGAATTTGAGTCCAGAGGGGAAACGTATGGCGTTCCCGGATTTCGTCAATGAGATTGAACCCGTAGGCCGTGGAGAAGGCTATTTTTCTGACGGAACTACGATTCAAAAAATTATCGTACCGACGATTACAAGATGGGATGTCCTGCATGAAGATGTGCGGGAATTGGTAGAACAATAGGCGGAGACATCAAAGGCGGCCAGCGGCGA